>JAEEGG010008554.1_pt1 | contig 23187 bp, 22 predicted proteins | sample 9134161 | NCBI WGS metagenome assembly JAEEGG01 (sample SAMN16246543, study PRJNA631951) | gut metagenome | biome: gut microbiome; feature: rumen; material: CR-attached | host: Bos | place: Iran: Karaj | collected 2018-10
CGAGAAGAAAAAGGCTGTCCGTGCCGATGAACTCAAGGCCTACCTCAATCAGCAAAAGGAGATAGAGCACCAGGAGAAGGTAATAGCCACACTCCGGTCATATAACCGTGAGAAGTCCATCAAAAGGGCCGAATCACGTGAAAAAATGCTGGGGAAGATCGAGAGGCTCGAGCGCCCCACTGAGCTGGATGATAAGATGAACATCCGCTTTCAGCCATGCAGCGAGAGCGGAAGCGACGTGCTCGATGTAAAGGGCCTTTCGAAAGGCTTTGACGGGAGCGTCCTTTTTGACAACGTGGAATTTCTGGTGAAGCGAGGAGACAGGGTCGGGATAATCGGCGACAACGGAACCGGCAAGACCACGCTCCTGCGGATCATCTGCGGAAGACTTGCACCGGACAAGGGCTCGTACCGGCTCGGGACCAATGTCAAGATCGGTTACTACGACCAGGAGCATCACGTCCTCGATCCGGACAACACGATTTTTGAGGAGATCAGCGACGCGTACCCCGACATGGACAACACGAGGATCAGAAATCTACTCGCCGCATTCCTGTTCAAGGGTGATGATGCTTTCAAGCTGATCAGGGATATCTCCGGCGGTGAAAAGGCGAGAGTGTCGCTCGCAAAGCTCATGCTTTCGGATGCGAATCTCCTTATCCTCGACGAGCCGACAAACCACCTTGATATCGTTTCGAAGGAGATACTCGAGGAAGCTGTCAGCGGCTACGGGGGAACGGTGATCTTCGTGTCCCACGACAGATACTTCATCAACAGGACCGCCACCCGTATCATGGAGATCACTCCCGAGGGAGTGACCGGATTCGACGGCAACTACGAGTACTATATCGAAAAACGCGACGAAGTACTTGCGGCGATGCGCGCCGGTAACGCTTATGTTCCCGGACGAGGTCCCGCGACAGCCTCGGCAAACACCCGGGCAGGCACGGGAAACACCGGCGGACAGGGATCTTCAGGTGGAATAAAGAGTACTTTGGGCTCGGCAGCATCGGCTTCTCAGAGCTCGGGCCGCTCCGAGTGGGAAGAAAAGAAACGCCTCACGGGAGAACGGCGCAAGCTTGAAAACGATATTGCCAAGTGTGAGGATGAGATAAAGAGGCTCGAGGAGAGAGTGAGCGAGATCGACAGACTCTTTGAGGATCCGGAGATCGCCACATCCCCGACCAGACTTAAGGAACTCACCGAAGAAAAAGAGGCGGCCGAAGAAAAGATCATGACGCTCATGGAAAGCTGGGAGGAGCTAAATGAGAGACTTGATATCAATAATAGTACCATGCTTTAACGAGGAAGAAGCACTTCCTATCTTTTACGAGGAGCTTGCGAAGGAAATCGACAAGCTTCCGTGCCATACCGAGGTGATCTTTGTCGATGACGGTTCAAGGGACAGGACTCCTCTGATCATAAAGCAGCTGTGTGCCGGACATGACGCAGACAACCGCGCGGATGACGGGTATCTCCCGAAGTCCTCCGCCATTCCCTGCGGGAACAGCAGTGACGGGAAAACGCAGTCGGAAGAGGAACGACCTCAAAGAAGTGTGAGGTTCGTCATACTTTCGAGAAACTTCGGCAAGGAAGGTGCCATGCTCGCAGGCCTTAAGGAAGCGAAAGGAGACTACGCGGTGGTGATGGATGCCGATCTGCAGCATCCTCCGCGACTGATCGCGGGTCTATACGGCGCACTTAAGAATCCTTCGGAAGGCGAGCATCCCGAAAGCGCAGCCTGCTACAGAACCAGGAAGGGCGGCAAGCCCGTGGGATCGCTTCTCTCGAGATTTATCAGGAAGCGCTTCGCAAGACTCTCGGGGATAGATATCCCTGTCGGTGCCACAGACTTCAGGATGGTAAGCAGGCGGATGCTTGATGTCTACCTTTCTCTGTCGGAGAGCAACAGGTTTTCGAAGGGACTGTTTAACTGGATCGGTTTCGAGACAAAGTGGATCCCCTATGAGAACGAGAAAAGGTGTGCGGGGCGATCCTCGTGGTCGCGCTCGGGACTATATGGCTACGGTCTCGAAGCGATACTTTCGTTCTCCGACAAACCGCTTAAGTACGGTGCGGCGCTCGGTGCGATCTCATGTACGCTCGCACTGATACTTGCGATATGGGTGGTCATTAAAACGATCATCTGGGGCGATCCGGTTGCCGGGTTTCCTTCGCTTTTCTGCATGATACTGTTTATGGGAGGAAGCATATTGCTATTCCTCGGTCTGATCGGACGATATATTTCGAAGATCTATATGGAGACAAAGCACAGACCACCGTTTGTGACGAAAGAAACAGGCGGGAGCGGACCTGTAAGCAAGACGGGAAATGATAAGATCTCGGACGGAGATAAATAAAAAAGGGCGAGTTCTGCCCCGTGAAAAACGGGTAAGGCACCCTAATGTAACATAAAAAGGAGACGGGGATCATCCCTGTAATAACACAAATGAACATGATGAATATTTCGTACAAGAGGACAGATGCACACGTCGATCTTGACGCGATAGCACACAACATGCGTGAGGTAAGAAGGATCACCGATCCGCATGCGAAGATCATGACGATCATCAAAGCTGACGCCTATGGTCACGGAGCCGTTAAGGTCTCAGGCAGGCTTGATGCCGAGAACCTCACCGATGCATATGGTGTGGCGATAGTAGAGGAGGGTATCTCGCTTCGTATCGCCGGGATAACAAAGCCCATACTGCTCCTGGGTTACTCGGCTCCCGAGGTTTATCCCCAGGTTGTTGAGTATGAGCTCACCCAGACTATCTTTTCCGAAGAAATGGCAGAGGCTCTCTCGAAGACCTGTGTGAAGATGGGCAAACCGGCCAGCATAAACATTAAGCTTGACACAGGAATGGGCAGGATCGGATTCGCTCCGTGTGATGAGACTTTGAAGGTCATCGCGAGGATCGCGAAGCTTCCGGGACTTTCGATAACGGGTGTGTTCTCACATCTTGCGTGTGCCGATGAGGCTGACAAGACGAGTGCAGAGAAGCAGTTTGAGATCTTTACGACGTTCTGCGACAGGATCGAGAAAGAGGGGATAGAGATCCCCATGCGTCATATAGCAAACAGTGCGGCAATCATCGATCTTCCGCACATGCATCTTGATATGGTGCGCTCGGGTATCATTACCTACGGCATGTACCCTTCGGACCAGGTTGACAAGAGCCGCATCGATCTTATCCCTGCGCTTTCATGGAAGACACATGTGTCATTCGTCAAGGATGTTCATGCGGGCGCAACTATCAGCTACGGTGCGACATTTACGGCGGATCACACGATGAGGGTCGCAACGATCCCGGTCGGCTACGCAGACGGGTACCCGAGATCGCTTTCGGGAAAGGGACGCGTCCTTATCGCAGGACAGTCGGCACCGATCCTAGGAAGGATCTGCATGGATCAGTTCATGGTGGATGTTTCGAAGATCGACGGCGTTAAGCCCGGTGACAGAGTTACGCTCGTGGGACGCGACGGTGATGCGTTTATCCCGATCGAAGAGCCGGCCGATTTGTCGGGGTCGTTTAATTATGAGTTCGCATGCAATATCGGAAGAAGAGTGGAGAGGTCGTATTAAAACAATTGAAAATGGATACAAAACGAAAAAGCAGCCGGGTGAGACTGCTTTTTCGTCAGTAACAATCAACAAAGGACTAAAATGTTACCTGTTGCGTATAATAGGGTGGGAGTAGAAAGCGTTTGACACTTTCTGACTGTTATAATACCACACCTTTTGAAATAAGTTGTTACGTAATTATAAACTTTTTGTGAATTCGTAATTAACTTTTGGATAATATATCGTGGATTAATGTCCAATCAACATCACAAAAAGCATGAAAAACAAGGAGTTGTGTGGATTTTGTATCCCGACGGTTTCTCAATTTGTGAAGCAAACTTGATTCACTATACATGTATATGAACATAGACATATTAATTGTGGAAGAGTAGCTTGCAATAAATAATACGCAGGGAGTATACTTTTTGAAGATGGTTTGATTTGTTAAAGAGGAAACGGGCGAGGAATCAACGGCGAAGATTCTGACGTTAAAGAGAAAACTGGTTCATGGTTACGATTTGGGCGAGGAATCAACGGCGAAAAATACGCGATTAAAGAGGATGTATAATGCATATAAAAGTGTTGTGTGTCGGGAAACTTAAAGAAAACTTCTTTGTGAAGGCTGTTGAAGAGTATTCCAAGAGACTTTCAAAGTATTGCCGTCTTGAAATCATTGAGGTTGATGACGAGCCGGCTTCGGGCTTTGAAAGTACCCGAAACGAGGAAATTATCAAGGCGGCGGAAGGAGCGCGACTATCGAAGCACATAAGCGTTGATTCTTATGTTATCGCGCTTGCGATTGAAGGCAAGAAACTCGATTCGGTTAAGTTCTCGAAAAAGATCGAAGAGCTGGGGACTACCGGAAAAAGTGATGTCACATTCATCATAGGCGGATCGCTCGGACTTGATAAGGAGATACTTAAAAGAGCAGACATGCTTCTGTCGTTCTCGGACATGACCTTCCCGCACCAGCTGATGCGTGTGATCCTGCTCGAGCAGATCTACAGGGCGTTCAGGATCATTCGTCATGAGCCGTATCATAAGTAAAGGAAATAATATCAAGATTTCCGCAGATTAATGATAGTCTTGATAATTTTTCTATTATTGTGGGTTTAACAGCCTTACACTCGGATAGGGTGTCCATAAGTAGTTCATATATTCTTATATGGAAAATTGGAGAGACTTTTGTTAAAGCAAAACTGTCAAATACTCTTTGACATATCTTGATTGATTCCGCTTTTTCTCTATGATTAATTAGATTTGAGCAGATTGATGAAATGCACATAGCCTCCTCCCAAAAAGGAGGACGATAAACATTGTCATTAATAATAGGATAGTGTTTATCGAAATAGAGAAGTTTGCTATCCAATATATCCTTAGTCATGTGCATTGAATTGAGGCTGAATCTATTATTAATATTCGATTGCCTCATTATCGTTGAAAAGATTTTTGATCTAATGGAAGACTTTCCGGTTTCTACTCTCGAAAGAGAAGAAGACTCTGCGTAGGCATGAAATGAAAAAGCTGCTTGCGTTTTTCTACTTCTTTTTCGTTCGCTTATTATAACTTCATTGTCAAGGTGATAAATTGTCCTGAGACACCTTGAAAGAAGACAGTTGTAGTTATGTGGCTTGCAAAGGGAAGTTTTGATAGCTGATTCGATAATCCTTTTATATTGTTGGTAATATATGCGTGTTCCTGCTTGAATCTCTGTTTGAACATGCGATAGGATGGTTTCAAGAAAGAATGGCATAAGAAAAAGAATTCTTTCTTTGATCAACAGTTTTAAAGCTTTTGTGCAAAGGTGGATAGCATTATCTGATTCATTTTCTTTCATAGCCAGATGAGTCTCAATGAACATTACCTTTGAAAGGATAATGGCTTTTTCCTCGTCATCCAAGGATACTCGTTCCACGTATTCATTTATGAGATTTAGAATAAAAGTGCATCGATAATCAGTTTTATTTGCCTCGTTTAGAATAATAAACTTAATATACAAAAAAAACAACACATTCTCTATCTCTGTGGAGGAAATAGAGGAAATGACTAGAGAATGTCCTTTCCTAGGTTTGATTGTCTCGCGTATTGCAGTTTCTATGTGTGCTAGTGCTTCAGTGTAGTTTCCTTCGGAAAACGCTAGCCATGAAAGAAACCTGTATCGAAACATGGTATTAACGGGATTGTTATTAGAATATTTGTATATGTCAGATAATAGTGTTCTGGCTTTGTCGGTATCGTTTTGTTCAAGAAGAAGAGATAATTTGGCATATTTAAAGAGTTGATCATAAGATTTTTTATCTATAATGATCTCAAGTCTATTAAAAGATATTCCTAATCTTTCAATGAGAAGCCTCAGCAACAATGGATTTGGGGATGTTTTTCCGGATTCAATCCTACAATAAAAACCAGGAGAACATATACCCAGAGATAGATCACGTATTGAAAGGTGTTTTTTTTCTCGCTGATCTTTTAGAATTTTGCTGATCATTTCCATGCTACCCATTCTCCCCATAAGGCATATTATCACACCCTATAATACGCTTATAACGAGAATTATATCATACAATTATTTTGTAAACAAGGGATGTAGGGATGACATGTTAGCGACATGTTAGCGTATTATACTTCTTTTAGTGGGTTACTTTTCTATTAGGTTCGCGTTAGAATATGTGAAATAATTAAAAAAATATAGAGTGTTTACTGAATTGCTATATACTTCTTCGGCAAACCATATAGAATGTATATCGTTATTATAATAACATAAAGCATGGGAAAAACCTGTGCTTTGAGGGTTAACAGTCGGATTAAAACCGACTGCAAAGAGGGGGTTGCTTTGAATAAGAGAATGCTGTTTAAACGGGCTATATCGGCGATTATCGCCCTGATCCCGTTTGGTATTATAAAACTGACAGAAAAAATATGGTTTTCTGACCAATACCTGTTTGAATGGATGAGCCGACGCCATTACCTATTTATTTGGGTAATAGCTTTATTGGCTGCAATAGCATATAAATGGATCGGCTATGCTATTGCGTATTCGTTTTTTGTTTCTTTTTGGATTGGAGTCATTGGTGGTTCTGTGATTTCAACATACAGAGAAAACTGGACTCCTTTGGGAATGAACAAGACCGAGCTAATGTATTGGCGATTTGATAAAGGCTTTTACATATGGATATGTAGTTTCGTTTTCCTTATGCTGGGTTGCATGATTGTTTTCTTGATAATAAGACATATAAAAAAGAAAAGAGCGAAATACATGGATATATATAATGAATCGCTAAACAGGCTTGAAACAGGTAAACATGACTAGCGGTATTTGTTAAAGTCGGACGGACTATTATAAGTTAGTACTTACCAGCGATGACACCGTTACCATATCCGGTTATTATGAAAAGAATAATAATCAGAATATTTACTTGTATGACGCTGACAAGAAAAAATATGGGCAGATTCTGGCTCTGATTGGACTCAAGAACAGAATCAGTGGTTCTTGAAAAAGACTTAATCCGCTGTTAACGGTTATGAGATCTGGTATTACGATCCTGATGTCGAGGAATATGTAAAAGCAAAAACAGTAAAAGTAAAGATGAATACTGCTACTGTTACCAGATTAGAGAAAGGTACTACTTACAGTATTAAGATCAGAGCCATTGTCAAGGCTGATAAAAACTATAAGGGTGACTTCAGTAAGCCCATAGAAGTTACGACGAAATAGACAGCAGTTATGAGGGTTGTTGAATATCGTAAGCACTAAATAATACCCCGTATTGCAAACACGGGGTACATCAAGTATCATTGTTGGACATTTGGAGCATTTTACTCCATTCCAATTTTACCCCGGTTTTGGACTTCTTTGCTCCATGGAGTAAGTTGCTCCAATTCGTCGTCTGACATGTCTAGGAGAATGAGACAAAAATCGCGAGATTTAATAAATGTGCAAAATGCTCCTGCTTAGTATTACACAAATGTTGATACTATGATATAATATATATTGTATTGAAGGAAGTCTTTTTACAAAAAAATTATGGAGAAACAGAAGATATGAAGAAAATTATTTCTATAATACTTTTGATAGCAGTTTGTTTTTTTAACACCGAAGTTCAGGTTTCTGCAAAGGCGTACTCTATAAGAGCCGAATATGACGAGGCAAGGGAGTTTGTTTCAAACATAGATTTCACTTTCTTCCTTTCTTCTTCTGATTTAGGTGAGGATATTATTGCAGACCTAAAGTGCATTCAGAATTACATCAATTCTCATGAGAATTATACAATCAATGATTTAACAAAATTGATCGAACCTGCAAAAGATAGTATTAATTCTAAAAACTATGACTACAGCGTTCTTTTGCCGACATCAAAAGATTTATTGAATGATGAGGAAAAAGCATTGTTTAATAGCAATCCTCTATATGGATTGTCCGTATTATTGCAGGCATCTTACGCTAATAGTCAGGAATTGGGCAGATTTGGCGCGAATACTTGGGCGACTAACGGTGATGCATTTCGCCATGCTCTTTGGAATGCATTGGGAGCTCATTTCACAAGTGAGTCATATATGAATCAATTCGCCACGGCACATGAAACTGGATCAAATGGCTATGATCCAAATAGCATTGATACACAGATGGACTTACAAAACAATGCTACCGGTCGTTCCCTGGTCAATTATATGAGTTTACCGAGCAATCCACCCAATGGTATGATAATTCCATACTTAATCTCAAATAATATTGCAAGTGCTACAGCAAATGGGCAGTTAGTACGTTTCGTTGTTGGTGGTGTTCAGCATAATGCTTTAATGGTGACAGATTCATCTACTGTAAATTAGGTCTATGAAAAAAATAACATATGCTTTGTTGATTTTACAAGTTGTTGTCTTATCAGCTTGTGGAAATGATAAAATTGCTTCGCTTATGCTTCCCGATAGGTCTGATGTGACTTTGGTAAGTATATCAGGAAGTGATATAAACATGACAATTACTGATGATAGTAAAATTGATGACCTGTTTACCGAATTGTCATCAGTAAATAATAAGTCGGGAGAGAGCTATAACGACACCCCGGAGACGGATGATTATCTGAAAATAGTCTTTAGTGTCTCCGGAGGAATAAGTTCAAATATAGTTTATGTTTTTAAGAAGGAAAGCGGTTTTTTTATAGAGCAACCTTATCATGGCATATTTTCCATAGACGAGGCTCAATATAACGCAATACGTGACAAAATATAAGGGGCAGGTACTCTAATGTATTAATCTCCAATTATAACGCAATTTAGCTTTATAATTGGAGATTTTTATATTTTGGTATATTGTCGATACAAAGATGGTTTATATTACCAACAAAGACCATCTGTGATTCTGTAATCTGTTTCCTTGACCGCCCCCTTTGTCTATATGTTGATAGACTGCAAGAGCAATACCCCGTTTTTTATCGGTACAGTGTAAGCGCTAAATAATACCCCGTATTGCAAACACGGGGTACATCAAGTATCATTGTTGGACATTTGGAGCATTTTACTCCATTCCAATTTTACACCGGTTTTGGACTTCTTTGCTCCATGGAGTAAGTTGCTCCAATTCGTCGTCTGACATGTCGGCATTCGGACGTTTCTCAAGCAGGTATGTCAGATACTTGTACGGATCCACTTCGTTTGCTTTTGCGGTTTCTATCAGCGAGAAGATCACTGCACTTGCCCAGGCTCCATCCTGTGTATCACTGAAGAGCCAGTTCTTACGACCCAAGCTGTGCAGTGAGGTCGGCTATGATACGATCCTTTTCCTGCAGCTGTTTTTGCATAAGATCGTACTGTATTTTTATTGTGTTATTCAGTTGTGTGATAGTATCTCTCAGCTCTCTGAACTGGATATCCATAGCCCCTGAACTCACTGTTTTTCTCCTTGAATCTGATGTAATTATTATACCACATCAGGCAGCGAAAAGCCAGTAAAATCAAGGGTTTGAGACAATTTTTGTATGCGTTTTTAAGCAGGTTTTATAGCCTTGGGTTGCTCAATTTCAAGTCCCGACATGAGCCAATCGAATTGTTGCCAGGTGATGTTTTTAACCTCGTCTCTATTGCGGGGCCAACGGTATCTGCCAACTTTATGATCGAGCCTTTTGTACAGAAGTACAAAACCGTCGTTCTCGTGGATCAAGGCCTTTATACGATCACTGCGTTTGCCGCAGAACAGGTACAGCGACATCGAATCTTCCGGTTCAATCCGAAGATGATCCTTTATGATACCGCACAACCCGTCGATCGATTTTCGCATATCGGTGTAGCCGCAGATAATAAAAATCTGATCAGCACGTGTGATATCTCCGATCATAGACGGCCTCCGAGACAAGACATAAGGTTGACTAACAAATCTTTACTGATCTCGTTTGAGATCTTGATCACGGCTTTGCCGATTGCGATTTCAACGACATTGTTACAATGACATTCCGGTTCGGGGGGTGATGAAACAAGATCATCACTCTGTACTATATCAACCCTGACAACATCCTGCTTAAATATGTTGGAGAGTTTTATAAGATCGCTTCAACTGAGGATATAATTTATATTGGCTCTGATTTACCGGGTGAATATTCGGGTTCTGAATATACTAAAAAACTAAATGATACAGCTGCAAAGGCTAAAGCCAATGCAGCACAGGGAATTCCTGAGTTGATCGAGATAGCTGATGGAAAGCATTTTAGGGAGAATAGTGGGGATAAGCATAATTGGAATGCCAGAAATGGATGGTATCGATATGATTCAAGATTTGCACTTCCCGTCTATAATGAGCATGGAGTAATTGATCGTTACAATGTTTTTCATGCATCAATGATAATCAGACATGCGAACAATGGAAAAATGTATCTGTATGATATTTTGGACGTAAAAAAAGAAACGAGCACCCCTTTGGAGCATTAATGCTTTACTCGGCACAAAACCCGTTTCTTATGCTGTTATGATAAAATAAAACAAATGATTTGTCAATTCGAAAAGGAAATAATAAGCGACCATAAAAACGTTACGGTGAACCGTATCACAAGTGAAGCTGGGACTGTAACAGACGATGAGGTACGGGAAAGTAAACACTAAAAAAGCTCTCTGAATTCCTTTCTCCCGGGAACATTAGCTTTTTCATATATGTGTGTAATATGGTTCTTTACTGTTTGCTCGGCGATTCCCAGAATAAAAGCAATACGGCGATTTGAAAAACCGGACACTTTTAGAAAACCCAGTTCCAGTTCTCGTTTGGTGAGACCAAACTTCCGGGCTGTTTCCAGATATTTTTCTTTGGTCAAGCTGTAATCAGTCATCACCCAAATCCATTTCTTCGTTCATTTTGTGCTGAGCATTAAGTTTAAGAGGAAAAAGGAAAAATTCAATAATAACGGCATACAATGCCGATAGGGCGATAAGACCCAAATTAGGGCCGAGAGCCTCGAGATCCCGTAGATTTCCCATTACCAATATGCCTTCTGTTAAGATGACAAACAGCACGCCGAAGGCAGTGAGCTTTTGGGCAGCCTCAACCGCCTGAATTATGTTCTTTATTTCTAACAGGCTGAAACGACGGATACCTACGGAAAAAGCTTTGAAAAAGTCTTTCCACATACCGGTTAACAGAAGACCCGTTATCAGCACAACGAATAATAATAGTAATGAGGGGAGATCAAAGAAATAGGCGATCACACCCGATGGATCGTTACACAGGAGTATCAAAACAGTAAAAACTGCAAGCAGTATCACGAGTTCTCCCAACAATACGATGCGTATATTCCTTTTCATGCTTACCTCCTTGAAAATGCTGTTTATAGGCTTCTGTCGACAATATAGCATAATCCGGCGAGTATTTATATAGTACCTTTTTGAACGTAAGCAAAGGGGGGCGGTCTATGTGTGGTCTGGCAGTGAGAATGATAATAATCGTACGCAAATTGACAAATCAATCAAAGAGTATTATAATTTCTGTACAGAAATCGATACCAAAACGTACGGAGGATTAATGAAATGATCACTGCTAAAAGTATGGATGTCAGAGATAATTTCAAAAACTGGTGCATGCAGGCTGCAGATGGTGAGGTGATCCAGATCTCAAGGCCGGGGAATAATTATATCTATATGATAAATCAGGAAACGTATGAAAACCTTTCTGCTCAAAGGAGACTCCTTACGTACATGACATATTTGAACGGAAAGGATAAAATAACCAATCTAAAACGTTTGTCGGAAATAGAAACTCTCCCTGATAACTGGAACGGTAACGGCGCTGAAAGAATATCGAATGTTATTGTAAAAGCAGTTCGAAGGTTATTGCTCTGCACTCATCATCAACCTGAGATATTTCCCACCGCGTGTGATGCGTTACAGCTGGAGTGGGATAATGCTGCCGGGGAATACTTGGAGATGGAAGTGTTGGAAAACCATATCAATGTGTTCCAAATTGATAAAGAGGGCAATGAAGATCAGAAAGAAATACCCATAGATGAAAGTATTTTTAATAGCATAGTGGAGGCTTTTTATGACAGAGCTGTTTGATATGTATGAAAGATTGTTTCGTGCTGTCTATCCTCCAAATATCATGCCGCTGTTCTGGAAAGAAGACGGACAACTATCATCTGCAGCATTTAAGGACAAAAAAGGTTTGTCAGTGGAGAGAGATGGCGGACGCGATGAAAAAACTGTAATTGATACCATGCGGTTGTTTTTTTATGGGAATATTATATATTTAATTGTGCGAGACTGCGAAATGTGCAATGCTGTTGTTAAGTATTTGCCTTCGCAAAGAAGTGTATTTCACTATGATGAAGAAATGTACCTTGGGGAAAAAGTAAATCCTCTCAAAATCGGTAAGGCTCGTTTACAGGTACGATCTTGTCACCGGTGACATCAGGGCAGACAGAGTTTCAACAGAAAAATAAACGCGAAGGAAGATAAAAAATGCAAAAGACAGTGATATTTGACATGGACGGCGTGCTCCTTGATTCGGAAGGACTGGATCTTAAGGGATGGCATGAGCTGGCCGAGGAAAACGGACTCAAGGACATAGACGATGTGTTCTTTAAAACAATCGGAAGGACGGAGGACGCCTGTATCAGACTCCTTAAGGACAAGTACGGAGAGGACTTTGACGGAGCATGGTTCAGGGCTGCAACCCTTGAGCGCTTTGACGAAATGGCCGAAAGGGACGGAATGCCCGTAAAGCCCTATGCGGCGGAGTGCCTGAAAGGCCTTAAAGAAGCCGGCTTCAAGCTCGCACTTGCTTCCTCAACGAACATAGACAGAGTCAGGAGACAGCTCGGTGAAACACATCTTCTGGGATATTTTGACGAAGTGATCGGTGGAGGGATGTTTAAAAAGAGTAAGCCCGATCCGGAAGTCTTTCTGCTGGCGTGCGAGAAGATCGGTGCGAACCCGGCGGAAACTTATGTAATCGAGGATTCCTTTAACGGGATAAGAGCAGCGCACGCAGGCGGCATGATCCCTATCATGGTTCCCGATCTCGTGCAACCCGATGAAGAGATCAGGTCCATGTGCCATAAGGTGATGAAGGATCTTTCGGAGGTCCTTACTTATCTTACGCGAAAAAACCGCATTTAATGATAAGCCTAATACTTCGTTGGAGATTTGGGCGAGGAATCAACGGCGAAAAAACCGCCGTTAAAGAGGAGAATGAAAAATGAGATATCCGAAAAGTATTAAGACAGGTGACACAATAGGCGTTATCGCGCCTTCTTTCGGGGCTTCGTCGAGCCCTTTTAAGGACAGACTCGACCGCTCGGTTGAGAACTTTGAAAAGGCAGGATACAGGGTAAAGCTCGGCCTCAATGCATTTCTCGGTGAGGGACTCGGCAAGAGCAACACTCCTGAAAAATGCGCTGCCGAGATCATGGACTTTTTTACGGACAACAGTGTTGATGCGATCTTTGCAGCAGGCGGCGGGGAAACGATGTGCGAGGATCTGAGGTATGTTGATTTTGAAAAACTTGCGGCTGTACCCGCAAAGTGGTTCAGCGGTTTTTCAGATAATACGAATCTTACTTTCACACTTGCGACGCAGTGCGACACGGCGAGCATATACGGCGCACATGCCGCGCATTTCTGGCATACAGCTTCATTCATGGAAGAGTCTCAGATCAGCGACGTCTCGGAGGGACGCTCCGCGCGTGAAACGCTTGAGATCATGAGAGGCGAGAGAAGTGTTGCGCAGAATCGCAAGTTCTGGGAAAAGGAGAGCATTGAAAGTGACGATCCTTTTCAGGAGCCGAACCTTGCAGAGCCTTTCGGTATGAAAGTGTTCGCTCCCGGAAAAACTATTGGCAACCACACAGCAGAATGCATGAGTGTTGACGAACTTAACCCTGAAGGAAAGAACGTGAAAATTGAGGGCAGGCTGATCGGCGGATGCCTGGACTGCCTGCAGGTACTTTCGGGAACTCCTTATGCCGGTATCGATAAGTTCATTAAGCGCTACAAGGATGAAGGAATAGTCTGGTTCTTTGAGGCATGCGATCTGAATCCCATGTCGATCAGAAGGACTCTTTGGCAACTGAGAGAAGCCGGATGGTTTGAGGGAGCGAAAGGATTTCTTGTCGGACGTCCTCTTTGCTTCGGGACAGAAATTCTCGGGATGAATCATTATAATGCGGTAACGGGGGCGCTGGCGGAACTTGGTGTTCCGATCCTTATGGATCTCGATATCGGACATACCGAGCAGATGATGCCTCTTGTGAGCGGGTGTCATGTCAAGGTAATAACTAAGGATAATTCTGTCAGGATTGAGCAATTACCGGTCTGATCTTTGAGACAGAAAAAAGTTTTTAAACTTGTTGTTTAGCGAAAAATGTATATAATACTTTCTGTATCAACATACGGAAAGCGAGGAATAATCATGAAGGCTGTAAAGAAGTTTATAGTTTTGCTTATGGCGGTTGCGTGCGTGGCGTCTTTATCCGCGCCCGTTCAGACTGAGGCGGCTTCAAAGAAAAAGACAGAGAACACTGTGACGGTGAACGTTTTCAATTTGGGTGACTGGAGCTACAGCGAAAGGACGGGCGAATTTGCCGGACCGATGGTTGATGGAAAGCCTGACGGGATGGGAGTTGTAGAACTGGTGAACCCGATGGGACAAAAGTACGATATGTATGCTTCGTTCAATAACGGAGTACTTGACGGAACTACAGCTGTTGTTTTCGATGATGATACTTCAATGGTTTCGCGTCAGCATGTGTACAAAAACGGTAAGGTCACGGACTTCTGTGAGGTTTACGAAGACTGTGGTCTTATATACAGATATACGGGCAAGACTGTCGGTGACGAGTATGTGGTCTGCTACAGTGAGTCCACCGGCTACGTGGAAAAGTATCATGTCGGTATCGAAGATAAGGTCAAGTATTATGATGCGTTTGATACCTTCTACGATGACTTCAGAGAAAAAATCGCAACCATAAGACCCGGATTCTATATCAGCGAGAAGCAGGCACTTAAGATCGACTGGCTCAGAAAGCGCTCAAAGTCGTACATCAGGAGAAAGGCTGTTTCGGCGTCGTTTGATGAGATTGTGGCGGATCCCGATAAATACATGGGTAAGGTTATCAAGCTCGAGAACGCGGAAGTTTTCTGGGCAGGTTTATCGTACGAGTCTGAGACCGGGAATATCTACGAGATATTTGCCGAAACTGAAGACGGCGGACTATACGCGTTTTCTACAGACAAGGAACCCGATTTCTCTGACGGTTATAAGATGGATATCTACTATACACTTGTATCGGTTTCGAAAAACACCCCGGAAGAAGACAACGTAGATATGATCAACGGGTGGGGGCTCATTAAGCCTGCTATATCGAAATGATCAAGCAGACTCCTCAAAAATAGCTATTCACGGTGATATGTACCCTCTTTCCCGGACAACCCGGGAAGAGGGTACTTTTTGCCGGGAAGCGTGCCCCTGACACTGTGAGACGGGGCTGACATTCACTTCACAAAAAGAAATATCGACATTGACCCCCAATATGATTTGAGGTATAATAAGAGCAACAATTGAACACGAGGGGGGTAATGTTTCTATGGTGTGGATTATCGTATCGGGGTGCGAATTCTTACTCATCGTTTTTCTTTTGCTTTTCCTTTTAAGGGAGCACAATTCTCAGAAGAAGATCATCGACAAAGCGTCAGATATTGCGGGAGGACAGCTTGGTGTCGATGATATCAGACTGCGCACTGAAAAGGGCTCGAACGGTGTCGTTGCCGGTGCGTTCAACTCCATTAAGAACAATCTTCTGACTTTCATAGAAGCGACCAAGAACAACGTGGTCACTCTTACCGATGCCGTTGATAAGCTCACGGAGAGCGCCAATGCCAACAACGAGGACAACGGCGCCATTGCAGAAGGGGCTGCTCAGGTTGCTGAGAAGACCTCGGAGCAGTTTGAGATCGTTAAGAGCAATCTTGAACTCATCGAGTCGAGTAACGCGCGTATGCAGGAGATTAACGCTGCGATCTCGCTCGTCGAAGAAACTCTTTCACAGGTTACGGGCAACAGCCAGGAAGGACTTGCACGTCTTGAAGGCTACAAGAACGACATGGGTATCATGTCTGACAATCTTGCCCGCATCGATTCGATCCTTCTTGAATTCAACAGTGAGATCGCCAAGATCAGCGAGATCGGTGATTTCATTATAGACATTAATGAACAGCTCATTCTCCTTGCCTTGAACGCTTCGATCGAAGCTGCACGTGCCGGAGAGGTCGGACGCGGATTCGCGGTTGTTGCCGGACAGATGAACGAGATGTCCGTCAAGACCAAAGAGGGTATGGATTCCATCACCGCGATCCTCGGTGAGATCGTGGAGAGCTCCAAGCAGGTTAACGAGAGCATCAGGAACTGTTCCGACACCTACGACAAGAGTCAGGTTACTTTCGAACTTGTCAACTCATCATTTAAGACCATTAACGAACAGAATCAGGATATTCAGGCCAAGATGGAAGAGATCATGGCCAAGTTTGAGATCGTTGCGGACAACTCCGAGGATTCACGTACCATGGCTCAGAATCTTTACAAGACTTCCGAGGCTATAAGCGAAAGATCAGAGAATATCGCCGAAGTTTCCGACAAGGTTTCCGAACAGTCCAAAAAGATCGATGAGTACGCAGAAGAACTCGGCGGAATGCTCAAGGGTATCCAGAGACTTCTCGGTGGTTTCAACACTGCAGTTACACCCACTACCAGACGTCCCGTGAACGGCAGAAAGGTCAGGATCCTTGCCATCAGTATGCTTGACAACGATTTCTGGTACGGAGTAAGACGCGGTGTCAACTACGCCGCTACAGAGATGTCCGAGCTCCCTGCTGAGATCATCTACGAAGGTATCGTGCCTTACGACGGTTGGGGCGATGATCTTTCAAACAAGATCAATAAGCTTGTTGATGAAGGTCTTGACGGAATCACATATCCCGGTTTCATCGATTCTATCGTTCCTGCACTTACACGTGCCCAGGTTTCGGGTGTTAAGATCATTTCATATAACTGCGAGTGCTCATCGAGAGTCAAGAGACTTGCTCTTTATGCACCTGACAATGCAGACCAGGCTCGCAATGCGGCTAAAGCCACTGTTGATTACCTCGGCAAGCGCGGTAATGTTATCGTTCTTGAGAGCGACATGAGTATCGCCAGCAACCGCATCAGATCCGAAGAATTCATTGACGCAGTCGGAGAATACCGCGGTATCAATGTCCTTTCCAAGATCGCGATCGGTGACAATGCGCAGGATGTTTACAACAAGACAGCGAAGGCAGTTCGTGATTACCCTAACGTTCAGGTCATCTACGTTATCAGCGGATACCTTGACGCAGCAGCGAAAGCAATCCTTGATGCCGGTGTACAGAGCAGGATCAAGGTTGTCGGATTTGATCACACTCCTGCAATCTTCGAGCTTATCAAGAAGGGCGCTATCCTCGCCGCAGTCGGACAGGATGCGTTCGGCCAGGGCCATGACCCTATCGTTTACCTCTACAATAATATCGTGACCGGTGAGGCTCTTCCTTCCGATACGATCATCTGCCGTGCAAGTGTTGTGGATAATAATAATGTGGGAAATATGGTAATGTAGGAAGGTGAAAGCTGATGAGCTTAAAACCCGGTGTTATCAGAATTGCGGTATGTGATGATGAGGAACCGTTCCGCAGAGCGTTAGCTTCTTCTATTGAAGAATATTATAAAGATAAAGGCATCATAGTTGATATTGAGACTTTTGAATCCGGGGAGGAGTTGTTGCTCCCCGGATCAGGGACGGTTGACTATGATGCTGTTTTTCTTGATGTAGAGATGGGGGATGAAGGTGGCTTTGGGACGGCACGCAGGATCAGGAAGTTGAATCATGAAATACCTATTGTGTTCATTACCGCAATTCTTAATTCTTGGAATGTCGGATACGAAGTTGGTGCTTTTCGATACATTATTAAAGACCCCAGAACCTATGATGATCTTTTGACAGAGTGCCTGGATTCTTTGTCAAACAAGTTCTTTTGGGGAACTGCCACGATGTTACTTGATACAACAGTAGGGACGAAACAGATTCCGGTTAAAGACCTTGTGTATGTGGAGAGTCGGGCGCATTTATTGGTGTTTCATGTCATCAGTTCGGATGAAATTGTTTGCTATTCTGCACGTAATAAACTCAGTAGTATAGAAGAGCCACTTTTGGAGAAAGGTTTTATAAGGATTCATCAAAGCTATTTGGTTAATTCGGCATTTGTTGATAGAATAGTGAATTATAAAGCTGTTTTAACCTGTTGTGATGAGGAGTTACCAATAGTCAGATGGAAATATAAAGAGGTTAAATCAGTCATTTTGGCACTCAAGGGGGCAATTTGAAATGTTCTTTGAAATAGCCAATATCATCATTATTCTCCTGGAAGCATTTTGTTGCTTCCTGTTTTTTGATGTCTTTAAACCTAAAAAGCTAAATAGAAACAGTAAAGGTCGAAAGATAATGACGTTTGCTGTCATGTCGGTTGTTTTGGTTCTATCCTCTTTCCTATTGGCTTCTGAATTTATCATACGTCAAGTGGTAGTTGTTGTATTGACAGCGCTGATAATGTCCGTGATCATGGGATATGGCTATCTGCAGGCATTAGTGCTTATGTTGTTCTATCATGGATTAATGAGTGTTATTGAATATCTGGGACTCTTGATAGTCCGTATGGTGGTTGATGACCCTCAGAATATGAATACAATCGAAAAGATAAAGACGATGAACATTTCGTTGATCGATCTGATCGTTTTATTGATGTGTATTATATTGGTTCGCAGATCTTTTAGAGCATTTCATAACGAAGCAGTTTTTAGGAGAGAATGGATCAAATTTATCGTTTTTCCCTTTTGTACCAATATCATTCTGATAATGACGACAACTGCTTTTGAAGAATCCATTTCTTTGTATCAGGCTTATGCTCTTTACGGAGTGGGAATAGGCCTTGTTGTCATGAATTTTTTCATGTTTTACCTTCTTGATGATACGATCAAAGTGCATAGGGCTGTGAAAAACGAGGCCCTCTTCCGGATGCAAAAAAAAGACAGGATGGAGATGTATACAGCATTGTATGATAATCTTGAACGCTTAAAATCTCAAAGCCATGATTTCCTTAATCATATAATGTGCTTGAAGTCCCTTGTAGATAACAATGAGATTGATGAGATGAGAGAGTATTTAGGGAGAGTTACTGACTCGAATGCCATAGCTGAGAACCTGATCGATACTCATCATGTAATAATCAATGCAATAATAAATACAAAATATTCCGAAGCGGCATCCAAGAATATAGTATTTGTTATGATGCTCAATGATCTTTCAAATGTATGGCTCCAAAATGAAGATTTAGTAATAATGCTTTCTAACTTGCTTAATAATGCAATAGAAGCAACTGAAACATGTACAGAGAAAAGGTATATTTACATTAAAATGGAAGACAAAGGGGATGAAATGATCATTTCTGTTAAGAATCCATATACTCACAGGATAATTAAAAACGGAGAAGAATATATATCTTCTAAGGATAACAGTCTTAATGACCATGGTATCGGCCTAAAAAATGTAAAAAAGGTTGTGGAAAAGTATAAAGGTAATTGCTCGATACTTGATCGGGGAAAGTTCTTCACCGTGACGATAGTTATCCCACGAAATTAGAATTCGGTATTTTTATAAAAAAGAAGCATGACGGTTACATGCTTCTTTTTTTATAAATATCCACCAAGGAGCAAACAAAAACCGTCTTTTTTTGCCAAAACCGTCTTTTTTTGCCAAGCGTATTGAAAACATCCAAAAATTTTGAGATAGTTGCCTTAGAAAAGAAACTTGAAGAGAATTGCAATTTGGAGTCGTGAATGATTGAAAACATGGTTGATCGATGCAAAAAGAATGTCAAGCAACCATCAATGAATCATGCCGGAAAAGGAGAAATTATAAGATGACATGTATTCTTAGTGTCAGTAATTTATGTAAGCGTTATGACAAGTTCTCGATTGACGATATGAGCTTTAAGCTTATGGAGGGAACGATCACCGGCTTTATCGGGGAGAACGGAGCAGGAAAAACCACAACTCTTAAAATGCTTGCCGGTCTGGTAAAGAAAGAGTCCGGTCAGATTACTTATATTGATGGAATTAAACCCGAGAACATAGGTTTTCTGAATGGCTCGGGTAATATATACCCTGATATGAAGATGAGCAGTCTTAAGAAATTTGTCAGCCGAGCTTATAAAAATACATGGAATGAAGAAAAATACAAATACTATCTTTCAGTGTTATTTGGACACGCGGAAGATAAGAAACTAAAGGTCCTTTCAACCGGCATGAGGATGAAGTTCCATCTGGCTGTTGAACTTGCAAAACAGAGCAAAGTAATTCTTCTCGATGAGCCCACGACGGGACTTGATCCGATGGTCAGGGACAATGTACTCGACATCTTGAGAAAGATAGTTGATGAGGAAAAGAGGACGGTTCTTTTCTCGTCTCATATAACGGAAGATATAGAAAAGATCGCTGATAATGTCCTGTACATTGACAATGGAAGAATACTGCTTGACGAAACCAAAGAGGCACTTCACAGGGATTATAAGATGGTACTCAAGGATGATATCGACAAACTTGATGCCTCATGTAAGGACATGATCCTTAAAAACGGGGTCCCTCATTTTGAAAGGATGATCTTTTTCAGTAAAGACGGGGAGATGAGCAATGATTCCCGAATCCATACCGCTAGTATGGATGATATTTTTGTATATATGAAGGCGGTAAAACAATGATCAATTTAGTGTTGAAAGATTTTTCCTATACAAAAAAATGGTGTCTGATATCGGTCGTCTACTGCATATTGGTTCCGATCGTTATCTATTTAGACGGGGAATCGAAGGTATACTTTATGGATTTTTTGATACCCCTTTTCGCAATATCTATGCCTCTCGGAAAGATATTGATGGCGGAAGACACAGAAAATTGCAGGGAATATCTGATCATGTTGCCATACACATGGATGCAGAGAGTGCTTGGAAGATATCTCTTTGTAGTTATTTATATTGTGACAACGGAAGTATATGTGTGGCTTGTTAAATGGATCTTCTTTAAATCTGTCGAATTTTCGATGAATGTGATAATTACAGAAGTGCTGGTTGTTTTTGCGTATTATTCCAGCCAGTTATATCTGTATTATTGGAAGGGATATTATGTTTCGAGGTATTCGTATCTGATTTGGGTGTTTGCAGGGTTTGTCCTTATGTTTGCAGTCCGGAACAAAGATATGGATATATCTTGGATACTGGAAGCGAATGTGTATCTTAAGTTATTTCTTTTAGTTGTAGTAGTACTTTTGTTCCTGTTGATGACATTCAGGCTGAAAAGGCAAAAGAGATGTTAAATACATATCAAGTTTTCAGGGCGTCTGAAAGTTTGACTCTGAGATCACAGCAATAGTGCGAATTGAGGGATGGAGAAAACCATCCCTTTTAAATTTGTAAAATTTTCACACAATTTTAGCACTCACCACTTGACAGTGCTAACAGCAGGTGGTATAAGTGTATTGTGAGATGAAGAAGACCATGACAAACGGATGAAATAGAGAATACTGTTTCTGAAACGAAAGGGGGAACAGATCATGCAACAGGATAAATACACACAGAAATCACTTGAAAGCTTGAAGGCCAGCGAGAATATCGCACTTGAATACGGCAATCCGCAGATCGATGTCGAGCATCTTATGCTCGGTCTTATCACGGTGAGCGACAGTCTGATACTGGCGCTCCTTAAAAAGATGAGCGTTGATGTGAGCACCTTTAGAGGCTCCGTCACAAGGCTTATCGAGAAAAAGCCCAAGGTCACGGGCGATGTGGACATGAGTATCACGACAACCTTCAGCAAGGTTCTGGCAGCGGCTGAAAAAGAAGCGACTGCTATGAAGGATACTTATGTTTCGGTGGAGCACCTTATGCTGGCCCTTATTGCAATGCCGGGCGACCTGAAAGGTGTTTTTAAGGAGCATAATATCACCAGAGACAGATTCCTTGAGGCTCTTAAGGATGTAAGAGGCTCGAGGCAGGCCGATTCAGACAACCCCGAAGCTACATACGAGTCGCTCACGAAATACGGACGCGACCTCGTTGAGGAAGCGGCTTCCGGCAAGCTTGATCCCGTTATCGGACGTGATGCCGAGATCAGACACGTCATCAGGATCCTCTCAAGAAAGACAAAGAACAACCCTATCCTCATCGGAGAGCCGGGCGTCGGCAAGACTGCCGTTGTTGAGGGCCTCGCACAGAGGATAGTTAATAAAGACGTACCCGAACAGCTTCAGGGCAAGAAGCTCTTTGCACTCGACATGAGTTCCATCGTTGCCGGTTCGAAGTACAGAGGTGACTTTGAGGAGAAGCTTAAGGCAGTGCTTGATGAGATCAAGAACAGCGACGGACAGATCATCCTCTTTATCGATGAGATCCACACGATAGTCGGAGCCGGTGCAACCGGTGACGGCTCGATGGATGCAGGAAACATGCTCAAGCCTATGCTGGCAAGAGGCGAACTCCATTGTATCGGTGCGACTACACTGAAGGAACATAAGCGTTATATCGAAAAAGACGCGGCTCTTGAAAGGCGATTCCAGCCTGTCATGGTTTCGGAGCCGTCGGTTGACGATACGATCTCGATCCTGAGAGGCATCAAAGAGCGATACGAGCTTCATCACAAGGTTCATATCACGGATGATGCGCTCATAGCGGCTGCAACGCTCTCGAACCGTTATATCGAGGACAGGTTCCTTCCGGACAAGGCGATCGACCTCGTCGACGAGGCGTGCGCGATGGTCAAGACACAGCTTGATTCGATGCCTGTCGAGATGGATGACATGCGCCGCAGGATCATGCAGCTTGAGATCGAAGAGGCGGCACTAAAGCGCGAGGACGAAAGCGCAAGAAACAGTGAAAGACTTGCAGCGATAAAGAATGAACTGGAGGATCTTTCAGCAAAATTCGCGACCATGCAGACCGCTTGGGAGAGCAAAAAGGAGTCCATGAAGCGCGTCGGTGTGCTCCGCGAGAAGCTTGAAGAAGCACAACGTCAGGCGGCGGAGGCAGAGAGGTCTTACGAT
>JAEEGG010008556.1_pt1 | contig 23184 bp, 21 predicted proteins | sample 9134161 | NCBI WGS metagenome assembly JAEEGG01 (sample SAMN16246543, study PRJNA631951) | gut metagenome | biome: gut microbiome; feature: rumen; material: CR-attached | host: Bos | place: Iran: Karaj | collected 2018-10
CTTCTGGAAATATTGGATCATCACCATTGACAGCTTTATCTGTCCTTAATATTGGTTTTACATTATCTGCAACAAATGAAAATTCAAAAAAACCTTCTTCTATTATGTCTGCAATAATTACTTTGACTATTTCCCCAGTCTTGCAGACACAAAAGCCAGTTCCCATATTTAGGATATAGTCACATTCTATGAGAAAGGCTCTTTCTTTATTATCAGCAGTTCCAATAAGACATGTAGATGCTTTTACATTCCATTTATTGCCTTGCCAAATGGGAAAAAATTTCCACATAATAGGCCCAAAAGGTTGATATTCACCAAACCAATCCCAATTGCGGTTTTCATAAAAATAGAACATGTCTCTTATTTCATCCGGAGTATTTTTCCATCCAGCATATAAGTATCTACCTTGCTTATCAATACCATCAATAAAACCACGTTTATCTATTGTAATATGTCTACCAAATAATTCTACCTCTGATTTACCCTGTTCATTAAAATTTCCCACCCAATTAAAAACCAAAGGGAGAACCTCTTCGCCTGCAAAGTTTATATAGCCAAACAGCGTAATGGTGTTATTCTCCTTATAAACAGGAACATAATCGGCTTTATAATCATATCCGGCATTAAAGTACTCAGCAACTTTATCGCATTTCGTTTTCGAGTAAACAATAATTCTGTTATCTATTCCTAAAAGGATTATTTCATCAGATTCTCCAATATAATCAAACCATCTATTGAAAAATATGTTTCCATCACTATCTATCATTGTAGTCTTTCTTCCATCAGGAAAATCACGAACTACGAATGCTTTGTCATCAACAAATTCGTTAACCGAATAATATATAGGAGGAATAACGACATTCAACTTCTTATCTACGAAGCCATACAAACCATTATGACAGAAAGAGGCTCTATCACAATGAAAAACTAAAGATGAGTCGTTCTTCAAGTTCTCAATGATATCATCCAGCTTATTGTTAGCACCATCTATTTTTTGTAGTAGCTGATTATCTGAGGGCTTTATCTCCAAATCATACTCTTTGATAAGATTACCATTTTCATCTTTTACTTGTATAAGGTAGCCACCAGTCTCCAATGTTACCTTTAACATAGAATCTGGTGTCACCTTGCCAGCGAGTTCCATATCGATGAATACTTGGCAATCTTTGTTTGAAACAAATTTAACTATAGCCATAATAAACAAATCAGTATTGTTTTACTTTGACGACACCAGCAATTCCTTCACATCCACGTCGAGGTGGCGTGCAATCTCGTAGAGCTGTTCCACGGATGGTTGCACCTTATTGGTCATCCAGCGTGAAATGGTACAGATGTTGTGGCCCATCTGCTCTGAGAGCCAGGTGCCAGTTCTTTCTTTCTCGGCCAGTACGATCTTCAGCCTATTATAGCGTTGTATCTCCATATTGTTTTTAGTTATTCTTGCCCAACATTGAGCATATCGTGCACAAATATACGAAGAATAATTGAAAGTAAAACATTTTTGAACGAAAATCTTCACAAAACTGCACAAAACCGGCTAATTGTGCCATTCGACTGGCACAAATTTTTGAGCAGCGAATGTAATGAATGCTTGCATTTTTGTTACCTTACTGGCTGAACGGCGCTCTGCTCCCTGCTGTCCGGCCGACAGCAGGGAAATGTCAAGCCGACAGCAGGGAGGAGAGTGACGGTTAGCAGGGAAGGTGATCAATACTATCGGAGTAAGCAAAAATACTCTTGGACTATTCAAAATTTCTTTCGGAGTATTGCATTTTAATGCCGGCAAACTCGGAGTTTAGCGATACTAAACATGGGGGCTAACGGTCTGTGACGTTTCCTGATTTTGGTTGACTATCGCGTGACAACCCCTCACCCCTCACTCAAATCTTTGGAAATGCCTTTGCAGAAAGGGGATGAGAACCAGTGAGGGGTAGGCTTGACCCCTCACTCACCCCTCACTGACCCCTCACTCGAGTCACCTCGAAGCAAACAAGGGACGCAAAGGAAGCTAACGGACAGGTTGCTTCTTGCTCACAGGAAAGCGGCTTCTTGCTCGTCGTTATTCCGCAGGGAGCAATTGCAACGCCACACTCTGACCGTGGTCAGAGAACTCTGATTCCGCAACGAGCGGACTGCCAGTCCGTCGGGCTCGGACTGACAATTTGTATTAATGAGATTGCCAGCCAAATCTAGAGCCCAAACCATAAGAGCAGATGAACCTATAGCAATTAGTGAGGGGTGAGGTAAGGGTGAGTGAGGGGCTAAGAGTACCCCTCACCCACTCTCAAGGCCTTTCTACAAAGGCGTTTCCAGCGTTTTGAGTGAGGGGTGAGGGGTCATCGGCATTGCGGCCTCGTGATTATTGGGCGGGATTGAGATAGTGTTTTCTGTTGATTTTACCGTTGAAGGTACGTTCGACTTTGTCGACCTGACTGTAGAGCATGGGGATTTTGTATGGTTCCAGTCTCGTTTTCAGATGCAGGGCGAGGGCCTTGCGGTCCAGCGACTTGCCGTCCTTCATGACTACGAGGAGCTTCAGGGCCTTGCCGGTAATGATGTGGTCAACGGGTATGCACACGCAATCCTCTACGTCGGGAAACGCCAGTGCCGCATCCTCCACCTCGGTCGGTGCGACCTTGAAGCCGCCGACATTGATGACGTCGTCCTCACGGCCCGTGAGATGCAGCATGCCGTCGGCATCGAGCATGCCCATGTCGGAGGTGTAAACAGTATTGACCATTGAACATTGACCATTGAACATTGAACATTGACCATTGACCATTGAACATTGACCATTGACCATTGACCATTGACCATTGAACATTGAACATTGACCATTGAACATTGAACATTGATTGTCGCCAACGTAGCCGGTCATTAAGGTACGGCCCTTACAGGCGATGAGCCCCTTGTCGGTAATGATGATCTGCGAATGTTTCATCGGACGCCCCAGACACCCTGCCACGCATTTACCGTCGTTATAGTTGTAGGTGCTGATGATGCCGGTCTCCGTGGAGGCGTAGGTGTTGTAAAGGCGCGTATTGGGCAGCAAGCGACACAGCGCCGCCATGTCTGCCTGCGATATGGCTGCGGCACCGGTCTCGATGAAGTCCATTTTGTCGGCCAGTGCTGCCAGTTGTGCGGCACCAAACTGCAACAGCATGCGGATACTGGCGGGTACGAGGAATGTGGCCATCTTCGATGCGGGATATTGGAAGGCGTCGAAGAATCGGTTTAAGTCCTTCAGGCCGTCGACGATGATGGCGGTAGCCCCCAGCATCATGAGGGGATAGAGCTTCGACAGGCTTCCGATGTGGTTCAGGGGTCCGTTGACAACAAATGCCAGGTCGTGAGAGAATCCCTGTCCGTCGATGAGGTTTTCGGCATCGGCAATGATGGCGTCGTGGCTGATGATGACGCCCTTCGACCGTCCTGTTGTCCCCGTGGTGTAGAGGATGTCCGCCGAACCCTTCGGGACAGTATGGGGGCACAGCTCATGGGCAATCTTCTGGAACGACGCCTCGGGGAGGTCTTTTTCCAGCGGTGCTACGACACACCCCGCGACGTGATATGCAAAATAGTCCACGAGGTAGTCAACCGTCGGTAGGGCTCGCAGACAGACAATCTGTCCCTCCCGACAGCCGGCCTCCTGCAATGCCGCCGCCTTCCGGCTGATTCGTTCCTGCAGCATGCTGTAGGTGCAGTGCTCCCCGCCGCAGACGATTGCCGTCTTGTCAGGGTATAGTGTGGCGTTGCGTTCGATATAGCGTTCGATGGTCATAGTTTTATGTTCAATGTTCAACGTTCAATGTTCAACGTTTTCTCTTCCACCATTGCCACGATGCTGTCAAGCGTCTTCAGGTTCTTCGGCGTGGCGTCCGTCGCCTCCAACTTGATGCCGTATTCGTCGGAAAGCAGCATCAATATGGTTGTTACGCCCAGTGAGTCGAGTTCACTGAACAGGAAGTCGGAGTCGAAATCCACCAACGGCAGCGCTTCCTCTAATAATTGTCTAATCCTTTCTCGCATATTCTAAATTATTTGTTACGTTTTCGAAGGCGTGACGGGCCACGATGGCACGCTCGTCGTCGGCAACGACAGCCACATAGCGTCGCTGCGGATTGAGCAGTGCCACCAACAGTGCCGTTTCGCCCCAACCGTCGTCGGTGATGGTTTCGCCGTCCGACAGTTGACTTAGTTCAGCCTCGTGTCTGCGCCAGTAACGCAGCCGACGGTTGACGGCCATCGATATCTCCACCCCACGGTAGCGGTAGCGGTCGGAAACTTTCTGGTAAGCACTATTTCGATTTCTAAATAGTAATCCACAAAGGGTTATCGGCTGCTTGCGTTCGTTGCCGTTGCGGTCGTACACCAACCATCGGAAGCAATATGCTGGTAATAGCCATGCCATAAAGACGACTGTAAACATTCCCACGATGGTCACCTCAGCCAACGAGCGCAGGGCGGGATGGCGTGCCACAATTAGCGATCCGATGCCTATAAACATGATCAACGCTGAAATGATGATGCTTTGTTTGTATGAGTTCAGCATCTTGCGGCGGTAGGCATATTCGTACTGGCAACCCTCCGTCATAAAGATGGTGTAGTCGTCGCCCTGTCCGAAGATGAACGTTGCCAGGATGATGTTGACCACGTTAAACTGTATGCCCAGCAGTGCCATGATGCCCAATATCCACAGCCAGCTGACGGCCATGGGCAGGAACGATATGAGGGCCAGTTCGATGCTGCCCATCGAGAACCACAGGAAGAAGAACACGATGGCTCCGCAGGCCCAACCGATGTAGTTGAAATTGTCCGTCAGACTGCTTACAATGGCGGAGGTGAGGGCAGATGAACGTTGAACGTTGAACATTGAACGTTGAACGTCTGATGTTTGATGGCTGAGGGACATGAGTTTGTAGAAGTCGTCGAACGAATCGTCGGCAAAGCCCATCGCCGTTGCTTTCTCCCGCAGTTGCTGACACAGTGCGGCACCCTTCGTAGTGCGCCATTCGTTCCACTGGGCGACCATTGACCATTGACCATTGACCATTGACCATTGACCATTGACCATTGAGGGCTGTTCCAGCAGTTCTCTTGGAGAGAGTGTGGCGATGCAATGCATGTCCTGGCGCTGTTCGTCTGTCATATAGTTGATGTTGCGCAAATCAGCATCGAAAGAAGTCTGAAAGCTGAAATACCCCAACACGACAGTCAGGATAACAACCATCCCGACAATCCACCGCTTGTTCTCCAGCTGCACATCGCCGAGTCGTTCGAGAAGTCTGATGGCTGATGGCTGATGTCTGATGGCTGATGGCTCTCTGACCTGAAGGTCTGAGTGTGGCACGCAATGATGGCTGAGGTCTGATTTCTTTTGCACCATGTGGGGTAACCATACGAGTACGAAGATGATGGTGCCGACGAGCAGGAATGCGCTGAAAAGCCCCAAGTCGCGCAATGCCACCGACTGCAGTGGTACCAGTGCCAGAAACGCCCCGACGGTGGTGACATTGCCAACCACCAGCGGCATCCTGATCTCTTTGAGTGCCGTCCGCACGTCCGTCGTATGTGACAGATGTGCGATGAGGTGCAGCGGATAGTTGACAGCTATACCCAAGATGACGGAGGATATGCCTATGACGATGATAGAGACATCGTTGTGAACCAGTGTGAGACAGCCCATTGCAAAAAGCCATCCCCATGCGATACTGACAGCGATGAGCATCAGGTTACGTACGTTACGGAATACCAACCAAAGCAGAAATAGAATGAGAATCACCGCAAAGGTTATTGAAATGATGCTGTCTTTCTTTATCTGTTGAGCATTGCCGACAGCAATGACAGGACCTCCTGTCAGATGTATGCTGACGTCGGGATAGGCGTTGCCGACGCTGTCGCACACCTGTTGCAGCATCGCCACCAGCGCGGCATTATGCTCCGTCTCGCTGGCTCCGAAAGGCGAATCAATCAGAAGCATACTGCCATGAGCCTGATTGGTTGGTTTCTGACGAGCCAAAACAGACGCGAACAAATTCAGCGGGTCGTGCTGAATTTGCATAGCCGCCATGCCGCCACTGGGTAGCATCAGCATTTGCTTGTCGTTTTCCAGTTGACGGGCTATAAAGTCAGACGCTTCTGTCATGCTGTCTATACGAGCATAGTCCTCCGCAGTCAGCAGGTACGGCATCCGCGCATAGATGGTGTTCATAGCCTCTTGCACGACTTCAGGATCGTCACCCTGCAAAATGGCTAATGGCTTTTGGCTTTTGGTTGTTCGCAGTTCCGCCCTCTCTGTAAACAAGTCTACAGCAGGCTGACAGTCATTGTCGGCAGATTGAAATATGACATAGATACGACGTGCACTCGACGTATTCTGATATTCCATAAAGGCTTCTTGCTGCTCATTCTCAAGTGGCAGGAAGTCGGAAATGTCTTCCTTATACGAATGTCCAGCCGTCAACAGCACCAATATGGCCGTTAACAGCATTAACGACGTCCAACGCCATAGGGTGTGCGCCTTATCTGTTGTCCACCGGATTCGCATAGATTCCCAAAAATATTTCCCGCAATCGTTCTATGTCGCACGTCTCCGCATAGCGGTCCAGTTTCGCCAGATGGTGACGGAACGCCTCACGTTCCTCGTCGGTGTACATCCCGCGGTAGCGCTCGTTGCCATACAGTATGTCGTGGGCCACGTAGTTGTTCGGCCACAGACGGTAGGCTCCGTTGATGCGCTGGTCTATCAGGCCCGCCACCGCCTTGTGGTATTCGTTGTTCGTCAGCCCCTCCATAGCCGCCAACTCTTCCGTGCGGATGGGTTCACACAGCGCCATATGTACGCGGCCCTTCCATTGCACGATGCCTGTCATGATGCTGTTCAGGTCCTCACCGGGCTTCTTCGTATATTTCGTGTACTGCGACTCATACAGTTCCAGTGCCTTCAGCACCTCGCACGACTCCCATTCGTAGGAGATGGCGACGGGCACGATGTTCAGTTCCGCCAATGCCTTCACGCGGTCTTTGTCCTCGCTCATGCAGAACATCTTTATAATGCCCTGGTCCGTGCGGTCTATGCCGTTCTTTGTCCGTCCGTTGCGCTGGGCAATCCACACCGACTCGCCCTTTTCCCTGATGGTATAGCGGATATATTCCGAGAGGTGTAGCGACTGGCGGTAGAACTCCTTGATGTCGCCCCCAGGCCGCGCCACCTTGAACATCTTGTTGCTCCGGCCTACGTCGATAACCACCGGATGACGCATCAGGTTTTCGCCAAACGTAATCTCCGTGGTCTCAAAACCGTTCTTCACCAGCCAATATTGCAGCAGACTGGCGTCGAGCATGATGTCCCTGTGGTTCGACACAAACAGGTAATGCTTGTCAGGCGACAGCTGTTCCAGACCGGAAACGGTAAACGCCGTCATGCTGCGCGCAATGACCTGTTCGTTCACCTTCACCATTGCATCGTGCTGAAACTCACGAACTGTCTTAAACGCTCGGACGCGCTGACGTACATCTTCCAATGGTTCCGTCGGATATACAAACGATGCCAGTAACGGAAACACGTCGCTCGTCGCTATGCGCTCCATCGCTGCCAAAAACTCCTTCTCGTCATACGGACGAATATCGTCAAACTTACTTATCATAGTTTTTTATCCATTCCAAAAACATTTGCTTCCACTGGCGACACTCCGGCGTGCCTTTTCTTTCACTGGCACCAAAGCCGTGACCGCCCGTCTGGAACTGCACATACCGGTGGCTCACTCCCGCTGCTGTCAGCGCCGAATCGAGCAATACCGAGTTACGATAGTCCACCACGGGGTCGTCCACACAGTTCACCAGAAACACTGGCGGACAGTCCGTTGGCACGTGGCGCTCTAACGACAGCTGGTCGCGTAACGCCTCGTTCCCCGTGCGTGAGTCACCCAATAGTCCACGGCGCGAACGCTTGTGGACGCACTCCTCCGTCATCGTCACCACAGGATATACCGGCACGACAAATGCTGGACGGTCTACTGCGTCAAACAGTTCTGCTGCCGACATCACTAGATGTCCACCGGCTGAAAAGCCCATCGCACCAATCTTCGTCGTGTCCACACCATACTCCTTCGCATGCTCTTTCACATATCTGATGGCCTGCTGCAGATCGTCCTGTGCGTCGGGATATCTGGTGCCACGAAATATTAGTCGGTAGTGTGTGGCGTATGCCAATGCCTTCGCCGTGCGGTAGTTCAGCACGAATGCCGTGATGCCGTTCTCCTGCAACCACCGTCCTACGTCGCTGGCCTCGCCCTCCTTGTCGTGCCAGAAATAGCTGCCACCGGGACATACCACCACCGCAGTACCGTCGCCTCCTACGGCTCGATATGGCGTCATCATCACACTTTTGTGATGCGTGTCATGCTCCCAGATGTTTATCTGAGCGCCAGCCCTCATGGCGACAAGCAGTAATAGGATGATTATCTTTTGTTTCATATTTTATTTATTATTTAGGCCGAAGGACGCATTGATCTTATTAACCACATAGTTTCTGCCCAAGATGGCCTCACATGTCGTGATGGCTGTCAGGGGCACACCGCAAAAGCCGTGCAGGTTGACGTTCTGACCCGTCAGCAGCAGGTTGCGCACCTTCGTTACCACTGGCACCTGCGACAACACGATATTCTGACAATTCTTGGCAAAGCCACAGATGCTGCCGTCCTTCACACCATAGAAGTCGCGGATGGTCAGGGGCGACGACGTATTGACGGCCTCTATGCACGCCTGGAAGCCTGGGTGCATTTCTTCTATCTGCGCCAACAGCAGTTCTGCACATTTCGCCTTCCATGCCTCATACTCCGCACCACGATGCCCCACAGTGGTGTTCTCCCATTGCCTGACCATATCGAAGGGCATGGGTGCTGTTATCAGTACCTTTGTGGCATATTGGCCCTGATGACTGTTTGGTGGCGTCATCATCAGGAATCCCAGCGGCCATGGGCGGTCCGTCCGACTGAAGTTCCATACGTCGGCATACTGCGTCATATAGTATTCGGAATGATTGATGTATGGGAACGTCTCCGGCTTCAGCTTTACGTACAGTGCAAAAGCGGAATGGGTATTAGGGATAGTGTCCAAACGCTCACGATACGATTTGGGGAATACTTTTTCGTCCATCAGTTTCATCAGCGTACAGGGATGAACGTCAGAGATGTAGTAGTCGGCCGTGTATTGCTTGCCACTCTTCGTACGAACATACTCCACATTCCTGTCAACAACGTTGATCCACTCGACGGCATCGCCTGCAATCACTTGACCACCATTGGTGGTGATAACGTCAGAAAGGAGTTGTGCAAAATGACCGCTGCCATCAACAAACCTGCTGGCACCATGAATGTACAGCGTACTGATGATGGCATGAATGTATGCTGGTGTCTCGTGAGCTCGACCGCCATACAATGGATTCATATATGCCAATACGCTCCGCAGACGTTCGTCCTTGATATATTTGGCAATAAAGGTATCAGCAGCCATCAGGAAATCATTGGACTCAGCAAAGAGCCCCATCTGACCTGTAGAAGGTCGCAGATTGAACAAATCCACCTTGTCAGCGATAGCCAATACGGCATCCACATAAAGCTCCAGATTGCCTTGCTCTTCAGGAAAATACTTTGACAGCGAACTGATAAACCCTTCACGACCTTTAGCTATATCGTAATAGCTGTGGTCTTCTGAGAAATACAATCGGTCGGTGCAATCGTCATCCACATCGCGAATCTTCATTTTATCCAGGACACCCAGATAGCGGCAGATTTTCCATACATTACCACCAGGATGCATACCTCCAATCACATGCATACCCGTATCGAAATGTTCGCCAAAACGCTGGAAGGTCTGGAGCCCACCACCAATCGTGGCGTTCTTCTCCAAGATGACGACCTCGAAGCCTTCTTTGCTAAGGATGGCGCCAGTGAACAACCCACCTAAACCTGCACCTATGATGACGACTTTTTGTTTCATGTTTCAAGTGTTGTTAGCCTTGATGATTTGCTGATAGATACGTTCAGCGGTAAGTAATTCACTACACGTCACGATGGTGCCAACGATAACACCCAGAATACCATGCGAATTGATATTTTGTCCTGTTTGCCACACATTGGGAATCTTCGTACGGTGCGACACCCTGCATGCCGCCCCAAGATGAATGTCACGTGCAATGCCATACATACCGCCACCTTCAGTACCAGTATAGTCACGATACGTCAATGGGGTAGAGGTATAGTAATGCATGATGTGTGAGCGGAGATTAGGGAACTGTTTTTCGACAGATTCCAGAAGTTGCTCTGCCTTACGGAGCTTAAAAGCCTCGTAATCGTCCCCACGATGACCGACTGTTGTATCACTCCATTGCGCTACATCCTTCATCTGCATATACGAGATGATAACGCCGGTTTTTGCGTAACGTGGCTGCGGTTCCTGACAGAAATGCATATAGAGATATCCTTTGGGCCACGACTCCTCGTCGTACGTCTCACATCCCCATGGAGTTCCCTCATTATAACTGTAGAAATTATAATTCTGATATGGCACGGCCTCGTCTTTAAACTCCAGATAGACGGAGAAGCCGCCAATGGTCTGGGGAATGGCGTTGATGCGATTGCGGAATGCCGGACGTATCAGTTTCGAGTCTATCAGTTCCAATGTCCGCATGGGGTGGGCGTCAGAGATGACATAGTCGCATGGTAGGAGTTGACAATTGACAGTTGACAATTGACAATTGACAGTCGCAACCTCAACTCCTGTCGCATGCGTGTCGTCACATATTATCTTGGTGACCTTACTATGTGTTAACACCCTGCCGCCATACTTTTCTATGGTACGCACCATGGACGCTGCAATCATATCGCTTCCCCCTACCACACGATAGGCACTTTGATTATAAAAGTCCATGATGAAAGCATGGGTGGAAAACGGCGTCTTATCGCGTTCGGCAGCATAGAGCGGCAAAGAACCAACAAGGACTTTGGCCAGCAAAGGATCAGTGATGACACTATCGATTACTTCGTTGACAGATCGCAACTGGTATTCGGTGTTGATGGCGGCATCACTCTCAGCATGTTTCAGAGAATGCAGCGACGATGCCCCTGCCACGCGTTCTACCAAGTCGAAATAGGCCTCCAACTGCTGACGCTGATGGGGGAAATAGCTGACCATCTGCTCGATGAAGGCCTCGCGACCATTCGCAAAGCGATACCTCTGTCCGTCAAGACATACGACATCATATCCATCTCTGTCGAGTGGGGCTAACTGGATGTCTTTCTTAATCTCCAAATATTGCAACAGACGGTCCAGCGTTTGTCCCTCAGCAGCACTTCCGACGAAATGCATGCCCGTCTCAAAACGTGCTCCGCGACGAGAGAAACATTGCAGGCAGCCACCTACTTGAGCACCCTGCTCCAGAACGGTCACCTCGTAACCGTTCTTTGCCAGGATGACTCCACACGACAAGCCTCCCATGCCACTGCCTATGATGACTACTCGCTGTTTACACATCTTGCTCTATTCGGTTCGCTATTTGTTCATACTTTTCGATGTAATGCTTGCGCAATTGGGACGCCTGCTTTTTAGTATCACCCATCTGTCGCAGTTTGCTTAAAGGTATAGGGTCACCCACCTCAATGTATATTGGCCCCTTCCGCAGATGGTAGGTCCGTGGGGGCAATATCCTTCCTGGTCCATAGAGATACATGGGCACGACGTCTAGCCCCAATTGCTCTGCTATGTGGAATGCTCCCTGATGAAAACGTCCGATGCGGCAGTCCCTCGAACGGGTGCCTTCCGGATATACTGCAATGCTGTAGCCCCGCTCTACCAGAGAGCCTAGTTTGGGCATCAACTCGTCAATACCATTCTCTGACCAACGGTCAGAGTGTGGCGTTGCATTCTCTGACCAACGGTCAGAGTGTGGCGTTGCATTGGCAACGGGATAAAACTCCGCATGGCGTATTATCAGACCATATATGGGGTTATGCCATACCCACTGGTTAGTGAGGAAAATGATATTGGGGGTGAATATCAGTTGACAGGCAAGGTCGAGGTGCGACTGGTGGTTGCAGATGACCACAGAGGGCTTGGATAAATCGACGCCTTCAGCAACCTTATACCTAAAACGGGTACCAGGAATGCCATGCCGTAGCATGACGAATCGCGTGGCGTGGTAAATCAATCGATGGAGGTTGCGGCATTTCTGTTCTGTCACCTTTCCAATCTTTACATATAGCCATACTATCGGGGTGAAGACACAGCAGCAGAAGAACAGGACAAAAAGGAGTGAATAAACCGTTCTTGTGACATCTGCCAACCATCGGAACAAGCGTAGCGGCAAGCCATAGACCACTGCCAGGAAACATAAGATAGTGTTCAGCACGCTGATGCGGGCAAAGTCCATACCAGGGCGGAAATGACTGACGCGCTGGTCTCTTGGAGGATAATACACGTTGATGTCAATCGGTACCAGCTCTACGCCATGCCATGAAGCGAAGACAAGGAGTTCCAATTCTGCCTCGTAGCGTGATGTCAACAAACGGAGCCCGTAGAGTTTTTTCAGCGGATAGAGCCGATAGCCTGTCTGTGTGTCAGGTAGGTCTCGTCCTGTCTGAACATAAAACCAGAAGTTGGAAAACTTATTGGCAAAACTGCTACCCTTTGTCCGCTCGACACCCTTCAGCATGCGACTACCGATAATCAGCGCTCCAGGATGTTGTCGATTCGCCTCTAAGAAGAGACTGATATCATGTGGATAGTGTTGCCCGTCGCCATCAAGTGTAATGGCATAGGCAAAGCCCATCTCTAGAGCTCGTTGAAAACCACGTTTCAAGGCGTACCCCTTGCCACGATTCTGAGCATATTCTACGATGGTAATACCCTCTATGGCATGAAGGATGGCGGACGTGTCGTCTGTTGATCCGTCGTTGACAACAATCACATCCATACACTCCTTGAGGGTCTGGCGGACAACAGCATTTATTGTCCCAGCATTATTGTATATTGGAATCACGACACATATACCGCGGTCGTGTAATAACTGCTGTTGTCTTAGTTCATTATCCATTATCAATTACCTTAAGTTGGTAGGTGATGTGACGACGTTCATTGTGATACGTTGTTTCGCCCTGTTGCAGACGGAGCATCAGTTGGGCAAGGTCCTTGCGAAGGACACGACGGATATACCATTTGTCCATCATGCTTATGACATGATGTAGCTTGACTTTTTGGTTTTCTGGATGATAGGTGAAATCGAGTGCTGTGACACCAAATTCATTGAAGAGACTGCCGCGTACGACGTTGCCTTCCCGCAATAGCACACAGATGCCGCTGAGGTATGCTTTTGGCATTTCGATAGAGGCAACATAGCGGATGCGTCCACCTTCCGTTTCTGGAATAGCAACGCCACACTCTGACCGTGGGTCAGAGAATGCAGATTGCGCAAATAGCCGCATGACTGCTAATTGGCTAACGAATAGTAAACATATCAGCGCTGATTTTCTCATTGGTTCTGATGTTATTCAATTCGATGACTGTCTTGTCGCCATTCCGTTCTATCAGTTCTACCTGCTTCACCATCGCATTTTTCTTACTGAAATGCAATATAATCTTCTGGAACAACTGCCGCAAGTCTTTCCGTTGAGGCAATAAGGATGCTATCCATTCGTTGCCGTTTGTGGTAATGGTGCTCTTAAAACTTTTGTCGTCGGTGAGGCAGGTGCCAACAACGCTATTCATCATGATACGGGCAATTTCGCGGAACAGCTTGTTTTTGTTCACGTCTATGACATCGTTACGTTGTTTGTTTTTTAACAGCACCTTGTCGTCATTGAGTATAAAGGTATAGGAGTAGGGTGATGTGTATTCCCAGCGCAGGCGATTGGTTTGCTGGTAATACATCCGACCTTTCGACGTCATTTTGTCGTTAAGCATTTTAAGATGCTTCGTTTGTGTGAAGTCGCACTGCATCGTCTTCATGCCTGATGCAGCCTGAGTGATTGCCTGACGGATTTGGGCCTCGCTCTGTTCTCTCGGAGAGAGTGTGGCGTTGCAATGCGCCATCATTGACAGTTGAACGGAGACGAAAACAAACAGTAGAATCAGTAATCTCTTCATAGCTTAACTATTTAGCAATCAACATACACCCAATAACAATGAATGCCACGCCAAACCATTTAATCATAGAGACCTCCTCATGAAAGAACAGTATGGCAGCAAGTATGCCAAAAACATAGCTCAGACTAACCATCGGATAGGCCGAACTGAACGGGAACACCTTTACGATATACATCCATAGCAATGAAGCAGCACCAAAGAACAGTCCGCAGGCTGCAAATTGCCAGTTGGTGAGGATGGAGAGCCAAAAATCACGCGTCCACGCAAAAGGTGGCATTTTCGACAAGGCAAACTTTAAAAACACCTGCCCTCCTGTGAGCAGGATACTTTGTAGAATGGCGTATGGTACTATTTTCCACATGATAACACAATAGCTTTAGAGTTTACGGATGGAATATCGTCGTAGCCCAATCGCTGCATCAATTGGCGATAGAGAGGAGTCGATTCGTCGTGGCATCCCACGAGAACCGTTTTACATTTGCCGCTTTTCAGCAACAGCTCAGCATCACGTATGGCCCAGTCAAAAGAGGCCTGGTCCTGAGTATAAGTGATGTTATAGCCATGACAGCCCAAACGTATGGCGATATTGCTACTGATTGTATTATGAGTACTCTGCATAAAATAGGTGGGCTTTAGCATCGTTTCACCTTCTTCTACCATTTGTCTTAACAGTAGCTCAGAATTTTCCAGACATCCTAAAGCCGTACCAGTGATGATGGCATCAGGCTGTTCTATGCCAGCCTGACGTAGTGCCTTCAACGATGACAGTAGCGAACTTTTCATGATTTTCCCCATGCGACGGGCTTCCAAGGGTTTTACGTAGTCTCGAATCTCAGCCAACTGGTCTTCTGATGTGATTTCAACCCTTGCAAGTTCTTTAATTACACAGGGGGCATCGTTGCCGATTTCTAATTCTCTCTTTGAGAGTGTGGCGTCGCAATTATCGTTTCTACTTAAGCTGAAAACCAAAGACGTGTCATTACCTCCAAAACCAAATGAATTGCAAACAACATGCTGGAGGTGACAGTGGTCTTCGCCCATCGTGGGAACAATGCCGCCATCTATGGCTTGCGACCATCCGAGATTAGCAGGTACAAACTGATGCTGTAGGGCAAGTAGGCAAATGACAGACTCAATGCTGCCTGAAGCACTTGTGGTATGACCAGTATACGACTTCGTAGAACTAATCAACGGCATGTTTTCGCCAAAGACACGCTTCAATGCCATGCTCTCTGACAAATCATTATTAGGAGTACCAGTACCGTGAGCATTCACATATTGAACGTCCGATGGCTTCAAACCTGCCATCTGTAACGCTTCTGTCATTGCCAAATAAGCCCCCTCGCCATTGTCAGACGATGCTGTTTGGTGGAATGCATCGCAAGCATTGCCATAGCCCGTAAGATAGGCGTGAGGCGTAACGCCACGACGACGGGCACCTTCTTCTGTTTCCATAACGAGGAATGCAGCGCCCTCGCCAAGGTTCAGTCCTGCACGAGTGGCATCAAAGGGCCGGCAGGGCTCATGGTCGAGAATCATCAGTGAGCGGAAACCATTGAGATGAAAGAGTGACAGGGCCTCTGCACCACCAGCGACTACAACGTCAGCCTCACCAGCTGTCAACATTCTGGCTCCCAACATGAGGGCATTGGCTGCAGAAGAACAGGCGGTGGAAATCGTGGTGTATTCTGCAAAGATGTCAAAATACTCCGCTATCAGACGGGTGCTGGCCCCTGCACTGTGGTAGCGCAGGCATTGCAGGGCGGCGTCAGAGTGCGAAAACTGGTCAAACAAATCCTCTGTGATGTCCATTCCTGCCACTGTCGTGCCGGAAATAAGTATCAATCGTAGCGGTTTTTCCTTAACGGTGTCACACGGGATGCCTGCATCTTCCAGTGCCTGTCTGACTGCCAGCATTCCCATCAGCGTGGTACGGTTAATCAGCGTATCTTTGACTCCTAACAGATTACGCATATCGTCATTCGACAAAGGCACCTCGCCCACAGGCAATTCCTTATGGCATGAGCGGAGAAACTGCATCGTGCCAATGCCGGAATGCTTGTGTTGCAGGGAGTCAAGAACAGATTGCTTGTTCTGTCCTATAGCACAGACAATGCCCTCGCCAGTTATGACAATATTATTGTTCATCATTTAGTCCTATGACTACTTACATATTCTGCTATTGTACGAATGCTCTTAAAGATTTCTTTCCCTTCAGCAGGATTAGCCAACTTGATGCCATACTCTTTCTCCATGAGCACAATGAGTTCAAGTGCATCGATGGAGTCAAGACCAAGACCCTCACCATCACCAAACAGTGCATCGTCGGCATCAATGTCCGCAGGGGTCATCTCTTCCAAATTTAATGCTTCAATAATCTTCTCTTTTAATTCTTCGACCAGTGGTCGAAGTGTGGCGTTGCAATCTAAAATCAATTCTTCCATATTTATCTTTTTATTAATTTCAATTCTGCTTCAAAATGTTGATCGTCCTCATAATCTATCCAACCAGTCAGAATGCTTTGGATGGTTTCGTCGAGGAAAGTCGATGCCAATACTTGGTGCATCATGTTCTCATCTTTATGGGGCAAGATATAGAAGGATGTCTCGGCATGATAGCCGTTGCGTACTGCTATCTCGCCACAAACGATATTGGGTAACGTATATACAAACAGTGAGGGACTAGGGAAATAGTCGTCGCCAACAGCAATGCTTTTTGCGTATTCACGATCAACCCACACTGATGATGAATGGTTAAACAGCACTACAGCCCTGTCAGTGCATTGCTCCTTACGAGGGCTTTCCTGTTTTAATAAGAGTTCACTTGCAATGAATCCCAACTGAGAGAGCTTGTCCATTTTATAAAACTTGGGATAATTGCCTATCTGTTGTTTGTAGATTTCTGTGAGATCGGAGGGGGGCGTTATACGTACATGATGTTCAACAGAATAAGTATTGGCAGTATATTGTTGAGATGGGCTTGGCGCATTTGGTGCGCAATAGATAGCAGCGTTGCAACCACCAAAACCCGATATGACCTTTACAAATGATTGTTTGCTGATAGGCATAGGTTGAGAGGAGATGTTCACACGTCCAGAGACGCCGATTTCACTGAATCCCCTGGTACCGAGCAGTTCTCCATGCGCTACGGAGTGCATTGTGATAATTGTCTCAAGTATTCCAGAGGTGCCAAGGGTATGGCCGTAATAGCCTTTCAGCGAATTCATGGGGACGTCGGACAGTCCTGCGGCGGCAATGGCCACGGACTCCATCTGGTCGTTGTACATGGTGGCTGTGCCATGGGCATTGATAGCTGATAGGGTCTGGGAATCGACACCTTCCGTGACATAGCGGATGGCATTGGCACATCCCTCTCCCTTTGGGGAAGGACTGCTGATGTGGTAGGCATCGTTGCGGATGGCTCCGCGGACTATTGACCAAACCTTAGAGGTGAGAGGTGAGAGGTGAGAGGTGAGAGAATTGCTCAAAATCATCGTTGCAGCAGCCTCGCCGAGATTCAAACCGATTCGCTCAATATCAAACGGACGACAGGGTTCGGGCGACATGGCTTTCAGCGACTGGAAGCCAGAAACAACAAAATGGCTAATGACATCACAGCCTACAACGATTGCAGTGTCATAGCTGCCACAGTCCAACAGACGCTGGGCAGTAACAATAGCAGCCACACCAGAGATACAGGCGTTGCAGACCACGAGGGGTGGGGTAGTGATGCCTAATAACGATGCAATACGCTTGGCAGATTCTGCGGGTTGAAGGATGGTGTAATCAGCGGCAGAGAGGTAATCGATATTCGCTTTGGTGGTACTGATAACGAGCAGGGTGCGAGGGCTTGCGACATCGATGGCGCACTGGCGAAGGGCGTCCGTTACACTGTGGTAGCATAGCGATTCAAACCACGTCAAACCATGAATCATCAGTTCTTCACGCTGTTCGTCACTGAATCGCGAAGCGACATAGTCATCTTCACTCCTGCCTGAATAGCTGGCATAAGATGTCAGCGCAGAATGCAACGCCACACTCTGACCATGGGTCAGAGAATGCAACGCCACACTCTGACCATGGGTCAGAGAACGACCCGCCCGCAGAGCCTCATAGTTCTCTGCAGTGGTCGCACCAAGCGGCGACAGGATGTTGTCAGCTATGCAATATACGTTCATCGTTCAACGTTCAATGTTCAATGTTCAATGGTCAATGTCTCAAACACCTTCCAGCGCTGTTGCCATTCCTCATAGAACTTGGGACTATAGAGCACCAGTTGGTAGTTCAGGTTCATGAACACCTGTACGCTATGTGCGGTGGCGATGAGGCTCTCGTCGGCCGTATCGTGGATTTCATAGTCGAACACCACTTTTGCGGCCACCGTGGGGCGATAGATGATGTCGATACGTGGACGCATGCCATAGAGGATGGGCTTCTTCCACTGGATGTTCATCTCCACCATTGGGGCGTAGTAGCCATGACGGACATAACCCATGTAAGAGAGGTCGTATTGCTCGCCAAACAATTCGCGGGCGTCCTCAAAGTACAGCATATAGGAGCCGTGCCAGACGACGTTCATGGAGTCGACCTCAGAGAAACGGATATCGAGGAGTTTGGATGCTTTTAATTCCATAGTTCAAAGTTCAATGTTCAATGTTCAACGTTCAATGTTCAACGTTCCAATATTCAAAGTAATTGTACCATTGTATGGGATACATTGTGAGGATACGCTCCAATTCTGTGGCATACCCTTGAGCCAACTGACTGATTTGCTGCCGGCGTGGCGACTGCCTGTCGTAGTCAAGCGGCTTTACGTATATTTTGTAGCTGTTCGTAGCGGTTTTCATCACATTGACTGTAAGCACGTTAAGCCCTCTCATGGTGGCCACGCTAAATGGTCCCATTGGCAGTCTTACTTCCGCGCCCAGCAACTTCATGGTAACTGATTTCTGAGAACCGAAAATTCTGTCGGCAGGCATGCTGATGATCTCGCCCTGCTGGATGGACTGGTCGAGGAGAAACAGGTGGCTCATGTCGTCGCTGACTGGAATCATGCGGATGTTCTTGTCGGCAAACATCTCCGTACGATGCTCCATCACGGTCTGTTTCTCGCCAGAGAATACCAGTGCGTTCAGGCGCTTGCGGTCTGACACAAGGGTGTAGCCTGCCATTTCGTAATTGCCGATGTGGGAACTCAGTTGGACGAAAGCCTCAGGACGCTCAGCCAGACGCTGGAAATGTTCGAGACCCTCGACGGTCACCTCGAAACGGTGGCCTGCATACATGGCGAAGCGGTCGATGACGACCTGAGCGAACATGCAATGGTTCTGATACGTTTTCAGAAACGCCCTTATCGGACCGTAGCCCCACCGTTGACGGAAATAGTGGTAGATAGGCTTGAAACCGTCACGTAGCAGACAGGGAGGAATGACAAATATGTAAGTGAAGATATAGACAATCCGAATGTCTATACCCTTCAACAGTTTGATAAGCCAACGATGCATCAAACTATTGCCGTATGTCGTGCCTTCCCACTGCTTCTCTGTACTCACCGCTTACCTCTTAACTGGCGAAGCCAGATTCTTCATTCTTCACTCTTCACTCTCAACTGACCTTACTCTCAATGTAATCGCAGAACTGGCTGAGCGTGGTGACGCCCTGCATCTCCTCGGGCTTGATCTTAAAGCCGAAGTTGCGTTCTACGATGACCACAATGTCTACGAAGTCGAGACTGTCGATGCCCATGTCGTCCTTCAGACTGGCATCGGGGAAAATCTTTTCCTCATCAATCTCCAACTCGTCAATGAGGAATGCTCTTACTTTTTCTTCAATTTCTTGTCGTGTCATATTTACTAACGTTTAATGTTTTTTCATCTCTTACTTCTTACCTCTTACCTCTCACCTCTTACCTCTTAACTACCAGTATACTGTGTCCCAACCCCAAATGGTCGTGAATGGTCTCAACGGATAAACCGGCCTGCTGGATACAGGATTGCATATCTTCCGTATGATACATTTTTGAATTACCGTTGGCCATAGCCGTGAAATAGAGGCTGGTCATGGTAAGGCAGAAGGCGGCAGTCTCGAAACGCTGACGGTCCCACAGGGTCTCCATAATATAGAGGCGGGTATGGGGCGCCATGGCGGCCTTCGCCCTTTGCAGGATGCTGACGATTTCGTCCATGCTGAAACAATCGAGGAACTGGCTCATCCAGATGGCATCAGGACCGTATTCGCGCTGGGGGAAGGTCGCATTGGGGTCGAGCAAGTCGATGCCATATCCGTGAATACGCTCTGCACCCTCTTTGCCTTTGATGTTCTCTTGCATCATGGCTATCTGTTGAGGCAGGTCGAGAATGATGACGTCTGCTTCTTTGCTGTAACCAACACATTGCAGGGCCCACTTGCCAGTGTTGCCACCGACATCATAGAGCGTGTGGACATGGTGGTCGTCGAAAATGATTTTCAGTGCCTCAGGAAATGACGTATCGCTATAGAAATGGTCGAACCCAAACCAGCTTTTCTGCACTTGCTGTGGCAATTGGGAGAGACCCTCGTAGATCGTTGGCCACGGACCGAAATGTTTCAATCCCTCTGGCTTACCATTACGCAACGATTCCTCAAGATGGAACCACCCCTCGTAGTTGACGTCGTGGTTGAAGTCGATGTTTACACGGGTGGCAGGGTCGGTGGCCAGAAACCAGCCGGTCTTTGTCAGCGTATAGCGGTCGGTGGTGGGGTCGATGATGATGATTCCGATGGTGAGCGAGGCTTCCAGCAGACACTTGACGGCATAGTCAGAATATCCTGTCTTCGTGCAAATGTCTTCGCGGGTAAGCCCGTCCTTGGAGTCGCGTAACATATCGAGGATGCCCCACGTCAGCATGATGCGTGCGGTTTGGAATACGGCAGGTCCCCAGGCGATGAACTCCGCCAGCCGTTGTGCGTCGAGTGCCGACAGCGACTCTTTGCTATACCTTTTCTCTAAAGCCGGAAACAGTTTCATAATTCTTCACCCTTAACTGGCAAAGCCAGATTCTTCACTCTTCACTCTTCACTTTTAACTTCTTAATGACCAGCGCACTATTGGTGCCGCCGAATCCGAACGAATTGCTGAGCACCGTGTTGACCTCCGTATCAACGGTCTTGGTGGTGAGGTTCAACTTCTCAGAGTATTCGTCAGGATTCTCGAAATTGATGTTTGGTGCCACAAAGTTATTCTGCATCATGATGATGCTATAGACAATCTCGCTGGCTCCAGCCATCCAACACTCATGGCCAGTCATCGATTTCGTTGAACTGATGAGGGCGCGCTGACCGCGAAACATCCTGTCGAGGGCGATAGCCTCATACATATCGCCCTGAACCGTCGATGTCGCATGGGCATTGATATAGTCAATGTCGTCGGGCGTCATGCCAGCATCGTTGAGGGCTCGCGTCATGGCTATCACACTGCCGTTGTCGCTAGGTTCTGAAATACCACCACCATTGCTCGAAAATCCATAACCAACGACTTCTGCCAGAATGGTAGCACCTCTGGCTACGGCATGGTCGTAGTCTTCAAGCACGAGTGCTGCAGCACCGCCGCTGGGGATGAGTCCGTCGCGGTCGCGGTCAAACGGGCGACTGGCCTTCGTCGGCTCGTCCATCCTGATGGAAAAAGCATTCAGCGCGTCGAACGATGCCATCGAGTAATAGTTGGTTTCCTGGGCACCACCGCATAGCACCATGTCCTGCAGCCCCTGGCGGATGAGCATATAGCCCAGTCCGATGGAATGACTGCCACTGGCACAGGCCGCGCTGACGGTAAAGTTAATGCCTCGGAGGTGGAAGATGGTGCTGAGGTTCATGTTCACCGTCGAGTTCATCGACTGGAAGATGAGACCATAGCCCAGCATGGCGGAATCGTGCTTCTCGTCCATGATCTTCGACGACTCGATGACGGGTTTGGCGGAGGAGTCGTTGCCAAAGATACAGCCTACCTCGTTCTCGCGGAGATAGTCATCCGTGACGTGGGCCTGTTCGAAGGCCTGACGACTGGCCATATAGGCATATTGAGCCTCTTCCGACATGCCGGCACGGGTATGACGATCCACCATCTGCTTCGTAATGACGGGTGTCTCGACGATGCCCGTAAGTCCTGAGCGGTAACCGTATTCGAGTCGTTCGGACTTGAGACCTATGCCCGATTTGCCTTCGTAGAGTGACTGTCGGACGGTTCCAATGTCAGTTCCAAGACAGGACCAGATGCCCATGCCTGTAATAACAACACGTCTCATCAGGTATGCAGGCCGCCGTTAATGTTTATCACCTCACCCGTGATGTACGACGCATCGTCGGAGGCAAGGAATGCAACGAGTGCTGCCACTTCGTCGGGCTTGCCGAAACGACCCACGGGAATCAGCTTCTTCAGGTCGTCAACAGGCAGGTCCTTCGTCATGTCCGACTCGATGAAACCAGGGGCAATGGCGTTGACGGTGATGTTACGTTGCGCAACCTCCTGAGCCAGAGCCTTCGTCGCACCAATCAGGGCGGCTTTGGCAGCACTGTAGTTGGTTTGGCCTGGCAGTCCTTTCACACCCGACAACGAGGCGATGTTGATGATGCGGCCACCGCGCTTGCGAGGCATCATGTGACGCAAGATGCAACGCGTGATATAGAAAAAGCCGTCGAGTGTGGTGTCTATCACCTGATGCCACTCGTCGTCGGACATCATAAACATGACGTTGTCGCGACGGATACCGGCATTGTTGACCAATATCGAGATGTAATCGTCAGGATGCGACGCCTCCCAGTCCTGAATGGCCTTTTCCACTTCCGACTGGTTCGAAACATTGAAAGGCAACAGTTCTGCCTTGCCACCAGCCTCTTCAACAAGGGCTTTCGTCTCGTTGGCAGCAGAAACGTTAGTGTTGTAATTGATGATGATGGGCATACCAAAAGAGGCCAATCTCAAACAGATTGCCTTTCCAATGCCTCTTGACCCACCTGTGACTAAAATGTATTTCATTACTTATAAGTAAACGTTAATGTTAAAAACAATTGC
>JAEEGG010008557.1_pt1 | contig 23184 bp, 17 predicted proteins | sample 9134161 | NCBI WGS metagenome assembly JAEEGG01 (sample SAMN16246543, study PRJNA631951) | gut metagenome | biome: gut microbiome; feature: rumen; material: CR-attached | host: Bos | place: Iran: Karaj | collected 2018-10
TCCAGAAGGCCGATGCTTCCGTCAGCGACCGGTTGGCGTTCTCCAGAAACGCTTCCGCAGTATCCCGGGCGAAGGAGGTATGGTGCCAGAACGAGCAGAACTTGCCTGCACCCGCCCCCATTTCGACCACATCTTCGGCCGTGAACGGAACACCGCTTCCGAGCCGCGCGACGGCATTTCCGATGCTAACGGGGTTGTAAAGCGTCCCGAAGGGGTTTGTGAGGACCTTGAATCCTGCGGCGGAGAGCCGGCTGCCGATTTCGTCGGCAAAGCAGCTGCCCAGGACGAGGATTCTGTCGCTATAGGAAACGGACACCGGCGCGGCATCCGGCGTGACGGGGGTCTGGAGTTTCAACATGCCACAAAGTTACGAAAAAACGAGGGAATCGTCACTCGGGTAAGAACGTCAGCGGGTTTTGGAAACGATGGGTGAGAAGAGTGTATCAGGTGGTGCCGATTCAGGGACACCTGCAGCGATAAGGGGGTATAAATGCGTCAGGTGGTGCCGATGTGGGGACACTTGATGCAGTTTTGGAATTGGAGAACTATAACCTGTTCAAAAGGTCTGTAACTTCCTTATAGGAGAGGCCCGTTACCCGGCAGAGTTGATTGACATTGGCAGTGAAGCGGAAGCGAAGTTGTTTGAGTAGTTCGGCCTGCTCGTCTTCCGTCAGTTGATTGACGGCTGATTTGTGGAAAAGGCTGTTGCAAAGGTCCGGAATGGCGGATACGATAACCTGGTCCCGGAAAGCAGGGATGGATTGATCTCCGGAATTAAGACGCCGTTTCGCTTTGGAGGAATTGCGTAGGAAAAAGTTCATTCGTTGAGGAGTCCGGAAAACGGTTTCTACAAGATTCACATTGACATACGACTCTGGTAGGATGTAACCATCCTCATTGACAAGAAAAAGCGGGGGCAACTCACCGTGGCTATGGAGCATTTTACGACGGGATCGTTCAGAGAAAGATCCGATTGTTTGTCCCTTGATCGGGGTTATCTTGAAGAAGCAATTCCCAGTCCCCCAGGGATACCCGCTTGCTTCCATGCAGATTCCCGCCGCGACGGGGTTCATCTGGTTATAGGCGATACACCATTCCATGGACTCATCCATTCCGCTGACCGCTTCGATCCTTACGCCGACTTTCCGAAGCGATTCCTTGATTCCATACTTTTTGCGCAAATATTGCGAGTACCGTCTTTTGTATTCTTTCATGAACTGCTCCGCCTGCTCATACGAACAGCATAAGACGAAATGCACATGATTGGACATCAATACAAATGCGATGATGTCCACGGAAAGGGTTACCGCCAGGATGGCGACAAGATTCATCCCCATCTTGAAGTCTTCATCATCCCTGAACCAGATCTGATTCGTCAGATGATCCGTAGTAGCAAACCAGAAATCCATACGCTCCAGAATTCAAATCACACAATATCCGAGGCGACCGCCTCAAAAGACAAAGATATGCTTTTGTCTGACGATTCGCAATCATTTAAGATAGATTGCCCATTTCTCCCTCCTTTCATGTGCCAGGTGGTGCCGATTTAGGGACCCCTGCAGCGGTGAGGGGGTATTAACGCGTCAAGTGGTGCCGATGTGGGGACACCTGCAGCAGTGAGGGGTATAAACGCGTCAAGTGGTGCCGTTTTAGGGTCACATTCGGCAGCGAGTGAGTATGTGCGTTTTTTTGCTTATATTTGTCAGAATAACCAATCATTATGAGCATTCGACCTTATCTCCTTGCCGCTTGCGCCTTTCTGGCGTTCTCCTGCGGCCGTACGCTCAAGGACGGCGAGTATTCGCTGACCGTCCTGTCGACGAACGATGTGCATGGAACTTGGTTCGACTCCACCTATGTGGACAGCCGGACGCGGCCTTCGCTGATGGCTGTGAAGTATTATGTGGACAGCGTCCGGACGGCGGACGGGGCGGGGAACGTCCTTCTGCTGGACGCCGGCGACTGCCTGCAGGGTGACAATGCGCCGTATTACTTCAACTATGTGGATACGGAGACGCCGCACCTGTTCCCGCGGCTGGTCAAGTATATGGGCTATGACGCCGTGGCTGTGGGCAACCATGACATTGAGACGGGCCATCCGGTGTATGACCGTGTGGCGGCGGATCTCAAGAAGAACGGGGTGGATTTCCTGGCCGCCAATGCGATCCGGAATGATGACGGGAAGCCATATTTCAAGCCGTACAAGGTTGTGAAGAAGGCGGGCTTGAAGGTTGCCGTTCTGGGATATACGAACGCCAACATGAAGGCATGGCTCACGGAGGAACTCTGGAGCGGGATGCATTTCGTTCCCATCGTGGACGTCATTCAGGCCGATGTGGACCGGATCAAGGCCAAGGAGCATCCGGACGTCATGGTCGTGGTGATGCATTCCGGTACGGGCGAGGGCGACGGCAGCATGCTGGAGTCCGAAGGTCTGGACGCTTTCCGGCTCGTGAAGGGCGTGGATTTTGTTCTGACGAGCCATGACCATCGCCCGCATCTGGAGTCGAACGATGCCGGCGCTTTCCTCAATTCCGGCAGCCACAGCCGCAACGTTGCGGAGGGAAAGCTTCACCTGACGGTCAAGGATCACAAGATTGTGTCCCGGACCTATGAGACCGGCCTGATCCCTGTCAAGGCCGAGAAGGCGGATGCGGAGATGAAGGCGCATTTCCGGCAGGATTACGAGGCCGTCAAGGCCTTCACGCTCCGGGAAGTGGGTGTGCTGAACGCGGACCTCTGGACACGGGACGCCTATCGCGGGATGTGCGACTACATGAACCTGATCCACACGCTCAGCCTCGGCTGCAAGCCGGCCGAGATTTCCTTCGGCGCCCCGCTGACCTTCAACGGCCACGTCAACTCCGGCATCATCAAGTATAACGATCTGTTTACGATCTATCCGTTTGAGAACCAGCTGTTTGTCGTCAAGATGACCGGCGATGAAATTCGTCGTTACCTGGAGCATTCCTACGACAAATGGATCAACACGATCGCCAAGGCCGACGACCGGCTCCTCAAGATCGAAGCCCGGGATGACGCCCGCACCCAGCAGGCGCGCTGGTCCTTCGTGAACCGCTCCTATAACTTCGATTCCGCCGCCGGCATCAACTACACGGTGGATGTGACGAAGCCGTTCGGGGAGCGCGTGAGCATCGCTTCGATGGCCGACGGCTCCGCCTTCGACCCGCAGCGGGAATACAATGTTGCCATGACGTCCTACCGAGCGTCCGGCGGTGGAAATCTGATGAAGGAAACCGGTATCGACACGGACAACATTGACGACCGCGTCGTCGCGCGTTACCCGGAGATCCGCAACATCCTGTACGACTACTTGGTGGAGAACGGCTCCATCGACCCGGAAGTCATCGGCAATCCCGCCGTCATCGGCGCATGGAAGTTCGTTCCGGAGAACGTGGCGGGGCCGGCGATGGACAGGGACATGGTGCTGTTGTTTGGCAGATGATAGCTAATATCCCATGGATAACAGAACTTACACATTCAACCAGTCGACGCTAACTGTCCTTTTCGGTGATATTTTAGATTCCCGGGCAGAGGTGATTGTCAGTTCCGATGACTGCTACCTTTCGGAAGGAGGTGGCATTTCCCGGGCTATAGCCCTGGCCGGGGGTGGGGTTGTGATGGACGAATGCACCAAGATTCGCAAGATCGCTCGTGTCCGGTTGGGTGATGTCGTGGTTACTTCTGCCGGAAAATTGCCCCAGAGGTACGTCTTCCATTGCATTACCATCAGTGATGATGAAAAAGACCGCTTTTCACTTTTCCGCTCCATGGAGGATTATCACCGATATATCATCGGACGCGCCATGGACAAGTGTTTCCGTTTGATGAATGCTTTGGACATTGAATCAATCGCTTTCCCATGCATCGGCGCCGGTGTTGCCGGGATTCCTATACAGGCAGTCGCCGAGGTGATGGCTGACCGATTTTCTTTTCATTTAGGAAGAACCAGTAAGGATTATAGGATTGAACTCTATCTGTATGACCGGTTCAGTCAAATGGATCGATTGAACTATCTCCCCATCTTTGAAAGGATGGCTGTCGCCTCGGCGATTACGGAGCAACTGCTGCAGCAGGCAAATGCCAGTCTTCCGGAAGAAAAGATTGTCGGAGGTTTTGAGGACGAGCCGGATTCTCATGCTGGGACAATGTCGCATCAGGTGTTTATCAGCTATTCCCGTAAGGACCACGAAGTGGCTGCACAGATTTGTTCTTTCCTGGATGCGCATGGTTTCTCCTATTGGATTGATACGGACGGCATGCTAAGCCGCGGCAGTTTCAAAGTCGAATTGGCGAATGCTATCGAATCATCCTCAGCTGTTATCTTTCTTTCTTCCCAGGCTTCGAATTCCTCTCAATATGTCGCCAAGGAAATCGCCCTGGCTGTCAAGTACGATAAGATGATCATACCCGTGATGTTGGATGATGCTCCTTTTTCCAAGGCAATAGTTTTCGATCTCAGCGACATTGACCAGTTGGACTACAGGGGCGACTATGAAAAGAAACTGTTGGATAATCTAGCGTTTGCTATAGGGAAAAAATGAGGGAAGCAAGTGTCATTGCAAGATTTTCGGTTCTAGTCTCGGCCATCTTTTTGTGCGCATGCTCTCGTACTGTTGAGCCGGGCCTATATACCGTGCAGGGTGGGTTTCTGCGGGTATTCCAGGATTCGCTCGGGAATACGAAGGCGCTGATGTACAGGGATACGAGCGCTTTGTGGGCGGATACGGCTTTTGTGGACTTGAAAGCGGAGAAACCGGTTTTGAGGCCTTACGAAATGCCCGAGTTCCACCGTTTCCAGGTCCGGGAGCTGTATCGGGAGCCGGTGTATAAGGTGGAGGAGACGAAGGATATCGTGTACGGGCGCGTGGTGAGCAATCTCGACGAAAACAAGCGGACGGATTTGAAGATGGACTTGTATGTACCGCGGGACGGTGGCGAGGTCGCCCGTCCGCTGCTGGTCGCGTTTCATGGAGGTGCGTTCCTGGACGGAGACATGCGCGATTCGTCGCTGGTGGAATGGTGCCGGTATTTCGCCTCGCTGGGTTATGTGGTCTCTTCCGTCGACTATCGGCAGGGATACCGCCGGAATGTGGAATCGACGGATGACGCCATGTACAGGGCGCTCAAGGACGCCAATGCGGCCGTCCGGTTCCTTCTGAAGCGGGATTCACTGCTGATCCATTCCGAACGCATCTTTGCTTCCGGGGTCGATGCGGGCGCCATCACGGCGCTCAACCTGGCCTACATGCGGGAAGATAACATGCCGGAAATCATTCAGGAGAAGGAGGATACGACCATCGTCACCCGGCAGGCCCTGCTCCGTGGCTTTGATGTCCGGGCGGTCGCGAACCTCTGGGGCGCGGTTCCGGATTCGGCCATTCTGAACAATGCCAAGATTCCCGTGATTTCCTTCCAGAGCCGGGAGGATGCGGTGGTTCCGTTCGGAGCCGGCAGGCCGTTCGAGGACAAAAGCGAGGAACCGGAAAACGGATTCGATATTCTTCGCTCCATCTTTGAGGCCGTCGTGTCCATTTTCATTCCCGAGGTGGAGCGCCATACTTTCCGGGAAATGTACGGCGCGGGCGTGATTCACCGCATTCTGAAGCGCCAGGGCGTGTCCAATGAGTTGCACGCTTATGACGGAGACCGGCACAATTTGTTCCTGAAAGAGGACGGGACCGTTGACTTCCCGGTTTATGATGAAATCAAGGAGCAGACGTCGTCTTTCTTCGCCTCAAAGATGGTGGTCGCCCCGGTCAATCTGCGCCAGGATCCCGAAGATCCGCAGCTGTTTATTATTGACAATACCGAAGTGGGGACCTGTCTCTGGAATGTCGAGGGCGGCGTTCTGTTGGGCAAAGGCGACGATGCCGCCCGCGTCCTCCTGTTCCCCGACGCGCCGCAGCACTCCGTTTCGGTGAGCGGGGTTTATACGTCGGGGCTGACTTTTTATGAGAGCGTGGCGGTGGAGAGTCCTTTTCATTGATTGAGTATGCATTACGACGTTTTTATCAGTTATTCCAGGAAGGACACGCGGATGGCGGACAGGATTTGCTCCGCTTTTGACCGGAATGGAATTACTTATTTCCTGGACCGGAAAGGCATTTCCGCCGGTGTCGAGTTCCCGGAAGTGATCGCTGAGGCGATTGACGCATCGACGATTTTCCTGTTTCTCGGCAGCGCCCATTCGTATGCCTCAAAGTACGCTTTGAATGAGGTCGCCTACGCCTTCGACGAAAAACCGAAGAATTCGGTTCTTCCATACCTGATTGACGACGCGCCGCTCCCCAAGAAGCTGAAGTTCCTTTTCAGCGGGGTGAACATGCGCAATGTGCGGGAGCATCCGGTGGAGGATACGCTGATAAAGGACGTTCTGGAACTGCTTCATGTCGATGCACCCGTTCCGGTCGGCGGCAGTCGGCGGCGGTCGGGAAAGGGGCTGAAGGCTTCCCTGGGCGGTTTCGTCGGCCGTATCAAGGAAACAAATCCTTGGATTTCCGTCCTGGCGGTCCTTCAGCTGGCATTCTTTGTCCTTCTTTACATCGATTTTTTCCCCTTGTTCCTGAAAGGCTACGCCAGCAACCCTCCTCATCATACGGTCTGGTGGTGCAATGTGGCTTTGACGACTTGTCTTGTGCTCTCGTTCATGGGCACTTTAGGGATTCTGGCCGGCAACAAAAAATGCTTTTATGCCGTCTGCGTGCTGGATGTCCTGGAATTCATTTTGATTGACATCATCTCCCGCTCCATTTTTGCGAAAGCGTCGCATTTTGTAACGGCCACTTACGAGAATTTGAGAATTCTCGGCGGGTGGATGGAGCGGCCGTTGTTCCTCCTTCTGTGTATGGTTCTTCTGTTGGCCCATGTCGCCTTGATGCGGGCCGTCCTGCAGCTTAAGAAGAACGGAAGGACCGCTTGGTCGACGATGCAGAATTGATCGTTTCAGCAAAACTCAATTGATATGGATCTAAAAAGCCTTACACATCTGAAGGTGGACAGATGGCTTGCCGGGAATGGCAAGAAGCAGTTTATCATTCCGGTGCTTGGAATGCTAGGGTCTGTTCTCCTGGTCGCTCTGATCTGGTTTGTTTTCAATAGGGGGCATTTGCTTTTGTCCGACATTACATCAAAGGACGAATACAGTCCCGGTAATGTGTTTGACGCAGCTTATTTCTTCCTGTTCGGGAATGGTGGTCAGAGTCTTTTCCCGGGGAATCATCTCGTCGGGCTTCTGATCACGACGCTCGGTCTTGTGGTCCTTGCCATCATGACCTCCGCCATCACCAACTATTTCGACAAGCGGGCGCAAGGTTATCTGTGCGGTGAGACGGCTTATCGGCTCAAGGACCATATCGTCATCCTGGGCGCCAGCGACATCGCTTATTCCATTATTTCTCAGATCGGAAAAAAAGCGGGCAATGAAGGGGTGTATTTCCTGATTCAGACCGGGAAGGATGTGGAGAAGACCCGCCGTGAGTTTTATTCTTTTCTGGAAAAGGGGATAGATGATGACAAAATCCTGTTCATTTTCGGTGACAGGACTTCGCTGGATGATCTGGACCGGCTGTGCCTGTCTGATGCGAAGGAAGTGTTTGTGATAGGGGATGCCGGTGAAAGCGATTCGGTCGAGTCATACAGGGATGCGTATAATATGGACTGCCTTAACCATATCGCCGAAAAGGTCTCGAAGAATACGTCCAGAGACCTGCTGCCCTGTCATGTCCTGTTCGAGTATCAGACAACTTTCTCCGCATTCCAGTTTACGGACCTGCTTTCTGACATCAAAGGGAAAATCGATTTCAGGCCGTTCAACTTCTACGACATGTGGGCGCAGAAGGTCCTTGTAAAAGGCAAGGACAGTTTCAAAAGCGAGACGGATGGTTTTAAGTTCAAGCCGTTATATACGGTTTCTGACGAGAAACAGGGGGACACATATATCAACTACGACTCGGACAAGTCGGTTCATCTGATCATCGTAGGAATGTCCAAAATGGGCATTTCCATGGCTGTGCAGGCCGCTCATCTGTGCCATTTCCCGAATTTCGTGCGTGACCGGAGCAAGAAGACCCGGATCACCTTCATTGACGCGAACGCCGCCGTGGAAAAGGATTTCTTCATGGGGCGGTTCAAGGAAATGATGCGTTTGTCCGCGACACGTTACGTGGACGTGAAGAACGGTCCATTTGATGATGACTCCGGATGGAAAGTTCCCGCCGATGATTGGGTCGATATCGAATGGGAGTTCATCAACGGACGTGTCGAGCAGCCCGAAATCCAGGAATACATTGAACATGCCGCGGCGGATGCCGACCGGATCGTCACGATCGCCGTTTGTCTCACCAAATCACACCAGGCCATTGCGGCGGCTTTGTATTTCCCGGAAAGCGTTTATGAAAACTGCCTGCAAATTCTTGTTTACCAGCGCCTAAGCGGCTATATCGTTCATAACATCGCCTGTCCTGACACGCCCAGGAACGGTATTTCCCGATATCGGAAAATGCGTCCTTTCGGGATGATCGAGGACGGATTCGACCAGGATCTGGATAACGACGCCGCTGCTCGGATGGTCGGATATGCCTATGGCCACGATCAGGATCCTCACTTCGAGAAATATGATGAAAAGTCATACAAGATGGGTGAGTGGCAGACGAAGATCCGGGTGTCCGACCGCTGGTCCTCCCAGTTCTTCGCCAACTCCATTGACGTCAAGTTGCGGTCGGTCGGCAGTTCACGGGAAGAGGATGGGGCTGAAATCAGCAGGAAGCTGGAGGAGGGAATGACCTATCTGAAGCGGGTCGAACATAATCGGTGGTGCGTGGAGAAACTGATGACGGGATTCCGGCCGATCAATGATGACGAGGAGCGGGAAATCCGGAGCATGCAGGAGAACGAGCGCAAGTCGAAGAATGACGAATGGAAGAAATGGCCGACCATGGCGCATCTTGACCTGCGGTCCTATGAGGGGGTGGTGGATATCGACCCGGTGACCGCACGGAGAGACAACGACAGCCGGCTCATCCGGGCGATCCCTTACATCGTCACCAGAAAATAAGAAAAATGGGGACCCGTGCGGTCCCCATTCTTTACTTCATCACCTCGCCCTTCGCATTCAGGATGACTTCGGACCAGCCGTCCAGGAGGATGGCGCGGAACATGTTGCGGTTGACTGCCCTGATGTTACCGTACAGGGGTTCGGTCAGGCGATGGCAGTCACCGTCCATGAGCCCGTAACGGCCGCCGACGCAGTAGGCGAACAGACCGGTCTTGATGGTTTTGTCGATGTACTGGATCTCGCCCTCCCGGTTCTCGAAGCGCTCCTCTTCTTCATAAGTGAGTTCATAGATGGAATCCAGGACAAAGGAGTTCAGCACTTTGCCGTCGTAGGACATCTGCATGCTGACGCCGGATTTGCTGACGATGGCGTACTCGCGGAATGCGTTGACAGTGTCGTAATCGGGCTGGATCAGCCATTTCCCGGTCTTGTCGATGACGCCGCATTTCCCTTCCGCATTGGCGACGACACAGTGTCCGTCATCAAAGACGAACTCAGTGAGGGGATTGCCGTGAAAAGGGAAAAGGAAATCGATGACGACCTTCCCGCTGTGGTCGATGAAGCCGATGTTTCCGTTTTTCTGGACGGCGGCCAGCCCTTCCGAAAAGATCCAGGCACGGCGATACTGCGCCGGAACGGCGATTTCGCCCGTATACATGTTGTAATATCCGCGCTTGTTCTCGGAGCAGAAGACGGCCAGGGAATCGTTGCGGGATCGCTGGGTCCAGTCGATCTGGATGTCCTTGATGGTTACGACACCGGTGGCTGCGTTCTTGATGGAGACCTTGCCGTCTTCGGTGCGGTAGGCGACAAGGTCGTCGTTCAGGAGCATTCCTTCGTCAGAAATGTCTTCGACGATTTCGGGCTTGTTGCAGGAGGTGCAGCCGGAGATGGCGGTGAGGATGACGGCCATTGTGATGACGAGCCAGGTGAGGATGTTGAGGATGTGATTCGCAGTTTTCATTTTCGTGGTGTTTTGAGGTTTTTCTGATGCAAAAATCCATAATTCAGACGGGTTTGGCAAGCTTTTTTCCGGCCGATGTATGAGGTCGAAACGGACTGTATGAACGGGGTCTTACGGAGTGGATTCATACTGTATTCATCCATTTCGTACAATGGCCGAAAAAAGGCTTGACGCGGTTTCCCGAAAAAACTATCTTTGCATGTCAGCATCTGAAGAATGGAAGTTTTGATCATATCCAAAGGCACGGAAATGCTCAGCGTACCGGTTGAACGCCTGGTTTATGTCGCGTCCGAGGGAAACTATTCCAAGGTCGTCACCCAGGACAGCCGTCATCGTATCGTGTCTTTTCAGCTGGGACAGATTGAGGATCTGATTAACGAGCAGATCGGAGATGCGGCTTCCCGGTTCACCCGGCTGGGCCGTTGCTTGATCGTCAACGTGGATTTCGTCTATTTCATCGACATCTCCAAGCAGACCTTGATTCTGTCCGACTGCCTGAGTTATTACGAAGAGCTTTCCGCTCCGCGGGAACCTCTCATTAAGTTGAAAGCCTATTTAGAAGCATTGACAGCATATGGAAAACAATAACAATATGCGTGATGACGAGTTCCGTGTCCTCGGAACCGGCTCTCACATCCCCGTGCCCGAGCCGGATGAGGATCGACGCAGGAGGAAACTCGGCGGGTGGATTGCGTTGGCCATCGTCGCCTTGCTGGGGCTGGGAATGATTGTTTTCTGGCCGAAACCCGAGGTGCAGGATGACGTGGAGGGTATGTTTGAGTCCCGTTTTGAGGCGGTGACGGTCCATTCTCTGGATACGCTGACCACGGAATCTCCTTGTGTTGTCAAGGTGGACACAATCGTTTCCGACCATCTTCTGACTCTCTTTATCCCTCATCGAGCCACTCCGCGTCTTCTGGTGGGCAATCTCAATGACCGGGACCGGAAGGCGGTGATGACTTTTCAGGCCGCCGATATCCGTGCGGACAACAAAGAAATCCTGGGAGAGTTCGTCCTGGCCGGAGAGCAGCTGGCCAAGGGTGTTTCCAAGAAGGGCTATTGCGCCATTGTCGACGGGACCATCCATGTCGGCGTCGGCGAGACCACACCGCTTCTGGACGAAGCTATATCGAAGGGCGGGTTCTTTTTCCGGCAGTATCCTTTGGTGGACCATGGAGAACCCGTTCAGAACAAACCGCAGAACCTGACCATCCGGAAGGCGCTGTGCGAATGGAACGGCCAGATTCTCGTGGCTGTCAGCGCGGACAGACTGAGCTTGGACGAATTCGCCCGGACGCTGGCGGAATTCGGTGTAAGCAATGCCATTTATCTGGTCGGAAGCGAATTCGCCTATGGCTGGTCCGTTGACTCGTCAGGCAACCGTGAGGAATTCGGAAGCGAGGACCTGAGGCCGGACTATCAAAAGCAAAGCTATATTCTGTGGGATTGATGGATGACCGCATCTGTTTCTCCGATGCGGAGGCGGAGAAACTGCACGACAAGACGGCGTACACGATCCTGTCTACGGAGGGAGAACTGCACGACATCGTTGTCTGGGCGCTGATGGAGTCGCTCGATGACGACGATTTGATGCAGATCCGGGAGGCGGTGGATGATTCCCGGGTCCGATGGTATACCGACCGGGTCAAGAAGTGGAGGAAGGAGCATGCGCGTGAGGTCGCGGCACAGAATCCTTTCAATATGAAAGCCCGCGGCCTGTTGAAAGACTATGCCGAGCGTCGGAAAGGGAAGGTCGTCGAAGCCCGCCGGCAGCTTCGACGCCGTTTCGACGGCCTGGACCACGACCTGCAGGTGGAGGTCGCCAAGGCTTTTCTGAAACAGCCCTGCAGGACGGACCGGGAATTCATATACCGGAAACTGACTTCCGGCATTTTCTGGGATGACTGCCTGCTGGAGATCCTCAAGAAAATGTGGGAGAGCACTTTCGAGCGAGGGCTTGCGCAAGTGATCGCCTGTCATGCGGAAAGGGATTACGTCAGGAAGTATTACAAGATGCTGGTCGGGAATTGCCGGTATGGCGATTTATGCATCAAGATGGGGGAGGTCCCCGATAAGGAGCGGCTCACCCCCTGGAGTTATCTGTTCGTCACGTATGCGGCGGGATGCGGACTGCAGCCCAAAGAAGGCCGACAGGCTGTTCTGGGCGTTGTCCTGAATCATCTTCACAAGACGCAGGAAGTCATCGACAAGCTGGATATCTTTGAAGTGGAGCATGTGAAGATGATGATGCTCTACTTGGGCATGCAGCATGCCACCGATGAAATCGTGGCCATCCAGCGCGCCGCCCGCCGTGTCGCGGAAGCCCCGCCGGAAGACTGGGAAGAGATTATTGTGGAGGCGTGGTTATAGCCTAACGGGCACGGTAGACCCAGGGTGCTACGGGATGAGCCTCCGACCATAGCCCCTTCCGGGCGGTCCGGGCCGCTTTTTCCGCCGCGGCATAGGCGGGAGTCTTGTCGTAATTGACATTGTGCCAGGCCATTCCCGCCTGCAGCATCAGCAGGCCGACATCCTTTCCGTCAGCCGTATAGACTTTGGCCGCATAGCGTCCCCATTTTTCCTGGTATTGAACGTCAATCTCAATCTGTTTCTTGAAAATCAATTCGGAGAGGGTTTGCCTGGCTTTGCTTCCGAAGGGCTGCTTTTTTTCCGGGGCGTCGATGCCGATGATCCGGACCTTGAGTTGCAGTTTGTCCCGGTTGATGACGGTGAAGGTGTCACCATCCGTGATTCCGACGACAGTCACCGGAAACCGCTGGCCGAAGGCGGAAATGGCAACGGACAGGAAACAGATGAGGAAGAGGAGTCTTTTCTTCATAAGTCTATCCGATGTCAATGCTTTCTCCGAGGAAATGAGGCTGTTTTCCGACCAGCAGGTCCAGGAAGACTTTGCAGCGGGCGAAGACTTCTCGGACGCGGGTCTTGAACCCGTAGCGCCGTCCGGCATCGCGGGCGTTGAAACCGATGGCATCGATCTTTTTCTTTTTCGCAATAAAGATGGCCCGCTCGTTGTGGAACCGCTGGCTGACGATGGTGCAGGAAGACTGGCCGAAGATTTCCTTCGCCCGGACGACAGAATCCAGCGTCCGGAATCCGGCATAGTCCAGGAAGATGACGCTGTTGGGAATTCCTTTTGCCAGAAGCGCTTTCCGCATCTCTTCCGGCTCATTATAGTTTCGTCGGTGATTGTCTCCGCTGACGATGATCCGGTCTATTTTCCCGGCTTTGAAGAGGGCGGCGCAGGCATCGATCCGGTAAGTGAAATATTTGTTCGTGCGTCCGCTCCGTGTTTTAGGTGTCGTCCCCAGCAACAGCGCGGTATGCCGGTGAGGAATGTCCTGGACACGGTCATAGGTTCTGGGACGTCCGACAGCCAGGATGCGGATGTTGCAGTAGGCGACTGAACATGCGAAAAAGACCAGGCCTGCAATCAGGATCTTGAATATCCTGGCGATCCATTTTTGGAAGCGGGATTTCATGGAGTTTCTGAGTCTTAGCTAAGGATGAGTGTTTCTTTGCAAATTTAGTGAAAAATGCTGACTTGCATAAACGATTCGGATTTGATATCTTTGTAGGTACCTCCTGATATATGAAGATAGAAACCAAAAAATTCCTCCTTTCTTGTATTTTCGGCGCTCTTCTTTTGCTGACGGTCCCGGAGTTCATCCGTGCGTTGGTATACGTCGGAGGACATTTCAAGCATTATTGGTATTTCCTGGGCGGCGGCGTTTTGTATGCCGCCGTGGCGCTGACTGTTTTGAAAACGAATCTGGGTCATCTTCAGCGGCGTCAGCATGAGAGTATTCATGAAACGGCATGTATGATCATGCTGCGCCCTATCGAATACTATAAAGTGACCAAGAATGGAGGAGAGGTCTCATATCGCGGGGATCGGAACATGTTCATCACTCTGAGTCCATACTGCTTCCCCTTTGTTACCTATTTTTTCTTCCTGATCCAACTGATGGTGTCGCCGAAGTATCCGTACTATGCGATTCTTCCGGGCTTTTTGTTCTTCTTTTTTCTCCACGCAGTGTATAAACAGCTCCGGCCTCATCAGCCGGATCTGGATCACTATGGACATTCGGCATCCTACTTGTTCATCGCTGATTTTCTTCTGTTCAATGTCTCAGTCATTCTCTATGCGGTGAAGATGAACATCTGGAAGGGATTCCTGTTCTATTTCACGGATTTGTGGGGGCTTATCCGTGCCGTTCTGTCATAGCGTCAGTTGGACAATGAGGATTCTATTCTTTGGGTCAGAATCACTTTTTGCCCCTTGGTTACGCTCAATTCCCGTTTCGATTCATCGATGGAGTATGTATAGCCATTGTTCTCGAACCGGGAAACATTGTATTCGTGTCCGGAATGGAGGAATTCCGTATGCGATTCTCCCCGGTTGACGATCAGATCGGGAGTGGCGGACATATCGGATTTGGCTCCTTTTTTCTTTTTCCAGGAAGCATAGCGGTAGCTGTTATCGTCAAGTTGATCAACTCGGATGGTATAATTCGTGGTTTCATAAACATTGACAAGCCTGGAGAAGGTCCTGATGCTGGGATGCAGCCAGAAACCTCCGTCTTCTCTCAGAAACATGAAGCGGGTCCCGTCGAATTGATAGATGTCGAATCTGTCATCTCCGCAAGCGCAATAAAGGGTGTTGTCCTCACTGTTGAAGGCATGATACCGGCCATGGGGATCTGTAGTCAGCCAACGTGAATAGGAACTGACAGTATCGGAGTATGCCTGATAATACACTTCGCCGGCAGGGGTCTCTTTTTCGAAGATCTGCTTTTTGACAGGATGATTTCCTGCAGTCTCGGTCTTGACATAATAATCATAGGATGTGCTTGCTCCATAATAAGCATCGGTGCATTCGATGATATGAACAGTCTCACCATCCTTACCGGTCACTCTCCCCAGATCAACATATGAGATGTCTGCGAGGGCGCTTTCTTCCAAAATACTTCCGGATTGATTCAAGATTGTTCTATCCCCTTGAAGGACAAGAAGGCTGAAGGAAAGAAGCGAACTGGCTCCTCCATTGACGGCTACGTCGTACTCATATCCGGCGTTCTCAAATACATAGGCTGCGTCAGCGTAATCGAAGCGTCCCTTGTCGATGACAATATCGGCTTCATCCAGCATATTGAATTTTCTCTTCCAGGAGGAGTATCGATAAGTATTTGAGATGTTGTCGATTCGGATAAGATAGTCCTCGGTCTTGCCGATGAAGGCGAGCGTCTCGTAATCGTCGCCATAATGCTGGGAATACCGTCCGTTCTCAATCAGATAGGGGAAAACGGACAGTTCTTCGGAATAAAGATCATCGATATGGACCTCTTCAAAGCATCGCCAGCGAGGAACTTTTTGCATTAGTGCGACCGTCTTGCCATCGACGGTTTCCGCCTCGCCGATCCGCATGCCCAGCGACCAGTCGTCAAACTCATGCTGATAGGGATCTCCGGCCTTGTCAATCAGATTCAGGGCTTCTTTGGAGAGATACGCATGAATTTCTTCAAGTTCAATATAATCGGCTGTATAGTGGTGGTTTCCCGCGTCTTGAACTACTTCCAGAAGGCCGTCTTCCAACAATCCGAAACTGAACCTGTCGTGAAAGTCCCCATACGGGTAGTCCGCACCGTCGTGTTGTTTGTCTTCAACGTACTCTGTAAGCATATCATACTCGATAATCTGGCAGATGCGGCCGTTTTTCTTGTTGAAAGTGCTGCAATAGAGTTCCGCTCCGCAACTGGCTCCGCAGTGGTGAAACTCAACGGCATAGGTGACAAAAGACTCAGTCTGTGCGACGGCGGTGGCCGTCAGGGAATAGGTGTTCGAAAGGAACTGATTCAAATAGGGCTTGTATGAATCAATGAAATGCTTCACAATGCCTTCCGAATCATTTGTCTTCACCTGCTCCAACTCTAATATCTGAGAGTCGTCATCATTACAGACCAACTCAAATGCTTCATGCAAAGATTTGTTGAGAAACAGCCAGACGGAGTCCCTGAGGACACGCGGCCCTTCTACGGGAACATCAACCGTCACGGTAAACGGGTATTCGTATGAATCACCATCTTCAGGGACGATTGCTTTTTTGTACTCATCAACGATGCGAACGAACTTGACCGTCGCATCATTCTTTCTGCAGGAAACGAAAAGGGCGCAGGCGAGAAACAAGAGAGTAATCTGTTTGGACATGATTGGATTCATTTTAACGACCGTGTGTATTGATATACTGATAGATGTCTTGTTTTAGGAAGCACATTGAGAGAAAGCCTCACGTACCCAGGCGATGATATCCGGATCCGGAGAGGGTTGCGCCATTTCCTGAAAAGCTGCCGGAATCGCGTAGAACCGAATCATTTTCCTGATCGATTCAGTGTCTTCGGCGGAAAGGTTGAAGCGCTCGGCCTGCAATTCGAATAGCTCCGATACCGCTTGAACCTGTTTCCAGGACAATGGACATTCATAGGCTTTTGCAGAGAGAAAGGATCCAAGGCTGAAGACGGCGGCGCTGTCGGGTATGTAACGAATATAGCGCATCCATTCGTCCAAGTTGCCGATTGTCACCGTCCGTCCCGATGCAAACGGATTCCCGCCAGGGAAGCCCAGAGTCCACGATCCGGTCAGTTTAGTCCAAGGTATAAGTGTTCCCGGAGAACAGACCAGGCAATCCTCGACGGTTTTTATCGTGAGTTCGGAACTTTCTGTCCCAACCATCAGACCGCCTATCGTCCAGTCAAGCTGAACAATTCTCATCCGATGGGAGAAAGAGACATTTCCGACAGTTTCCGTTCCGGAAGGTGCTGTCACGATGTCCATGCTAATGCTTCGTGGAATCTTCATAATTGTCTAGAAATGTGAAGAGAATCCAGGTCGGTACCGTGAGATAGCCTTTCTCCTTAGGCATTTTGAAAGCAGGCTTGTCCGGATCCCAGGAGAAGTCCGGGTACTGTTGCGCAAGTGCGGCGGCCAGTCCGTTCTGATTGATCCTGTCGGAGAACAGCTTGCCGTTGTCCGATTTGGCTCGAAGTGTGTTCCCGTCCAGCTCTGCCCAATCCGTCGCTTGGACGGCCTCTTCGAGGACGTCAGCGTCAAATTCAACGGTGCATCGTGACAGAGGAAGGTCGGTCGGAAAAGAGGCGGCGGCTTTTTCCTTCGGATGGAAGAGATCGGTGTTCAGGAAGAACATCAGAAGGCAGAAAGCGCCCAGAAGGATGGCTACTCCGATTATTTTCTTGTAAATTTTCTGCATGGTCCGTACAGGTTAATTGGAATCCATATACTCTCGGAAATCCTCCGATTCAATAACTAGCTTAATGATATCTCCATCAATGGACTGCCAACGTTTTCCACCGCTTTTTGAATAATCGTAATCAGTGAAATACAGCACATAAAACTTGACATTTGAGAGATCGTCACAGGAGGTTATCTTCCTGTTGGTGATGATGACTGCCAACAAATGGTCTTCTTCCTTCTCCCCATTCCATTTCCCGTTGATGGTGCCGGTCTTTCCATAAATGTAATATTGAGATGTGTTACCGGTACCGGTTATGTTATCTGAGGTGACAACCTCGGGAAGACTGACTCCACGTGCGGTACCGTTCGTGTCAAAGAATACTTTGCTCAAGCCTCGGATAAAAGGTGCTCGCATACTCTGGTATGAACCGGAAGATTGCCAGGAATCATCTAAACTGAACGGCTGATATTCCCTTTGGGAACTGGAATCCAAAGTCAGGGTATAGTTGGAATTCAATGTAAGCAGTCGGCCGTACATCTCGGCCATCTTGAGGGGTGATACGATCCATCCGGTATTGTTGCCGATGGCGACTGTCCGTACGCCCACCTCCATCATCTCTTCGGGCCGGGTCATCTTTTGCCTGATGCCCATATTGAAGAAAGAAACGTCTCCAAAACCGGAACGGATTTCATATTTTCCGTCGTCGTTCTTCACATACCGTTTTATGCTGGGATAAAGGCTGTGTCGTTCCCTTTTGAGCGGGAGATTGAATTCTGTCTCAAGCCCCCTGGCCAGCAGACCCTGTTGATTCTGATAATCGGAAACGGATACTCGACGGGAAAAAACGAACAGATCATATCCGCTATTCGACGGCCTGTCGGATCCCATGATCGGGAAATACTTCGCATCCTGCTTCGCTCGGGAAAGATCAAGTGGCAACCTCCGGACCAATAGATTGTCAGCATCAATCCTTTCGGGCAACAGGGAGCGAAGCTGTTCCTTTGTAAACAAACCGAAGTACGTCATCATGGCATTATAATAGTTGCTGGACTTGTACATGTACCATTCTACATCCAAATCAACACCGCCCGGACGAGATTCATCACTGGCAATGGACTTGAACTCTTTCTGGATGCGCTGACCGGCGAATTCCGGGAAATAGAAATAGGATCTATTGCCTTCCACACGTACGAATTTTTCTGATAGCGGCTTTATTCTCAAACTGTTCCAAAAACCGATGTTGTAGCCGCTGGTTACCGATGTCCATACGATGGGCTTTTGGGAGGAACCGGGGCCCAGACGCAAAGGGCTGGTCGCAAACGTTGCAAAATACCTTTGTTCCAGGGGAGATCGCCGTAACCCTTCCAGATAGATTCTCTCGCTGATCCGGCTGATGGTTCTCTCATCATTGGGATTAAGCCTGAACTCTTTGCCGCCGCGATAATCAACCATCGCTTTGATATGCCCGTTTCCATCAGCGACGACCACCGTCTTGTCGCGTTTTGAATTTGACTTCAGATAACTGTCATAGATGCGGCTGCTCAAAGCCTCGCTGATTGAAATGGAGACATTCTCGTTGAACCTCTTGATTTCATCGGCGGAAGCGAGCTTGTTTCCGGGGCGCAGGATGGATTCCTTGGCCAGTTTGGTCTGATTCGCAAACTCGCGAAGCCAGAACATGGTATCTCCATAAGGATACAGGAATGTGCGGTTGCCGTTGATCATTACATTCCGGGCAAAATAGTTCTCGCGGGGGAGCATGCCCAGAGGGATGGCATTCCGGCCTCTCATCAGATTGTCTTTTCCGGAAACAGCCGCGACAGGAAGACCTTGAGGGGTGATGTCAACGACGGAGTTCTCTCCGAGGATGCGTATAGTGCCGCTGTTCGTCTGGACGAGGAGCATGTCAGAATCCTCTTTAATCCACTCCTTCTTGAGCCGCAGAGCGACGATATCTCCGGATTGCCCCCTTCCGGATGAGTCATACGGAGATAGACGGTCTCCCACAATGCTGCCTTTCCAGGCGTTTTTCTGCTTCTTGGGAAGCTGGTATTCGTAAAAGTCATCATTGATGGCGAATTCCAGGATATCCTTGGGTGTGCCATCGGAAGAGTAGGATCGTCTCGTCCTTAGATGGACCAATCCTTTTGCCGTGTTGTTGTGGGAGCCGATGTCGATGAAACGATCAATGATTCTGGTTGCGAACTTGTTCGTGTCCAAATCCGCCTGCGCCATGAACTGCCGGTACAGCGTGTCGTTCCGGAAAGCGGTCATTTCTGCGGACATATCTCTTTTCAGTCTCATCGGATGATGCTCCTGATACTTTTCAAAGGCCAGCGTGTCCAGCGCCTCCGTGATGGATTGGACGGAACTCATCAAAGGATCCAGCGAATACATGCCGTCGGATACATAGGACGCATTGTCCGTATGACTCTTTTTTTTGGCCATCCAGGTGGTTAACACGGGAAGAAGAATGATTGTGAAAGCGCAAGCGATAACCTTTATATTCGTTTTTCGATCGTGCTCGTAAATGCTTCTCCGGGCTTCGCTGTTGATGACACTTCCTTCCCCTCCTTCGAGGACGCTTTTTTCCCGAAGCGTGGAGACCAGGAAAATGCCCAGCAGCATGAAGAAATAGATGGATGACAGTTTCGACGTCACCGAAATGAGCGGGAAATCCTGCCCGAAGAAGATGAACTGTCTTGTATTCGCGAAGAGGATCAGACCGGCCTGCAAGAACAGAAGCAGCGGGATGGCCAGATGGATGAAGCGGCCGGACCGATACTTGAACACTCTTTTTGTGGCTACGATGAGAAAGAAGAACAGGGCCAGTACGAGCAGATAGGCCAGGAGGTGGGAATGCTCGGCAATGATAAACCGGCTCAGGGCGATATCTGTCGTCTGGGCGAACCACATCGCACCCAGTTTGGACTGGGGTTGAAGTTTGAAATAACCGTATTTTTCCCGCAGGGGCTTCACTTCCTTTCCAATGTCCGAATACTCCTGGAGAATCCAGTCGTTCAGGGAAGCCTGCATAAACTTGTTCTGGGATACGTTGTCATCGATGTGGGTGGCAAGAATCTCAGAAGGGGAGTTCATGTGGACCCGGGTGCGGTATTCCAGATGGGACCCGTCGACAAGTTCTCCCGCTACGAAATAGACGCCGATGGACAGCAAGGCGATGGATCCGATCGCGGCCGCCCATCCTGACACCTTCAGGTCATCATTGAATCCCAGGACAAAAGAAAGAAGAATGAACACGATACACAGTGTCAGGAACATCGAAACCGCAAAGACAATCCGATGGTCGAGCACCCAGATGAACAGGTCCATATAGAGCAGACCGAAGGCCACGACAAACAGGTACAGAAGGACTCTCGGCAACCAGGACAGCTTTCTTCCGGGACGCTTGATGTTATGGGTCCTATTCCCGTTCAGCGTGTAGATGCAGAGATCACTGATCAGGAAAACGGATATGATGAGTCCGAAGAGGAGGAACATAACTCCGTACCCGCCGTCCTTGATGAAAGTAAGCATCGAGGCCAGCGCTATGTTCGCTAATGACAGAAGAACCGGCCAGAGTCTGTCACCGATGGGGTTGTCATTCCTTTCCAAATCCCAAGTATCCTCCAGATAGTCCTTTGCATAAAACTTGAAAATCAGATGCTCAAAGAAGAAGAATACCAGGACAGGAATCAGAATGTTAGTGATTCTGGCCAGCGTGCCTCCGCTTCCACCAACCAGGAAGAGGCCGGCGTAGACAAGCATAATGGCGCAAAGAATGACCCATTTTTGGGGAATATACCGTCTTGTCTCGGATTTGCGGCGAGTCATCGCTTTGCGGACCCGGTCTCCGGAAACCAGGATATAGATTTTATAGCAGCCCACAAGGGCGAAGAAAGCGAAAACGGATCTCACGAGCCATTTGAACAGGTCCATATCCCGCAAGTGATTGAATTCAAAGTAGGAGATGGAAGAGACAGGAGGAAAGACCGTCACGCGCCAGAGCAGGAAACATCTGACTGTAAGGAATGCGATAACAATCAGATAGGCGGCATACTCCGTTCCGGTCAGGACCGGATGCTTGAATACGAAGTTCAGTCCCAGGATCAGCGCGGCCGCCAGGATGGCGGCAAAAATAAGAAGGGCGATTTTTCGGGCGGAGAAAGGAGTCGTTTCTTTGAAGTTCTCCACTCCGACGAGCCATTGGATCGAAGGATCCGCCGCGTTGATGCCGGGAAGGTAAGCCTGATAGCGAATGCTGCTGTCCGCACTATGTCTGTTCTCTTTGCTCCAAGATCCGCCGGCGTCTTTGATGAACCTGTCCATCGGGACAAGATTCGAGTAATGACGGTCGCTGTAAACGTCGAAAGAGAGGGGAGTGTCGGATCGGCCGGCCCGATAGGACAGGAACCAGGGCTGCATCTGATTCCGGTTGTCCGTTTTGTCAAACTGGGAGAATAGTGCGATATTCTCGGAATAGGCGCCCAGAAGCTGATTGTCCCTGTTCTCAAACAGGGAGGTTGTGACCATCAAGGATTGGTCATCTTTTTCATTGTAACAGGGCAGGTATTGATATTTAGGCTGATAGAATTCAAGGGTAAGACGACCTTCATTCATCCCGAAGCACATGGTCTCCGTCTTCTCGGAGCCGAAACCGATGCAGAACGGTTCTCCGAGTCTGATGTCGGCCGTATATCGGCCGGTATTTGAAGTCCGGCGGCCATTGACTCGTATTTCTGAGATCTCGGCCTCTGCGTTGTAGCCGATGAAATACCTTCTGTCCCTGTAATACGGATAGATCTCCCTGTTTTTAAGATTATAGTCAATTGTGTCCCTGAAAATCTGGATGCCTTTCGGGTCGAATTCCGGCACGACGCCGGCAATCAAGGAAGACAAGGGAAGACCGCTCTTCAGGAAACGGTTCTCGAGGGAAGCGGATTGGCCGTTAAATACATAACGTGCGGAGTCCAGGTCGCGCTTCCAAAACGCCCATCTGGGCGCACGCTCGTGACCGGGGAGGATGACCATTCCGATGACTTGTTCATGTCCGTTTACTCTTTTTACAAACTCCACGGAATCTCCGTCTTTAAATGAGGCGAATGCATCGGGGTTGACCAGCTTGAACTTCCTCATCTCTTTTCCGGAAATCGTATAGACGGGAGATGTAAAACCATCAAAAGAAAGACGGACAGTTCCCTCCGCTACATCGTTGACGGTGATGCTGCCTCGATGCAGTTCACTGTCAAAAAAGGCGTACGGGCTGTTCCCCGCCAGTCTATAACCGCGAAAATTGGAGATGGAAACGCCGTCGGCCCGGAGGGCGTGGTGGTCTGTATTCTTGAAAACCTCCTTCTCGGGATTCACATAGTTGCCAAGTGCGAAGACGCAGAGCAGTCCGAACAATAGGAGCAGCAAGGTATATGCGAATGACCTTAAACCGCTGAGTTTGTTGGCCCTGTCATTCTTTTCCGGGGATTCCAGGAGGGGAAAACACAGGAATATGATCAACAGAATGAACAGAGGGACGAACCCGAATGTTACCTTGGTGACCAGATAGAACCCGATTGCCAGCGTGACAAGTGAGATGACGAGTCCTTTGACAAAACCTTTGGAGGTGTTCATAGTCAATCAGTTAAAGCTTGTATCCAGAATAGAAGAAAGATGAGTCAGGAAGGTATTTGTGAATCAAACGGCTCAATTGGGCATATTTCTTAGACAGGCGGATGGATCCGTCCATCTGGCGGAGGACCTGATTTTTGGTCCTGTCTTTCATGACCAGTTGTTTGATAATCTCAGAATAGGAGACTGGACGGCGATTGTAAATGTTGGCCAGATCCATAGAAAGAAGAGCGATGTCAAGCAGTTCTTCCAGCA
>JAEEGG010008564.1_pt1 | contig 23165 bp, 17 predicted proteins | sample 9134161 | NCBI WGS metagenome assembly JAEEGG01 (sample SAMN16246543, study PRJNA631951) | gut metagenome | biome: gut microbiome; feature: rumen; material: CR-attached | host: Bos | place: Iran: Karaj | collected 2018-10
GAACAATACACCCATCTTCTTGTAGGTCTCGTCGAAACCGGCATACACCCAGTTGTTCATCTTCTCCCATAGGGCGCGCACTTCGGGGTCATTCTGCTCCCATTTTACCAGCATCTCGTGAGCCTCCTTAATCAGCGGAGCCTCCTGCTTGGCTTTCTCCTCGTCCATTCCCTGAGCCACGAGTTCCTTTACCTCCTCGCGGTAGTGCTTGTCGAAAGCCACATAGTAGTCGCCAATCAGGTGGTCGCCCTTCTTGCCAGAGGTCTCGGGTGTCTCGCCGTTGCCGTACTTTAGCCAAGCCAGCATCGACTTACAGATATGAATACCACGATCGTTCACGATATTTGTCTTCACCACCTTGTTGCCGTTGGCCTCCATAATCTGAGCCAACGACCAACCCAGCAGGTTGTTACGCACATGACCCAGGTGCAGGGGTTTGTTGGTGTTGGGGGAAGAATATTCAATCATCACGAGGGGAGACTCCTCGCTCGCAGCCTTTTCGCCGTAGTGGTCGTCCTTGTCGATGTCTGCCAGCAGGTTGAGCCATGCAGCGTCGGCAATGCTCAGGTTCAGGAAGCCCTTTACCACGTTGAACTTGCTGATAGCCTCGCAGTAGTCAACAAGATATTGTCCCAACTCCTGTGCAGTCTGCTCAGGACTCTTGCGGGCCATTTTCACAAATGGGAATACGACCAGTGTCAGGTTTCCCTCAAACTCGCTGCGAGTCTTCTGCAGCTGTACCATCTTCTCGGGCACCTCCTGCCCGTATAATTCCTTTACGGCGGCCTGTGCCGCAGCCATTATCTGTTGTTCGATATTCATATTCTTAACGTTAAGCGGGTGCAAAGGTACGAAAAAACAAGGGAAATACAAAAGGAAAGCTCGCTTTTCTTTTTATTTCTTCCACCTAAAGGTAGAAGTGTGGCGTGGCAATCCAAGTGCTGAGTACTTTCGATGCTACAAATCACTACAAAGTAGAAAAAAGACCGCTCAGGGCAATCCCCAAGCGGTCTTTTTCTTACATCTTACATCAGACATCATCCCTCAAAACGGTCCTTGTCCCATGCAACTGGTCGTGGTCAGCGCAGTGGCTGCCGCCGTGATGGCTGCGACGATGACCTTCAACAGCACATCCCAAAATCGTGACTTCTTCATGTTCGTTTTCTGTTTTTACGTACCTCGCACCTCGTACCTCGCACCTCGTACCTCGTACTTTTTCGTACCTCGCACCTCGTACCTCGCACCTCGTACCTCGTACTTTTTCGTACCTCGCACCTCGTACCTCGTTTAATTAATCCCCTTCGTTGTACTCCGTACCTCCGTTGTTGCCGCCAGTGTTGCCACCACCGCTGGGATTATCGTTCTCGGGATCCTCGACGTCACCGCTGGTACTGGTCACGCGCTTCACCTCCTTGCCTTCACGATCGTAGCAAGTGATCTGGATGCCTGCATTCTTCAGCTCGTCCTTCAGGTCAACGGATGGGGTGAAGATGATGCGACGGCTACAGTGGCTATCGCTCGCCAGCAGTGAACAAGGCGGTGGGTGGTGTGCCAACGTCGAACCACCTGACGGGGTGCGCTGCAGATATCCGCGTGCTGGGTATGGAACAATTGCTGCGCTATGCGGTGATCCTGCTCGACATTGCAGACGAGAGTGGGGAAGCGTTCGACGAGCTGCTTCTTGAGCGCAATGCCCGAGGCACCTACTGGCTCCACTTCGCTGTGCGCCCAGAGGACAATAGGCGGAAGATTAGGCTGATTTGATGGACGAAGGAAGTAGGCCCTTGTTTGCCTTGAGCAGAAATATTTTGTCCGGATTATTTGGATTATTTGAAAAAACTTGTTATCTTTGCAGCATCGCTTGTTAGCCCTCAGGGGTAAACATAAGCTAGCCTAAAACGAGATAGTTGCAATTAACCGCCTATCGTATGTGCAATATGCCTGATACAAAAACTAATTATTAACAATTTAAATATTTAAGATTATGAAGAAATTTTTACTTTTATCAGCGACCTTGTTGATGTCACTGGTGGCTAACGCTGATGTGCAAATCAATGAAACGAATTTCCCTGATGCTAATTTCCGTAATTACCTTCTTGCCCAATCGTGGGGGTCTGATGGTGTATTAACCGATCAAGAAGTTAGTGAAATCACATCCCTTGAAGTTAGCTATAGATCAATATCATCATTAAAAGGTATTGAGTTTTTCACTGCATTGACATATTTGGATTGTGGTGATAACCAGCTCACTTCTCTTGATGTTTCGAAGAACACTGCATTGAAATTTTTGTATTGTTATATTAACCAGCTCACTTCTCTTGATGTTTCGAAGAACACTGCATTGAAAGATTTGTATTGTTATACTAACCAGCTCACGTCTCTTGATGTTTCGAAGAACACTGCATTGACATGGTTGTGTTGTTATAATAACCAGCTCACGTCTCTTGATGTTTCGAATTGCACTGCATTGACATGGTTGGAGTGTTATCAGAACCAAATAAAAGGAGCAGGAATGGATGCACTCGTAAACAGCCTTCCTCAAAAAGAAAGTGCATCTTTGTATATTTATTATCCATCCAATACGGAAGGTAATGTTTGTACAACAAGCCATGTCGGTATAGCCAAACAAAAGGGGTGGAAAGTTTTGTATAATAATGGAGGATGGGAAGAATATGCAGGTAGTGATCCTTCAGGTATTCAAAGCGTTACATTGGGTAAGGATACAAATACCCCAATCTATGATCTTAATGGAACAAGGTTGGAAAGTCCAAAGAAAGGCATTAATATCATAGGTGGAAAGAAAGTCGTAGTAAAATAAACATATAAAACATCATAAGGGCTCGCATCTCTGCGGGCCCTTATATTTATTTTACGTCGTATGTCTGGTAAACGAGATAGTAGCCATCGGAAATAATTGAGAAGCTATCAGCGAGGGCTTCGTTGAGGGTGCCTTGCCACCATTCTGAGAAATTGTAGGCATCCCAGCGGAGACCTTCGGAGGTGATTTGATGGCTGCCGAAGTTGAAGAGGCTGACCTGCTGGCCTTTCATGGATGGAAAGGTACGGTTACCATAGGCTGGGGTGAAGGAACCGTAATCGGTAAACATGGTGCCATCGATGCCCATTTCGCGGAAATAGCGCATCAAGAGTGAGATGTTCCCTAAGGTGTGGTCCTCGCGCTTGCCTGTGCAGCCAAGATAGGCGATGCGCTTCCAACCGTTCTCCATACAGTAGCGAGTGGCTTTGGTCAGGTCGTTGTCGGCCTGTTCGTCAATGCGTATCAGTTTGCTTCGAAACGCTTCTGGCACACTATCGCCATCGCCGATAACGGCTTCTGCCTGAGGAACATGACTGATAGCACCATCGCAAGCCACAATGTGTTTAACATGGTGGAGAATAGCCAGCGGCATGGCATGCGTAGGAAACTGTCCGTTGGCTACGATGACGGCATCAAACGTTTCATTGTTCATTGGTCACTCTTCATTTTTTTCGCCATACCCTTCCACTTGTAGTAGCCGGCAATGGCAATGATAACATATAAACCATAGAGTAGAGCCTTGAAAGGAATGCCCTTTTGCACGTAGAGTACACAGCAGACGATATCGACAACCATCCAGAATAACCACTGCTCCAGGTATTTACGTGCCAATGCCCATAGTCCGACAAAAGACATCGCGTTGGTAAAGGAGTCAAGGACTGGTACGGTGGAGTCTGTCCAGTTGGTGAGGATATAATAGATGGCACCCCAGGCTACGAAGAAAAAGACAATGGTGGGCAGGTATTGTCGACGAGGCATATAGATGATAGGCAGCGACTCTTTCTTCTTTCTGGTCTTTTTGAATTTCCAGACATAGAGACCATAGAAGGCTGCCAGCGTATAGTAGCATGCCATGCCAGCATCGCCATACAGCCCGTGTTGCCAATAGAGAATAACGTCGAGGGCTGGCATGATGATACCTACCACCCAGAGAGCAATATGAGCACGATACTCGAGCCAGATATAAATCAGGCCGAGTATCGTGGTAAATATGTCAAGCCAGTCCAGCGTCATCTCTTAGAAGTTTATGCTTACGTGGGCCATCCAGTTGAAGGGTGCTGAAGGTGCAAAGCCAGCAGCATCCATGTCGCGCAGTCCCCATTCGTTAACGGCTTTGACACCACCATTGCCGTCTTTGACAAACTGTGGAGCAGCCCAGCCGTTGTTGTCGTACTTGGCACTGAAGATGTTATAGAGGGTGACGCCTGCCGTCAGTTCCTTGATGCCGAGAGGCTTCAGCGAAAGGGTGTAGCTAAGGTCGATGTCGGTATTGAAATGCTTTTTCAGCAACAGCGTTTCGAATGTCTTGTTGCCATTCTGCCAAGCATCAAAGCATTCCATTTCCTTGAAACCTGTATTCGTCAGGTATTGGTCGCTGATGTACTGACTCTGTACGGAGGCCTTGAAACCCTTGTGGTTGAAGGTAAGGATGTTGTTAGCGATGAAGTCGGGCGAGAAAGACAGGGGTGTTTCGCCCAGATTGTGCACGTCACCATCGTTGTCGGTGATGGTCCAGTCCTTGGCGCGGTTCTTCGACCATGTGGCATTGGCATCCCAACGGAACCAGTCGACAGGTTGCCAAGCTGCCTCTACCTCTATACCGAGGCGATAGCTCTTACCTACGTTCTTGGCAATGGCCTCGCCGATGTTGTTCAGTTCACCCGTCAGCACAAACTGGTCCTTGTACGACATCCAATAGATGTTGGCACCAGCCGAGAAACGTGCTGACTGGAACTTGTAACCTACCTCCAGGTCGTTCAGTCGTTCAGCCTTCAGATCGGTACCGATATTATCCTCATAGTCGTTACGTGTCGGCTCCTTGTGGGCAATGGCATACGAGGCATACACCTTGTGGTGGGGTGTGATGTCGTAGTTCAGTCCGAACTTCGGGTTAAAGAAGTTGAACTTGTCGTTGATGATATAGTCCTGACTTTTGTTGCTGACGTATGAGTCCGTGGGGTCTTGCATCTTATAGCCAATATGACGGTATTGCAAGTCGACAAAGGCACTCAGTCCGCGAACGAACTCATAGTTGGCCTTGGCATAGATGTTGAAGTCGGTCTTCTTGGCATTGTCACGGTAGTATTCGTAGTTAGGCCTACCCACAACGTTGCCGAAGTGGTCACCGTCATACTTGTTCCAACCACCACCGAAGGCTGCCTCCAGACCCTCATGGTTGTTGTAGAGGAGTGAGGCCACAGCACCATAGAAGTCGTTGGCCATCTTCTTCTGCTCGATGACGTCAGCTCTGGAGACTCCTGCAGGATAATAAGCTGCGATATCTTCGGGTGAGAAATATTTACTGAGTTTACGATCCACCTTATATTGCTCATAGTAGCCGTCGCCACGGGTGTAGTGAAGGGCGGCATTGAGGCTCAGCACCTGACTGATGCGCTGGTTCCAGATGAGTTGATAGTTCTGCTGGTGGTAGTTGTCGGTTTGGCGGTCATAATAGCCGATGGGATTACCGTTCTGGTCAAAGCCCAGTACACCACATGAATTATAGGTGCGTCCGTAGCGGTCTTGTTCATATTTCGAGGTGTAGTTCCAGGCATGATAGGTCTGTTCCTCACCATTCCATGTAATGAGCTTGACAACGGTATTGTCACCAAACCAACCAGCCTGCAGGAAATAGGAGTTCAACTTTGTTGAGGCACGGTCCAGATAACCTTTTGAACCGATGTTCGACAGGCGACCTTGCAGTCCCCAGTGTCCGTCAATGAGTCCTGTACCGAAACGCATCGTCTCTTTGTGACTGTAGTACGAACCACCGCTGAAGTCTAGACCGACATATGGCTGCATGCCGATGTTCTCTGTCTGCATGTTCAGTGTGGCACCGAAGGCTCCTGCACCATTGGTCGAGGTTCCCACACCGCGCTGTATCTGCATGGACTGTACACTGCTGGCGAAGTCGCCCATGTTGACCCAATATAGTTGAGCAGACTCGGCATCGTTCATGGGAATGCCATTGGCTGTAATGTTGATACGTGAAGGGTCAGTACCACGTACTCGCAAACTGGTGTAGCCAATACCGTTACCAGCATCTGACGTTATCGTAATAGAGGGTGTCAGTGAGAGCAGATGTGGAATGTCCTTACCGTGGTTGACGGCTTTCAGCTGCTCTTTCGTCATGTTCGTGAAAGCGACAGGTGTCTTGCGGGTAGCTCGCGTGGCTACCACCTGTACATTTTGCAACTCCACGCTCTTCAGCGTGTCTAACTGCGTGTCTAACTCGGAGGCCTGTGCTGTTGCCACTGCAAAAAAGGAGGCCAACCAAAACAATCTTTTCATTTTACTTTTACCTTATTAATAATAAAAAATAAGGGGTTGTTGTGTTACTCTATCATCCCTACGCCGGCATTATCCGTATCAGGTTCGAGGGTATCATCTCAGCCCACACTTGTGAGCACCCCTTGACAAGCACTTTGCTAAATCGGGTGCAAAGTTAATAAAAAATTGATAATTGACAATTGAAAATTGATATTTTTTCGTACCTTTGCGCCAAAATTGTAGAGACATGGATACGATTAAGAAACAATTTGCACAGAAACTGATGGATATTGAGGCCATCAAGTTACAACCCAACGACCCGTTTACATGGGCCAGCGGTTGGCATTCACCCATCTATACTGACAACCGTAAGACGCTGGGATATGCCGATGTTCGCTCGTTTGTAAAACTCGAACTCTGTCATGCCATCCAGCAGAATTTCCCTGAGGCAGAGGCTGTGGCTGGTGTGGCTACTGGTGCTATCGCCCAGGGCGCATTGGTTGCTGACGAACTCGGTCTGCCCTATGCTTATGTTCGTCCGAAGCCAAAAGACCACGGTATGGGTAATCAGGTGGAAGGTGAACTGAAGAAGGGTGCCAAGGTCATCGTTGTAGAAGACCTCATATCTACGGGAGGCTCCAGTTTGAAGGCTGTCGAGGCCCTGCGCCAGTATGGTGTGGAGGTTATCGGTATGGTGGCATCATTCACTTACGGCTTCCCCGTTGCTGAGGAGGCTTTCCGTGAGGCTGGTGTGAAACTCATCACGTTGAGCGACTATAATGCAGTCCTCGAACAGGCTGCTGAGACAGGCTATATCAAGGCCGAGGACCTTGAAGTACTGAAAGAATGGCGTAAGGACCCTAGCGTCTGGGGAAAATAGTCCAATAGTAAAATCGTTAAATAGTCAAATAGAATCGTGACAAAGTTTGAAAGTAGCGTCAAGCAGATACCTTATCCCGTAGAGGATGTGTATCGTAATATCAGTGACCTGAGCAATCTGGAGCGTGTGCGCGACCGTGTCCCTCAGGATAAGTTGCAGGACTTCCAGTTCGACAGCGACTCTGTACAGGTCAGTGTGTCACCCGTAGGTACCATTAAGTTGCGTATCTGTGAGCGTGAGGAGAACAAATGTGTGAAGTTCGAGACTGAGCAGTCACCGATGCCCTTCAACCTGTGGATTCAGGTATTGCCCGTCAGTGCTACGGAGTCGAAGATGAAGGTCACTGTTAAGGCCGACATCCCCTTCATGCTGAAAGGAATGGTCAGCGGTCCCTTGCAGGATGGCGTTGAGAAAATCGCAGATGCTCTCTCGCAGATTCCTTTTGTATAAAAGTCGTAATAACGAAACAGACGATGGCTAATAAATTGTGGGAAAAGAATTTCGAAGTGAATGCAGAGATTGAACGCTTCACCGTAGGTCGTGACCGTGAGATGGATCTTTATCTGGCCAAGTACGATGTGCTGGGCTCTATGGCTCATATCACTATGCTGGAGAGTATCGGACTCATTGGGCACGATGAACTGCCTCAGTTGTTGGCAGAGTTGAAGAACATCTACCAGATGGCTGAGCGTGGCGAGTTCCAGATAGAGGAAGGCGTCGAGGACGTTCACTCACAGGTAGAGCTGATGTTGACCCGTAAGTTGGGCGATATGGGTAAGAAGATACATTCTGGCCGCAGTCGCAACGACCAGGTGTTGGTTGACTTGAAACTCTTTACCCGTCACGAACTGATGGAGGTGGCTGAGGCTGTCAAGGTGCTTTTCGACGAACTCATTCAGAAGAGTGAACAGTACAAGAACGTACTGATGCCAGGCTACACGCATCTTCAGGTGGCTATGCCGTCGTCCTTTGGCCTGTGGTTTGGTGCCTATGCGGAGTCGTTGACAGACGACATGCTGTTCCTGCAGGCCGCCTATAAGATGACCAACCGCAATCCTCTTGGTAGTGCCGCTGGTTATGGCTCGTCGTTCCCACTGAATCGTCAGATGACTACCGACCTGTTGGGCTTTGACTCCATGAACTATAACGTGGTCTATGCCCAGATGGGACGTGGAAAGACGGAGCGCAATGTAGGTTTCGCACTGGCTACCATAGCAGGTACATTGGCCAAGATGGCCTTCGATGCTTGCCTGTTCAACTCGCAGAACTTCTCGTTCGTCAAGCTGCCGAAGGAATGTACGACGGGTTCGAGTATCATGCCGCACAAGAAGAATCCTGACGTCTTCGAACTGATTCGTGCCAAGTGTAACAAACTGCAGGCATTGCCCCAGCAAGTGACACTCATCATGAACAACCTGCCCGTAGGTTATTTCCGTGATTTGCAGATTATCAAGGAGGTTTTCTTGCCTGCTTTCGACGAGTTGAAGGACTGTTTGCAGATGGCCGCCTATATTATCAATAAGATAGAGGTACGCGAGGACATCCTCGACAATCCGATGTACGACCCGATGTTCTCTGTGGAGGAGGTAAACCGCCTCGCAGCAGAAGGGTTGCCCTTCCGCGACGCCTATAAGAAGGTGGGTCTGGACATTGAGGCTGGCACCTTCCGTCCTAACAAGGATATTCATCACACCCATGAGGGCTCGATTGGTAACCTCTGCAACGACCGCATCAGTGCCCTGATGACTGCTGTCTTCGACGGTTTCGCCTTCGAGCGTATGACGGATGCAGAGAAAAAACTGTTAGCATGAGAATCTTTGGCTGTTTGCTTTTAGCTTTTAGCTGTTGGCTCTTCACTTCCTGCAAGGCTGATGACGAGTACTCTACTCATCCGTGTCGTTTCTCGTATAACAATATGATTCACAACGATGCTACGCTGGCATCGGCCTTGGATGCCAATTCTCGTGGCATATTTTGTCTGATTTCCGAGAGGACACGGGCTGGTGTCCGCTATCTCGTCTTTGAGAGTAGTACGGGTATGACGTCTGAACAGATAGAAACGGCTGAGGAAGTAGAGGCAAAGTTCATTCTAGGTCTGAACAACGGCATCATTGTAGGATTCCAGACGTTGAATACTGAGGGCCCTAATGGTGGTTTCGTGGGTTACGATGTGCAGTGCCCCAACTGCGTTCGTCGCGAGAACAATACTGTTAATCCGAACTATCGTGTCACGATGGAGAGCAGTGGTATCGCTATCTGTGGCAAGTGTGGCAAGAAGTATGATATGAACAATGGCGGTATTGTCCAGAATGGCGAAGAGGGTGACAGCGGTTTGGACAAATATGTGGCTTCCACAACAGGTCCTTTTGGCGTTGTCAGTGTGTTCAGACGATAATTCTTTGGAAAATATTTGGCGCAGTGCCAAAATTTTTATAACTTTGCAGGCGATTTCGTAATGAAGTCTGCTGCCGCGATGGTGGAATGGTAGACACGAGGGACTTAAAATCCCTTGGCTATTGCAGCTGTGCGGGTTCGAGTCCCGCTCGCGGCACATTATTTTAAAAGGGTAACTGACATTAGACTGACTAACTATGAAACTAAACATTTTCTATCTTTTTATCCTGCTGTTTTGGCCCCTGTATTCTGTGATGGCCCAGGATAATGTCAACATGAAATTTGGTAAACCTACCAAGGAAGAGATGCAGATGACGACGTATGCCGCTGACCCAAGTGCTGATGCTGTCGTACTCTGTAGATTAACCGATGTGGAGTATACTGTGCAGACCAGCAGTTTCTTGGCTGACTACCGAGAGAAGGTGCGCATCAAAGTGTTGAAACCCAGCGGTGCCCGTTTTGCCAAGGTCGTGGTGCCTGTTAAGCGCCATATGTCGGCAGGGGATAATGTTAGAGGCTTGAAAACCAATGGTATGAGTCTTCCCAAGCCAGACGGCAGTTCCAATTCCTATTTTGAAGGTGAGGGTGTCTCCATGACAGAAAGTGTTTCGGATACCGATGGTGACGAGACTGTAGAGAGCGTCAAGGCTACCGCTTTTAATATGGAAGGCAGCAAGGTCGTGAAGACTTCCTTGAAGAAAAGCGACGTTGTCACCACAAAGATTGACGAGCACAACTATCAGACGGAGTTTACCGTTCCTAACGTCAAGGAGGGTACGGTGATAGAATACGAGTACACCATCCACAGTCAGGTGTTCTGGGAACTGCACGACTGGTATGCCCAGTGTGAGATTCCCGTGGTTTATGCTAAGCTGGACATGAATATCCCCAGCTACTTGATTTTCAATATCGAAGACCATGGTATTCAGCGCCTGACGTACACCGTTACGGCTGGTGTCCTGAATTTCAAGTTGGTTAGCGATCCATTGGCCAAGCAGACGCAGGTCAAGACCAATCACTATGTCTATGTGGGTCGTGACCTGATAGCTATGCCTAAGGATGACTATGTATGGAACGCTCAGGACTACTGTGCAGGTATTACTGCTGAACTGAGGCAGTATCGCTTGCCAGGAATGGCACAGATGGACTATGCCAGAACATGGGAGCAGATTGACGAGATGGTTCTCAGCTCTGATGATTTGGGTGTACACCTCAATGACCGCAGTCCATTCGCAAAAGAACTGAAGGAAGCCAAGATAGCGGAGATTGCCGATTTGCGCGAACGTGCTGCTGCCGTATTTGAACTGGTCATGAGCAAGCTGACGTGGAACGGGAAATACGAGATTAGTCCGGTTCCTGCCTCTGAGACGCTCCAGAAACAAGGCGGTTCGAATGCTGACATCAACCTGCTGTTGATACAGTCGTTCAATGAAGTAGGTCTTACGGCTGCTCCTGTTATGCTCAGAACGCGCGATCTGGGTCTGTTGCCTTACAACTTCCCGGCTATCCGCAAACTGTCAACCTTTATCGTGGCTGTGGTCATGCCTGCAGGGGCTAATATCTATCTGGATGCTTCGTCGAAGAATGGCTATCTGAACGTCCTTGCTGAGCCTTTGCTGGTGGAGAGGGCACGACTGATACAGAAAAAGAACAAGAGTGCATGGGTGAATCTGCAGAAGTTGTCGAAGTCGCAGAAGAATACCATCATCAATGCCCAACTGGCTGCTGATGGTACGCTGACAGGCACGCAGACTACCCGTTATGAGGGTTTGGCTGCTATGAACTATCGCAATGCAAAGGGTATCAATGCCTTTGCTCCCGATGTTACTGAGGAGGTCCCCTTTACTCGTAAGGGTCAAGTCGATGGCAATACTATCAAGATTTGTCCTTTCCCCACCATTATTGCCGATAATCCTTTCAGTGCCGAAATTCGTAAGATGCCTGTGGAGTTCCATAGTCTGGGAACCCACCGCGTTGTGGTCAATATTACCTTGCCTGAAGGCTATATCGTAGAGAGCGAGCAGCGCAATACCACCGTTATTACGCAGGACAAGGGTCTTGAGGGACGTATCCAGACCACTACTGGTAATGGAAAGGTGCAGTTGAGTTGTCAGTTTAGCATTAACAAGATTGTTCATTCGGAAAAGAGTTATGCTGACCTGCATCTTATCTTTGACGATGTCATCAAGTACACCACCGAACAACTGGTCATCAAGAAGATGTAAGCGAGGTAAAGATATGAAAAAGAGCGCTGACAACCACCATGTTGTTAGCGCTCTTTTCTTGTGTCGACACTTGGACTCGAACCAAGGACCCCCACCATGTCAAGGTGATACTCTAACCAGCTGAGCTATGCCGACAATTACTTGTTTGCGGGTGCAAAGGTACACAATAATTCGGAAATAAAAGAAGAAAAGAATAAAAAAATCAGAAATACTACCTTTAATAAAATATAAAAAAGGTGCAATTTCATCGTAATACAGAATATTATGAGTATCTTTGCAGATTAGAATAACGATTAAATAGCTATTTATAAAAACATGAAAACAAAGAACATTCTTGTGGTGTCGCTGATGGCTGTTGCCGTGTTGACATCGTGCTCAGGAAAACTGGGCCAACTCTCTAGTGACTATTTCAAAGTGAACCCCAATCCGCTGGTGGCTGATGGTGGTCAGGTTGACGCTACCATCAATGGCGTGTTCCCTGAGAAATACATGAACAAGAAGGCCGTTATTACGGTGACTCCAGAGTTGCGCTTTGAGAAGAATGGTGTGCAGCAGGCTGTGAAAGGTCGTTCTGCTACGTTCCAGGGTGAGAAAGTGTTGGGTAACGACCAGACTATCAGCTATCAGTTGGGTGGTCATTACACAATGAAGACCAGTTACGAGTATGAACCAGCTATGCAGAAGAGCGAGCTCTATCTGACTTTTGATGCGAAGCTTGGTAAGAAGCAGGTCAACGTTCCCGCCATCAAGGTTGCTGACGGTGTCATTGCTACCAGCGAGTTGTATCATCGTACACTGACCTCTGCCCAGCCCAGTGTTGCTCCCGATGCTTTCCAGCGTGTCGTTGAGCAGAAGCAGGAGGCTAACATCAAGTTCCTCATCCAGCAGGCTGAACTTCGTAAGAGCGAGTTGCAGAACAATAGCGTACAGGAGTTTGTCAACTTGCTGAAGCGCATCAGTGGCGACCGTGAGAATATGATGCTGTCGAATGTGGAGGTTTCTGCCTACGCTTCTCCTGATGGTGGTTTCGCTTTGAACGAGAAGCTGGCTAACAAGCGTCAGACGAATACGGAAGACTATGTCAAGAAGCAGATGAAGCAGGCCAATATGGATGCCGACGTCGAGGCTAACTATACCGCTCAGGACTGGGAAGGTTTCCAGAAGTTGGTGCAGGCTAGCGACATTCAGGACAAGGATGTCATCCTCCGCGTGCTCTCTATGTATAAGGATCCCCAGGAGCGTGAGCAGCAGATTAAGAATATGAGTCATGGCTTCCAGGAGCTTGCTGACGGTATTCTTCCTGAACTGCGTCGTGCCCGTCTGACCATCAACTACGAGACGCTGGGTCGTGATGATGAGACCATTTTCAATCAGATTAAGAGCGACCCCTCTAAACTGAGTGTCGAGGAGTTGATTTATGCTGCCTCTATCGCTGAGACACCTGCTGAACAGGAGTCTATCCTGAAGACTACCACTCGTCTGTATCCAAAGGATGCCCGTGCCTATAATAACCTTGCAGCCCTGGCTTACGGCAAGGGTAATTACGATGAGGCACAGCGTTATCTGACACAGGCCGCCGCTACTGGTGCTGCTTGCGCAGAGACCAAGGCTAACCAGGGCCTGCTGGCTTTGCAGCGTGGTGATATCAAGGAGGCTGAGAACTATCTTGGTCAGGCAGGTAATGCACAGGGACTTGCTGAGACATTGGGTAACCTGCACCTCGCTCAGGGCAACTACGCACTGGCTGAGCAGGATTTCAATGGTGTCAACTCCAATAGTGCTGCACTGGCCCAGATTCTGAATAAGAACTATGCCAAGGCTGCCCAGACCTTGAAGAATGTGCAGAAGGCCGATGGTATGACTGACTATCTGCAGGCTATCGTCAATGCCCGCCAGGGTAATAATGATGCTGCTCAGTCGTTCCTGCGTTCAGCTATCCAGAAGGATCCCTCGCTGAAGGCTTATGCTGACAATGACCTCGAATTTAAGAATTAAGCATTGAGAAACATTGCTTATATATTGCTTGCACTGATGATGGTGGCATGCGGTACTGAGAGCGGCAAGTTCCGTCTCGAAGGCCGCTTGCGCAACATCAATCAGGGTGAGTTCTGGGTGTACAGTCTTGATGGTGCCATGGTTGGTATTGATACCATCCCTGTGCGTAATGGTCGTTTCTCTTATGAAATGGATCTTTACGACCAGACCACACTGATGATTGTATTCCCTAACTATTCCGAACAGCCAGTTTTTGCCAAGTCGGGTGCTAAGGTGACCATCAAGGGTGATGCCACCCACATGAAGGAGATGATTATTGAGGGAACGTCGGACAATGAGGAAATGACGATGTTCCGCATGGAACTCAATGACCTCACACCCCCTGATATTCCAGATGCTGTCAGCAAGTTCATCATGGAGAATCGTGACTCCCCTGTCAGTATCTTCCTTTTACAACGATACTTCCTGCAGGGTGCAGACCCCGACTATCGACAGGCTCGTGTGCTGACGGAAATGCTTTTACAGGAGAATCCCGACAACGGACAACTGCTGAAGTTGAGGAAGCAACTGAAGAACTTGGAGAACTGTGCCGTCAAGAAACAGATGCCTAAGTTCACGGCTACTGATATCCAAGGTCGTAAGGTGACGGAAAAGACACTCAGCGGCAAGGTTAATGTTGTCCTGGCGTGGGCTTCGTGGAGTTATCCGAGCGTGAGTCTCCAGCGACAACTGAAGCCGTTGAAGCAGAAATATGGTGACGACCTGGGGGTGCTGGGCATCAGTCTTGACGCCCATAAAGACATCTGTCAGCGTTCCATTGCCCGCGATTCACTGAAGTGGTCCACCGTGTGCGATGGCCGTATGTGGGAAACACCGTTGTTGCAGAAGTTCGGCATAGGCGATGTCCCTGCCAACCTGCTGATAGACCAGAAGGGTCGTGTGCTGTCGCGCAACCTGACTCCCCAACACCTGGAAGAACGAATCAAGAAACTATTAAAATAACTATCCTTACCCTCTGTAGCCTATGAAAAGGGTCCTGATGTTGATACTGAAGATAGTGGGTGGCGTGTTTGCTACCATTATCGTGTTGCTGGCCATTGCCTTTGGCGCTTTCCATACTGATGCCGTGCAGGATCGTCTGGTAAAGGAGGCTACCGAACTGCTCAGCGACTACCTGAAAACCTCCGTACGTATTGAGAAGGCCTCGGTCAGTTTCATCGACCAGGGTGTGCGCCTCTATGGTGTTGAGATTGACGACCAACAGCAACGTAAGATGTTTCAGATGAAGGAGTTAGGTGTTGATGTCAACCTCCTCCGTCTGCTGCGTCACGAGATAAAGATTAAGAAAGCCAACGTCAACGGTTTGGAGGCTCGCCTCTATAAACCCGCTAGCGACAGTGACTCAGTGGCTAACTTCCAGTTTGTCGTCGAGGCTTTCAAGAGTAAGAAGAAGCAACAGCCTGTCGATACCATTCCCGCTGAGGAAAAGGCCAAGAAGCAAAAGATGACGCTAGACATCTCGAAGGTCTCGCTGGAGGATATCAAGGTGTGCTACAACGACAGCATGCAGGCTCAGCTTGGTCGTCTGCGCTATAAGAAGGGTAAGAATCAGGAACAGTGGGCCGAGGTGCGTAACCTTGAGACTTCCTTTGTCAAGCAAACCAAGAAAGGCCCTGTGGACACACGTGTCTTCATTGATATGCTCGATGCTGTCGAGAAAGACGGCAAACGCTATGTGACCATTGACGAACTGCATTACCAGACCGACAACCACAAGCCCCGCAAGAATACCGGCAAGCCCAATCGTGGTGCTTTCGATGTGGGCCATTTCGATGTTGCTGCCCATCTGGAGATTCAGATAGATTCGTTGGGTAAGGATACCTTGGTGGCACAAGTGCTTAATGGCCGTGCTCAGGAGCGTGGCTGCGGACTGGTAGTCACCGAACTGACGCTGAAGGTCAATGGCAACAAGCGGCAGGCTCATGTCAGCGACCTTTCTGTCAAGTTGCCCAATACTTCGCTGTCCATTGCCTCTGCCGACATCCAGTTGCCCAGCAAGAAGGAACAGCGCCCGCTGGCATTCTCTACGTCACAGATAAAGGGTAGGGTACTGCTGAAGGATATCGCCAAGACCTTTGCCCCCGTGCTTCGCAACTTCTCTCTACCGTTGAACCTGCAGACCCGCATGAGCGGCAATGACAACGAGTTGCGCTTCAGTGATGTGTCTGTCAGCACAACCGACCGCAAGCTGACCATCAGTGCTGCTGGTCGCATCAGCAACCTGAAGGACAAGTATAAGTTGCTGGTACACTTTGACGTGAACCGCATGACTACCGATGGTGTCTATGCCGAGCGTGTCATCAACCAGTTCCCTGTCAAGAAATTCATGATGAAACAGCTGCATAACCTTGGGCGCATCGGCTATCATGGTCATTTCGACGTGCTGTGGAAGAAAGAACAGTTTGCGGGACAGTTGACCACGGTTCCTGGCAAGCTGAACTTCAACCTGGCACTCGACGAACTGAATAAATATGTCTATGGAACGGCCCGTACCGACTCCTTCCTATTAGGCAAGGCCATGGATTATCCGGATTTGGGTAAGATTGCCTGCAAGGCTGATTTCCGCTTCGACATCTCCAAACCCCGTACCGCCCAGATGCGTAAGCAGAAGGGTGGCAAACTGCCTATTGGCAGTGTTAAGGCCGAGGTCGCTGAAGCTAAGTACAAGAAGCTGACGGTACGCAATGTCTTTGCTACTATTGAGAGTGATGGTGCTGTGGCTACTGGCAATATCAACATCAAGGGCTCGCGTGTTGATGTGTTGGGCAGCTTTACGTTCACCAATACCAATGAGATGAAGAAAACCACCTTCAAGCCTGGCATCCGTTTCCACAAGATGTCTGAAGAGGACAAGGCCAAGCGTGACGAACAGCGTGCTGCCAAGAAGGAAGCCAAGCAGCAGGCCCGCGAGGAGCGTCGTGCCGCCCGTGCTGAAGAACGTGCCCAGAAGGCTGAGGAAAAGGCTGAACGCAAGGCTCAGAAAGCCGAAGAGAAAGCGGCTCGCAAGGCTGCCAAAGCCGAGGCCAAGGCGGCTCGTAAGGCTGCCAAGGAAGCCGCCAAGCAAGCGGCCGCTGCTTCTGAGGAGTAATCATAAGGACAACATATACGATGAGATTCAAATGCTTCATGCTGATTGCGGTTATGCTGCTATGCACTATCGCAATGGCAGAGCCTGCGGCCAGGAAACGTAAGAAAGTGGCTGTGGTGCTGAGCGGTGGTGGTGCTAAGGGTATGGCGCATATTGGTGTGCTGAAGGTGCTGGAAGAGGCTGGCATACCTATTGACATCATTACTGGTACCTCGATGGGTTGCATTGTGGGTGGACTCTATGCCATCGGCTACAATGCCCATTCGCTCGACTCGCTGGCCCGTGCTCAGGACTGGACCTACGTCATCAGTGACCGCGACGACCAGCGTAAGTTGAGTCTCAACAACGTCCGTAAGAACTACACCTATGCGCTATCTACCGTGCTGGGTGGTGGCAAGCGTAAGCTGGAGCCCGGTGGACTCATCAAGGGTAAGAACCTTGCTGAACTGTTCGACAAGTTGTGTGTGGGCTATACCGATTCGCTTAATTTCTCGCGCGACCTGCCCATCCCCTTTGCCTGCGTGGCTACCGACATCATCAAGTATGAGGAGTACGACTTCCACAGTGGTCGCCTGCCCCAGGCCATGCGTGCGTCGATGGCCATTCCTGCCGTCTTCTCGCCTGTCAGAATCGACAGTTGCGTGCTGATGGATGGTGGCATGCGCAACAACTTTCCCGTGGATATTGCGCGCAAGATGGGGGCAGATGTTGTCATTGGCATCTCCGTACACGACCACCCCAAATCCGTCAGCGACGTCTGGGGCACCATGAGCGTGCTCAGCCAAATTGTCGATGCGAACACGAAGAATAAGTTCGACGAGAACAAGGCTGCCACCGATGTTTATATGTATGTGGACCCTGAAGGCTATGGTGCTGCCAGCTTCTCGGCAGCAGCCATCGACACGCTTATCCGTCGTGGTGAGGAAGAGGCGCGTCGTCACTGGGACGAACTGATAGCCCTGAAAAAGCGTATCGGCGTCAGTCCCTCGTTCCGTCCGAAGCTGTTGCATCCCTACCAGCCAGAGAAGGTGGCTGATGATGACGAGGCCTTCAACGCCAAGAAACTGTCCCGCTTCTATGCTGGTTTCCGTTTCGATTCTGAGGAGTATGCCGCCCTGCAGTTGGGTCTCGATGTGCCGTTGCAGAAGCCCATACCTATGAATACCGAACTCACGCTGCGACTGGGCAAGCGCCTGCTGGCTCGTGGCGAGGTAACCTTCCTGCCGCGCAGTTTTACGCGCCCCAAGCTCAGCTTCACCTTCTTGCGTAACGACATCGATGTCTATATCAATGGCGACCGCGACTACAACATCCAGTATAACCAGTTCCAGTCTGAGTTCACACCGTTTAATTTCGATTTGCGCCACTTCAATTTCCAACTGGGATTGCGCTGGGACTATCTGCATTACCGCAACAAGCTCGGCTCCGAGTCGTCGCAGCAGATGTCGCTCATCAATGAGCACTACTTCAGCTATCGGGCACGCATCAACTACAACAGCGAGAACGACTGGATATTCCCCACGCGTGGAGCCCGTTTCAATGCGGAGTATGTCTATCTGACCGACGATTTCGCACGCCTCGAGGCCCGTTCTGCAGATGGTGAGAGCAGTACCAGGAAACTGGGTCTCAGCGATGTCAATGCCGACTGGCGCATGTCGTTCACCTTTGGCGACCGCTTTACCCTGCAGCCCATGTTCTACGGTCGTCTGCTGTTCGGTCCCGTACTGCCCCTCGTCTTTGCCAATACCATTGGTGGCGACTATTTTGGCCACTACATTGAGCAACAGATGCCCTTTGCAGGCTTGGGCTGTATGGAGTATGTCGACCGTCATTTCGTCGCTGCCCAACTGCAGGCTCAGCAGCGTATTGGCGACAACAACTACCTGCTGTTCCGCTTTGCCGGTGCCCAGCATGCTGAAGATATCAAGAACCTGCTCGACCGTCACACCCTGCTCGGTGCCCAGTTGGCGTACTACTACAAGACGGTGATTGGTCCCGTTGGTGCCACCCTTGGATACTGCAACCGCACCAAGGAACCCTATTTCTTTGTCAACCTCGGCTACGAATTCTAAGCGACTGATTGAGTCAAGTCAATTATGGAGAAGAAATAAGGCCAATGATTTGGTCTTTTATGCATTTCTTCGTATCTTTGCACCACTGTTAATGATAAGAACTAAACAACATGGGAAAGATTAAAACTATCGGTATTCTGACTTCGGGCGGTGATGCCCCAGGTATGAACGCAGCCATCCGTGCTGTGACGCGCGCAGGTATCTGCAATGGTTTCACCATCAAGGGTATCTATCGTGGCTACGACGGCCTGATAAAGGGTGAGGTAAAGACGTTCACAACGGAAGATGTCTCGGGTATTATCACACGAGGCGGTACCATTCTGAAGACCGCCCGTTCGAAGGAGTTTATGACTCCCGAGGGACGCCAGAAGGCCTATGAGACGTGTCAGAAGGAAGGTATTGATGCCTTGGTGGTTATCGGCGGCAATGGCTCGCTGACGGGTGCATGGAACTTCGGTGTGGAGTTCGACTACCCCGTAATCGGTCTGCCGGGCACCATCGACAATGACCTGTATGGCACGGACAATACCATCGGTTACGACACCACGATGAACACCATCATGGAGTGTGTGGACCGCATCCGTGATACCGCCAACTCGCACGAGCGCATCTTCTTCGTCGAGGTGATGGGTCGCGATGCCGGTTTCCTAGCACAGAACTGCGCCATTGCCTGTGGTGCCGAGGCTGCCATCGTTCCTGAGGAGGTGACCGACGAAGACCAGTTGGCAGAGTTCATGAAGCGTGGCATCCGCAAGTCTAAGAAGTCGTGTATCGTCCTCGTCTCAGAGAGTCCTAAGTGCGGTGCCATGTACTATTCAGACCGTGTCAAGAAGGAGTTCCCTGAGTTCGATGTGCGTGTCAGTATTCTGGGTCACCTGCAGCGTGGTGGTTCCCCGTCAGCCCGTGACCGCATCCTGGCCTCCATTACGGGTGTCGGTGCCATCCAGGCCATCATGCAGGGACAGCGCAACGTCATGGTGGGTGTCCGCAACAACGACGTGGTCTATGTACCCTTCTCAGAATGTATCCGTACTGACAAGCATTTCGATAAGCGACTGATTACCGTACTTAACGAACTCAGTATCTAAGAGTGAGCAGGTTATGCCCGAACCTTTGAAACAAAGATTGGCGTAACCTGCCGGTTGTAAGACAATAGTCCGGATGCTCCTAACTGGCAGTTCGAAGCAACCGGATTGCCAGTTAGGTTGCTTCGGGCTTGTATAAACACATAATGGGCTTGCTCATCGCAAACCCATTATAAAAAGATTGGTTTCAAGTTTCTTTCTCTAAATTCCTCTTTCTGCCCAATCGCCACGGTCGAGGTTGCGATAGCCGATGGCTTCGGCAATGTGCATAGACTGGACTTGTTCTGAGCCGGCAAGGTCGGCAATGGTGCGGGCCACCTTGAGAATGCGGCTGTAGGCACGGGCAGAGAGCTTCAGGCGCTCCATAGCCATGCGAAGCATATCCATAGAGGCAGCGTCGGGCTCGGCAAACTCGTGGAGCATCTTCTCTGACATCTGGGCGTTGCAGTGGATGCCCTTAAAGGGCTTGAAACGCTCTTCCTGAATCTTACGGGCGGCAATGACACGCTCGCGGATGGTGGCAGAAGGTTCGCCTGGCTGCATCTGCGAGAGCTCAGAGAACGGGACGGCCTGAATCTCACAATGGATATCGATGCGGTCGAGTAGGGGACCGCTGATTTTGTTCATGTAGCGCTGTATCTGACCTGGTGTGCAGGCGCAACTGTGCGTGGGGTCGCCATAATAGCCACAGGGACAGGGGTTCATGGAGGCGACAAGCATGAACGAACAGGGGTACTCTACGCTGTACTTGGCACGAGAGATGCTAATCTTGCGGTCTTCCAAGGGTTGGCGTAGCACTTCTAGAACGGCTCGCGACAGCTCTGGCATCTCGTCGAGGAAGAGCACACCATTGTGGGCTAGCGAAATCTCGCCAGGTTGCGGATTGTTGCCACCACCCACCAGCGCTACTTGTGAGATGGTATGGTGGGGTGCACGGAAGGGGCGCTGACTGATGAGGCTGGTGTCGCGACTAATCTTGCCCGCAACAGAGTGTATCTGGGTGGTCTCCAAACTTTCAGCCAGTGACAAGGGAGGCAGAATAGAGGGCAGACGCTTGGCAAGCATCGACTTACCGGAGCCCGGCGGACCAATCATAATGAGGTTATGACCACCAGCAGCCGCAACCTCTAAGGCACGCTTGACACTCTCCTGACCCTTGACGTCGGAAAAGTCGAGGTCGAAGTGGTTTTGCTGCTCGTAGAACTCCTTGCGGGTATCGATGATGGTGGGCTGGTAGGTCGTGGTGCCATTGAAGAAATGGATGACGTCCATGAGCGTCTCCATGCCATAGACCTCCAACTGGTTGACAACGGCAGCCTCGCGGATGTTCTGCTGGGGAACGATGAGTCCCTTGAACTTCTCCTTTCGGGCACGGATGGCGATGGGCAGGGCACCACGGATGGGTTGCAGACGACCATCAAGTCCCAGCTCGCCCACGAGCATGAACTTGTCTAAGTTGGTATCCTCTATCTTTCCGTTGGCGGCAAGGATGCCGATGGCCAACGGCAGGTCGTAGCCCGACCCTTCTTTCTTGATGTCGGCAGGTGACAGGTTGACGGTGATATCCATGGAAGGCATCTTGAAACCGTTGTTGACGAGGGCGGCCTTGATGCGGTCGTAGCTCTCTTTGACAGCGGTATCTGCTAGTCCCGTCAGGTGGAACTGTACACCACGAGACATGCTGACTTCGCAGGTTACGGTGTTGACATCCAGCCCGTTGACGGCGGCGCAATAAGTTTTTACAAGCATCGTATTATTTGAATATTTGACAATTTACTATTTACAATTTGTATGCAAAGGTACGAATAATTCTTAATTTATTCGTACCTTTGCACTGAAATTATGAACATCATTAGATTTTTAAAGGATTGGACGTTGCCAGTATCCATCACGGTGGGTACTGTGTGCTACTTGACGTTCTATTATGTGCCTCAGCTGGACGAGTTGGGTACACAACTGGCACCAGTGTTTGATGTCATCTTCCCGCTGTTTGTATTCTTGACGCTGTGGGTGACGTTCTGCAAGGTGGATTTCCACCAGATGCGCCCTCACCGTTGGCATATCGGTATCATGGTGGCTCAGCTGCTATTGGTCGCTGCCAACATTGGCATCATCTTCCTGGTGGAGGCTGATGTGGAACAAAAACTGCTCTGGGAGGCTATGCTGACCTGCATTATCGGACCTGCAGCGTCTGCATCGCCAGTGGTGACGGGAAAGCTGGGGGGCAATATCTCGACGATGACAACCTATGTGCTGATATCATCGCTGGCTTCAGCATTGTTGATACCACTGGTCTTCCCGATGTTGGAGCAGGCTATCAAGGTGTCCTTCATAGAGGCATTCTTGATTATATTACAGAAGGTCAGCATTGTCTTGCTGTTGCCGTTGGTGTTGGGCTGGCTGATGCAGCACTATATGAAGGGTATCTGTGCCAAGATAGCCGCCATGCCTAACCTCAGCTTTTATTTCTGGGCTATATCGCTGTCTATTACGACGGGTATCACGGTGAAGAACATCATGCACAGCACGGCATCGCTGACGTTGCTGCTGTTGATAGCAACTACGACGTTTGTACTCTGCTGGATACAGTTCGGTATTGGTCGTGCCATCGGTCACCATCTGGGCGAGGAAGTCAATGCCGGTCAGGCATTGTTCCAGAAAAACACGGCTCTCAGCATCTGGGTGGCGTACATGTATCTGCACCCTGTTGCCTCTGTCGGTGCTGGCTGCTACGTGCTGTGGCAGAACATCATCAACTCGCTGGAACTGTGGCAATACAGGAAGAGAGGGAAGAAGGAAGAAGGATGAGGGAAGAGAAAAGCGGCACTGCTCGATGAGCAATGCCGCTTTTGCACTATTATCAACTAAAAAATTTAGTCAGCAACGAGGGTGAAGCGCTTGAAAGCGGTGATCTTCAGATCCTTGTCCTGCTTAGCGAGCCACTGAGCAACAGTAGCCTTGTCGCCGTCGCCGAACTGGAACTCCTGGTCAACCAGGCAGCTCTCCTTCAGGAACTTCTGAACACGACCCTTGGCGATGTTCTCAATCATAGGCATCTT
>JAEEGG010008565.1_pt1 | contig 23163 bp, 16 predicted proteins | sample 9134161 | NCBI WGS metagenome assembly JAEEGG01 (sample SAMN16246543, study PRJNA631951) | gut metagenome | biome: gut microbiome; feature: rumen; material: CR-attached | host: Bos | place: Iran: Karaj | collected 2018-10
TACCTGGGGTAACCCGATACTCAAGCATATATTCAAGGAAGCCGCCCGTTGTTAATCTTGAATTCGTCTGTAAAGAAGTCTTTTTTGCTAACGCATAGAAGCCGTCGTACTTTGCAACCATGTAATCTAGAACTAGGTTATAGACGGCATTGTCTTCTACAGTCAGTTTACGACCATCGACTTCATTGCCTTCAAAGCCAAAATATCTTGTACTCACCTTAGGAATAGCTGCAGAGCCTTCACGATGGGCGGAATAAAGTTTACCCGCCTTGTAAGTCAGCCCCTTTTGTTTGGACTTATCTTTGCACAACTCATTCTTAACTTTAGGAGCATTTTCTACCAGATAGTCCAACACAGTGGGAACGTCAGCCAACTTTGGTTGCACAAAATGATTCAAAAGGAAAAAATCAAATTCGCAGGCATCTAGATCAGGCGAAGAACCGGCGCTCGGCTCCTTCGCAAAAAGCGACGTTAAAGACGCAATACATAAAAGCAGAACAAAACGCATCATATTTTAACTACAACAAGCTCTTTTTATTCGGTCGTGTATTCGTCAAGCATCAGCACAATTTCTTCGCGAGAATTGAACATAATCACATCAAGTATAGAAAGTCCAGGAACAAAGTTTTTCCCGAATTGCTTGTACTCTCGGCAATGCGAATGGATAAATTTCAACTCGATGCCATGTTCAGCAAATTCATCTTTCTTATACAGAGACTGTCCGCCAATAGCATTAACATAAGTCGTACAACCAAGTCGCTCGCAAAAATCAAAAATCCGCTGTTCGCACTTAAATCGGCTATTCCCTTCCAATTGTGATGTATACATGATTTTCGTCTTGATTCCAAGATATTCGCGGATGATTTCGATGGAATTCACCAAAAAAGCAGTCAGGTTCGTTTCTTCGCACGAAAAAATCTTTTCCATCAAGCCGTAGCCCTGCTCAAAATGCGGAGCTGCATGGTAATCATGGTACAGCATTTTAAGCTTTTTGGGAAAATCCGTATTTATCAGTTCCGTTTGATTGATAAGCCTATGACAACTGATATCGTTTATTTCTAGTCCGAAATAAGCCGGTTTGCCCTGGTGCAAAATTCGATTGCGCTGTACCCATCCGCTTTTGATAAAAGCGTAATCGTCACCGATTAGAAACAAGTCGCAAGCCTTCATAAGTTGCCAATAGGCAATGTAGGGTATAAAGTAAGGCTGGTTCCCGGCAACAATCACAGTATGTCTCCATATGCGTAAAGGCTTTCGCAATCCGTCGCAACGGCACACGCTTTTCGGTCATCAACTTTATTTGTAACCGGACAACTGGAGGTACGGAACATTCCGGAATCGTAGAATTTGTCATCAACACAAAGCATCATGCCGCAAACATAATCGTCGAAGGGAGTCCCTTCCCAAACCGTATGGAATGTTCGCTGCTGCAAGAACGGCTGCATAATCATATCCCTGACAGCGCCTGAATCAAAGAGATTCTTCCATTCTTCTTCAGAGGTCAGCGGGCCCGCAAAGACCTTTTCGCTTTTTCCGAGACAATAGTGTTTGAGAATATAGCGGTCCTTGTGCGCATAGGCATCGGCAAGCACAGGCGCAGAAGCTGATTCCGCACAAACAAAAGTCTCGATGGAATGTTCGCGAATAAACGCAGCTTCTTCCTTCGTCAAAAAGCGATCGGTAAAATCATCTTCAAACCACATTCTCATAAAGCGTTTATCATGCGCCAAAAAGATGGTCCGGAAATCGTTATACATTCCAGAATCGATCATCGCCTTGATTGTATCCATAGAATAGCTGAGGATATCGTTCTGGTTCAGCGCACTGATGACAAAATTGCCCTTCCAGTCGCCAACATTCGGTTCAACTTCATCCGCTTCGTAGATCGTGACAGTCTTGCCCATATATTCGTAAAAGGCTTTATAGAGTGCAATTTCAGAAGTCTTGTCAGAGCTTTTCAAGACAAAGATTTTTTGCTTGTCGCCTACAATTTCGAGCATGTAGCGAATCATCTCTTCGAAACGGCTCTCTCGATGCGTCCCCGGAAATTTGGCAATAAACTTGTCAGCCGCCGCTTCCGAATAGTACGACATGAAAATTCCATGAGCGAAAAAACGCGAGGTAATTTCGCAAAATTTCAGTTTGCCATCTTCGGTAACGAGGTAATCCGGACGATAAGCGCCAGCCTTGAACGGGTAGCGGCTCTGATAAGCAAGGATTTCCATTTCTTTGGGCGAAAGCGGCATGTACTTGTCGACGAATTCAGCATAATGATACGCCATGTATTCGACACACTTGTACAAGATGCGGTGCATTTCACGAATCTCAGCCGTTCGCTCGGGCGTAATAATAATGGGCCGCTCATGGTACCAACGGTGATAATAGTCTTCTTTGCAGCAATATAGTTCTTGGCAAACTTGAGAGCAAGTCTTATCCATCACAGCCCCTATTTTGCAAAAAGCTTAGACTGATAGCCAAGACACTGGAAGCCATTCGCGTTGACGATAGGAATCAACGTATTCGGGATGCGCAATTGCTTGCGGACCCAGAAACAGATGCTTGTCGTCATGCCGAGCTTTTGCGTATATGCCATCATTTTTTCAATGCTCTTGATGCACAAATCCCTTTCCGGAGCGGTGCGACCGCGTTGCTTGCGATGGTCGGCATTGTCGGGCTTAATATAAATCTCGTAAAGTTCGCGTTCCAGGTTCTTGTCAAAATGTCCAAGCCACTGACCCAACATGGCAAGGTTTTCCATGCAGGCCGTCAAGAATTCAGGTTTATAATTGACGATTCCCGCCGCATGCAGCTTGTCAAAAAAGTCCTTGATATGTTCATCGGTGAGGTACGGCATCACTATGGGCTGAATCAGTGCGGAATTTGCCTGAATGCCGCGTTCCTGGCAAAGTTTGACAGACTGCAGGCGTTCTTCAATCGGCGCTGCATAAGGTTCCAGCAAGTCGCGGAATTCCTTGGGCATAATCGAAACGCTCGTATTGAACTGCATTTTGCCTTTGAGCTTTTCGAACAAGTCCAGAATAGTTTCACCTTCGTACTCGTAAAGCAAATGCTTCGGGCCAGACTTTGACGCAATAAAGAGCCTGGCATTGGAATCCGGATACTTTTCAAAGTGCGCAATGAATTCCTTGAGGATGCGGTGCGCAATTCCCGTCTGCACTGTCGGTTCCTGGAAAGCTTCCGTCTTGGGCGAAAAATAGTAATAATGGTTCCAGTTCTTGCCTCGGCTGATTTCGACTATCTTCGATTCGATTTCTTTCTTACGTTCGGGAGCCTCTTCGATGGCGGTCGCCAAATCCTGCAGCAAGACATTCTTCTTATGGATATCTTCTTCCGTCACGGAGCGCGTCGGCGTACCGTTCATCTCTTCCAAGAGCTTGCGCACGTACAAGTGATAATTCTCGTACGCCACCAAATGCTGTTCATGGACACCATCCGTCACCAAGCAATACTGGCAGCCAACATTACAACCGCGAATAGGATTAATTTCAAAGGTGAGCGTAGGACAACGGCCCGTATAGTTGTGAATTTCTGTTTCAACCTTATCCAGATCGATATTTTCGATTGTCAACTTCGAAACAGGAATAACGGTCCGATTCTTGACACGTTCCATAAAGAGCTTGGAACCTTTGACAAGTCCTTGTAGAGTCGCTTCGGAAGGAACGGCTTTTACTCCGAGATTGCGGAGGTATTCTGCATTGACAATTTGAGGAATAAAACCATCGAGGTTATAGACATTCGTATCATGAGAATAAAAATTTTTCAAATCCATGACAAAAATATACTTTGTTTAAACAAAACAGACCACAGGAAAAAATCGATGATTCAGCAATCTGCAAAAAAAGGTGTCCAAAGTCACCAAATCCATTGAACGTTTAATGCATATAGTCTTGATTTAATTACATTTCACTTGATGTTTTCGCTATACCGACTCGTTCCGTTCATACTCGCAAGCGCATGCCTGTGGTATATCGGATGCTCGTTCCCTGTGCGCACGGGCTACGATCGCAACATCGGAGACTACAAGCCCGTACCGGCAAGCGAAACCGCACCACCGAAAGAAGAACCGCAAGTTATTCCAGCGCAAGAAACGGCTCAAGAAGCGCCCCCGGATTCCAACAGACACTTAAATTCCGCCGAGAAAGCTCGAGCAGCAATCAAAAAGAAAGAAACCGCCAAGGCCGCACAGAAATCCGCCCCCAAAAGTGACCTGGAAACTTACGCTCGCGGATGGATGGGAGCCAAATACGTATACGGAAAAGCCACCAAGACAAAGACAGACTGTTCTGGATTCGTAATGCAGGTGTACAAGGGCTACTACAACATCGCCCTGGACCACAGTTCTTCAAAGATGTACAAGGATAGCCGCGGAAAATCTGTCAGCCGAGGAAGCCTGAAAGAAGGCGACCTCGTGTTTTTCGGAAGCCTCTGGAAAATCGACCACGTAGGAATTTACTTGCGCGGAGACCGATTTATTCACGCCAGCACAAGCAAGGGCGTCATGATTTCGCCCATGCAAGACAAGTACTGGGGCCACAAGTACCAAGGCGCCAGAAGATTTAAGTAAATTTTAGCTATGAAAAAAATTGCATTTCAAGGCCGTAAGGGAGCCTACAGCGACTGCGCCGCACATTACCTGTTTGGCGAAGATATCGAAACGCTCCCGATGGACACATTCGAAGAAATCTACCAAGCGATTGAAACAGGCGAAGCCGACGGCGGCGCCATTCCTATCGAAAACTCGACGGCAGGTTCGATCGAGGCCAACTACGATTTACTTTACAAGTGGCGTCACCGTATTGTAGGCGAAGTCATGCTCCGCATCGAACACACCTTATGCGTGATGCCGGGAGTCAAGCTCGCTGATCTCAAGCGCGTTTACAGCCACCCGCAGGCCCTCGCCCAATGTTCCAAGTTCTTTGCCGAAAACCCGCAGATCAAGGCGGTTCCGGCATTCGACACCGCCGGTTCTGCCGAAGAACTCGCCGCCCGCAAGGCAAAAGACGAAGGCGCCATTGCGAGCGCTTATGCCGCAAAGATTTACAACCTGGACATTTTGAAGGCAGGCCTCGAAAATTTGAAAGGCACGAACTTCACCCGTTTCTACGGCATCCAAAAGGTTCCCGCTGCATTTGATACGGTTGAAGGCGCCAAGACCACCATGCTTTTTGAACTCGCCGACAACAATGCGGTGGGTGCGCTTTACAATGCGCTAGGATGCTTCGCCAAGCGTGGCATCAACTTGACCCGCTGCGAAAGCAGACCGCACCCGGACAAACCGTGGGAATACATTTTCCACGTATCCTTCGAAGCAAACGTAAACGAAGAACGCGCCCAGGCCGCTCTCGCCGAGCTCAAGAACTATACGAGCCAGATGTACATCCTGGGCACCTTCAAGAAAGGCGTGATTGAAACTTTGAAATATTAGGAGGCCGAATATGGCTTACGAACGTACCGACAGAAAGTTTGACGAATACCGCAACCTCAAAATGACCACGGGTTTTATTTCGAGCGCCGACGGTTCTGTTCTGATTGAAATGGGCCGTACCCGCGTTATCTGCAACGCGACGCTTCTCCCGAAGGTTCCGGACTGGCTTGCCGGCAAAGGCACCGGTTGGATTACCGCTGAATACAGCCTGCTCCCGCAGAGTACAGGCAAGCGTGTGGAACGCGAGCGCAAGGGCGCGAGCGGCCGCACTCAAGAAATCCAGCGCCTGGTGGGCCGCTCGCTGCGCGGCGCAGCCGACCTTGCAGCCCTCGGTGAAAACGCCATCGTGGTCGACTGCGACGTGATTGAAGCCGACGGCGGCACCCGTACCGCAAGCATTATCGGCGGCTTCGTAGCCCTTGCACTCGCCCTCAAGAAAATCAAGGAGCGCCTCGGCATTACCGCCCAAATTCTGCAGCACGGCATCACTGCGATTTCCGTCGGCGTCGTAAGTGGCAAGCCGCTCTGCGACCTCTGCTATGTCGAAGACTCTGCCGCCGATGTCGACATGAACGTGGTCATGCAAGACGCCAAAAACTTTATCGAAGTCCAGGGCACCGGCGAACACGCCAGCTTTGACCGCAACATGCTCAACACGCTTCTCGACCTCGGCGAAAACGCCTGCAAGGACATCTACAAAAAGCAGATGGAACTGATTGGCGGCGAGCTTCCGTAAAAAGCAACGACTCACAAAAGACCGCTCGGCTCTATCGCAATCTTAAAAACGTGATTTCGTCTCGCTCTCGTCGCCACGACTCATTAAGATGAGTCGATTGCGACTCACAGAGACCGCTCGGCTCTATCGTACTCATATCAAAAAGCCTGGTTTTTACACCAGGCTTTTTTCAATAATTGTTGCTTGAATTAGTAACGGATCTTACCTTCAGCAACCTTGCGCAGGTGCTGTCCGTAAGGCGACTTCCCATACTTGGCTGCAGATTCCAGGAGCTTTTCCTTGGAGATCCAGCCGTTAATGTAGGCAATTTCTTCGACTGCAGAAATCTGGATTCCCTGACGGTTTTCCACCATCTTCACGAATTCGCCCGCTTCGATCAGGCTATCCATGGTACCGGTATCGAGCCAGGCAAAGCCACGCCCCAAGAGTTTCACGTCGAGTTCGCCCTTTTCCAAATACACGCGGTTCAAGTCCGTAATTTCAAGTTCGCCACGAGCGCTCGGCTTCTGAGCATTCGCATAACCAGACACGCGATTGTCGTAGAAATACAAACCCGTAATTGCGTAGTTGCTCTTGGGTTCCTTCGGTTTTTCTTCCACCGAAATCACCTTGCCCGATTCGTCGAATTCCACCACACCAAAGCGTTCCGGGTCTTCCACATAGTAGCCGAACACACTGGCGCGGCCATTTTCTTCGGCATTCTTCACGGCAGCCTTCAAAAGCGGACTAAAACCGTTTCCATAGAAGATGTTGTCGCCAAGCACCATGGCGCAGCAATCGTTACCGATAAATTCTTCGCCCAAGATAAAGGCCTGGGCAAGGCCATCCGGACTCGGCTGCACCTTGTAGCTCAAGTTCAGGCCCATTGAGGAACCATCGCCCAGCAAGCGTTCAAAGTTGGGCAAATCCGTCGGAGTCGAGATAATCAGGATGTCGCGAATACCCGCAAGCATCAAAGTCGACAGCGGGTAATAGATCATGGGCTTGTCGTAAACAGGCAAAAGCTGTTTAGAAGTCACCATGGTCAGCGGATAAAGCCTGGTACCGGAGCCTCCGGCGAGAACGATTCCTTTCATTAGTATTTCCCGTATTTGTAGCCATACCCTTCGGTGCGGCTATGTTCATACTTGTTGATAACGATAGAAGCGTGGGCACTGGAATTGCCCTTGAGGATCTGGGACATGCCGTCCTTAATGGCTTCAATGGAATGCTTATTGTATTCGATTACCATGACCACCTGAGCCGCCACACGGCAAGCAAGGGCAGCGTCGGTCACCAGCATAATCGGCGGAGTATCGACAATCACAAGGTCATAATTATTCTTGAACTGTTCGATCAATTCAGCATAGTGCTTAGAGCCCAGCAGTTCGGCCGGGTTCGCAGGCACATTACCACACGGCATTACAAACAGGTTTTCGACTTCGGTCTTGAAGATGACATCTTCAACATTCACTTCACGCAACAGCACCTGAGACAGGCCGTTGCCACGCTTGATACCGAATTCCTTGTGGAGTCTTCCCTTACGCAAGTCTGCATCAATAAGCAGCACCCTCTTGCCAAGGCCAGCAAACAACGCAGCGAGGTTCACCGAGATAAAGCTCTTGCCCACACCCGGAATAAGTCCGCTCACGCCCACCACGGAGCCACCTTCGTCCATCATGGAGAATTCCAAAGAAGAGCGGAGAGCGCGCAACGATTCCACGGCCACGTCATCGGGTTCCACCACCGCAAGCGGCCTAGTTCCCTTGGTTCCCTTGGGATTGCCCTTAGGCACCTTGGCGTAAACGGTAAAGCCGGTTTCCTTTTCGATGAACGAGGCGCTCTTCACGCCGCTGCTGAATTTCGACTTGATCGACACCAACATGGCGCCAAGCAAGAACCCGAGGAACAGGGCCATGCAAAGAATCACGCGCTTCTTGGGTTTTGCAGGTTTGGTCACCTGTTCGGCAAAGTCCACGACGCGTACAGAGCCAACTTCGCCGGCAGACACCAGACGCAACTGCTGGATATTGTTCAAAAGCGAAGTATACATGACCTTCGTCAATTCCACTTCGTTCTGGAGTTTAAGCACTTCTTGCTGGGTAGCAGGCAGTTTCTTCACCTCGCTAGAGGTTCCTGCCAATTCGCGACGCAAGGCATTTTCCTGATCTTCCAGAGTTTTCACCGTCGGGTGTTCAGAATGGAACAGGCGAATTGCCTCCTGCTTTTTCTGCTGCAGGGCAAGGATATCCTGCTGCAGTCTCATACGGCGCTGGAGTACCAGTTGCGTTTCTGCGTTAATATCAACAGAGCCGACCTGATTGCGATAGGTGTTCAAGTTCAGGAGAGACGAATCCATCTGGGCCTTGACATCGGGCAGCTGCTTTTCGAGGAAATCCAAAGTTTTCTGAGCTTCAGCATTACGTTCTTCCACGTTCTGGCGCAAGTAAGAAGAAGCAACCTCGTTCAAGATTTCAACGCCGCGATCCGGATAGATGTCCTGGTAAGAAAATTCAAGAATTCCTGTCTTCTTGCCCTTTTCCTTGACATCGAATGCAGAACGGAACTGTTCAATGGCATCCAGGCGTTTCATCTTGGATACGGCAAAGCGCTGTCCTTCACGAACTTCGGCCTTGAAAATACCGAACGCAGCCGAGTCACCCGCATACGCAAAATGATAAGTCTGGCCAACCGCGCCCGAAAGCACCAGGCTGTCCTTATAGTCATAAAGATCAAAATTGCCCAAGGAATCCTTCATTTCAAGGACCCAGGGTTCATCACGGAAATCAGCCGGAAGCAATTCCTTATTGTAGTTAAAGTTCATCAAGTCGACACGGCCTTCCTTATGCAGCAGACGGTCGAGCTTGTTCAAAGGCTCAGCAACCAAGTCAAGGCGCATCTTTTCGACGGCAGAACCCATCACCTGACGGCTCTTGATAAGTTCCATTTCGGTTTCAGCCGGGCTATTGGTGGCAAAGAGATTTCCGAGTCCACCCACCAAGCCTGCACTCTTGTTGCTTTTCGCTTCAATCTGCAGCAAGGCGTCTACTTGATAAACCGGTCGAATCCACTGGGCAACAAACGCACCAACCACGCTAGCCAAGAGAATGCAAGGTACCATAATGTACCAATTCTTAGCAAGATCCTTCAATAATTCGCCAAGGTCGGTTTCTTCTTTTTTCTTTGTCGCCATAAACAGTTGTCCTCTAACACAATTTTTTCTGCAATTTAGAAAAAACGGAGGACGCCCTAAAAAGCTATCTTTGGCTTTATGAGTGAAAACGCCCGCAAAACATTGAAAGATTTCTTGCCCCAAACCACTTTTAGCGCTGGCGAAGGCGCCGAGCCCCTGTTGGACTCGTTTATGGAATGGGCGGAATCTCGCGGCACCACACTCTACCCCGCCCAAGAAGAAGCCATCTTGGAGCTTTTAGACGGCAAGAACGTCATTCTCAACACCCCCACGGGTTCTGGAAAATCCATGGTGGCCTTGGCCCTCCATTTCGACAGCTTGGCTCATGGACGCCGCAGCGTTTATACCTGCCCCATTAAGGCCCTGGTGAACGAAAAATGGATGGCGCTCTGCAAGGAATTCGGCGCCGAAAATGTGGGACTTTCCACGGGCGATGCAACGGTCAATCACGACGCTCCCATTCTCTGCTGCACGGCGGAAATTTTAAGCAACATGGCGCTTAACGAAGGCGAGCAACTTACAATTACCGATGTCGTGATGGACGAATTCCACTACTATTCCGACAAAGAACGCGGCGTCGCCTGGCAAGTTCCCCTCCTGACGCTCCCGCAATCGCGATTCCTGCTGATGAGCGCGACGGTAGGCGCCACCGAATTCTTCGAACGCGACATGACAAAGCATACGGGCCGAGAATCGGTGACAGTGCGTTCCGATCAGAGACCCGTGCCGCTTGATTTCAGCTATTCCGAAACTGAAATTTCAAATACAGTGCAGAGGCTCGTTTCAGGCGGCAAAGCTCCCGTTTACGTGGTGCATTTCACTCAGGCTGCCGCGGCGACCAACGCCCAGAATTTTATGAGCCTTGACCTTTGCACTAAAGAAGAAAAGCAGGCGATTAACGAGGCTATTAAGGAAATGCGCTTCAGTAGCCCCTACGGCCCCGAAGTCAAACGCTGGCTAAAACAGGGCATCGGGCTCCATCACGCCGGACTTTTGCCCAAGTACCGCATTCTCTGCGAAAAACTCGCACAAAAAGGGCTGCTCAAGGTCATTTGCGGCACTGATACGCTCGGCGTTGGCGTCAACGTGCCTATTCGAACGGTGTTGTTTACGCAACTCTGCAAGTACAGCGGCGACAAGACTGCAATTTTGACCGCCCGCGATTTCCACCAGATTGCTGGCCGCGCTGGCCGCAAGGGTTTCGACGACATCGGCTACGTGGTTGCGCAGGCTCCCGAACACGTCATCGAAAACTTGAAACTGGAAGCCAAGACAAAAGCAACCGGCAAGAAATTCCAGAAAAAGAAACCGCCCGAACACGGCTATGTTCCCTTTGACGAAAGCACTTACAAACGATTGATAGCCGCTTCGCCGGAGCCGCTCACTTCCAGTTTCCAGGTGAATCACGGGATGCTCCTGAACATTCTGAGTCGCCCCACGGACGGCTGTACCGCCATGCGCAACCTGCTCAAGGATTGCCACGAAAGCGCCGCCAGTAAAAAGCAGCTGCAGCATCGCGCCTTCCAGCTTTTCAAGAGCCTCGTCAAGAAAAATATCATCGAATTCGTGACACCAATTGCGCCTGGTTACAGCAAGCTACGCGTGAACATGGACTTGCAAGACGACTTTTCCATGAACCAGCCGCTTTCGCTGTACCTGGTCGATACGCTTCCTAAACTGGACCGCGAAAGTCCGGAATACGCACTCGATGTAATTACTTTATGTGAAAGCATCGTCGAAAATCCCGAAGCGATTCTGCGCATTCAGCAGAACAAGGCGAGAAACGCCCGCCTCGATGAGCTTAAGGCGCAAGGCATGGAATTCAACCAGCGTATGGAAGAAATCGAGAAGGTAGAATACCCCAAGCCGCTCCGCGATTTCATTTACGATACCTACAACGCTTTCGCCGAAGAACACCCGTGGGTCGATGTGAATATCGAGCCCAAGAGCATCGTGCGTGAAATGTTCGAGAACTTCAGCACCTTTAGCGGCTACGTGAAGCAATACGGCCTGCAGCGCATGGAAGCGATTTTGCTGCGACACCTGAACAGCGTTTACAAGGTGCTCTCGCAGACCGTTCCTGACGGCTACAAGAACGAAGAACTTCTCAATATGCAAGATTACCTCGGCGACATGATCCGTCGCACCGACTCGAGCCTCCTCGAGGAATGGGAAAAGATGGCTCACCCCGAAGACTACCAGAAGCGTTTGGAAGCCGCAGGCGCCACGGAACTCGAGACGGCCTTCGGAGCCGACAAGGTGGCCGCCGACATCACCTACGACAAGAAGCGTTTTATTGTCATGGTTCGCCAGCGAATATTCCAGCTCATGTCGGCACTCCAGAAACAAGCCTATGGCGATGTACTCGATATGCTCGCCGACGACCTCGCCGAAGGTCAGATGCTCGTTGACGGCGAAGGCAAGCCCTGGACCGAAAACGGCCTTATGGAAATCATGGCTGCCTACACCGCGGAACATCACAGTTTCCGCCTCGACGTCGAAGGCCGCTCGCTGCACCACACGATTGTCACCTACGAAGGCGAAATCATGCACGTCCAGCAAATGTTGCAAGACGAAGAAGATTTCAACGACTGGAGCATCGATTTTGACGTGAACCTCACCGAATGTCGCGACGCGGGGATGCCGCTCTTGAAGATGATGCGCATCGGGGAAGTCTAAAACGGCTCTAAAAAAGAACGCACCCCCGAAGGGGTGCGCTAATCATTCCAAGGAGTTTGGTTATGATTCTCTTGCTCATGGTTTAATCGTAGATAGCGCCATCTCTCAGTGTATACACTTTTTCCATGTGGTTTCCGAAAACCATGTACTTGGCATCGGCATAGGCGCCTTCGTTTTCCAATTTGAAGGCAGCTTCCGTATAGCAGGCACAGCCTTCACCCGGGGCTAATTTCTCCGATTCGTCTTTACTTATTTGCGGTTTTACAAAGAGCGTGTCATTCGAAACGAAAACATTCACGCTAGAAACATACTCATCGCAGCTGAATGAGGTCTGCATAACAAGAACCGCAACATCACCTACATCATTGTACTTGAAGGCAAGCGGAATTGAACCATTTTCGGTTGTTTCCGAGAAATGATCCCATCCGGCAACACGGATATATTTATGGCTCAAAAGAGATTCTTCGTCGTCAGAGCCTCTCTTGCATTTACCGAAGACATCGGTCGTATGCTGGTGCGGTTCAGATTCATCGAATTCCGGAGCATCAGGAATCACAGGTTCTTCCGGTTCAGGGCTTATAGGAGCAGGTTCATCCACAATTTTGAAGACATCGTATGAATACTTGAAATACTTGGCGTCGGCATCACCACAGCTGATATCAAACCAGTGATCCTTCATGCACATGCATTCTGTCACAGCGGCTTCTTCGAGATTGAAGTATATTTCCAATGTATCGCCAGAACGTTTTGATTTAAACGGAGCGTCAACATCGCAATAATCGTTCAATGCAGGCACCATAATCTGGCAATAATCAGACCCCTGAACCAGATAAGCCTTGTCCAATTCATCGGAGTCGCCCCTTTTAGCGAGTCCTAAGCCATTATCAAGGCATTTACCCGTCGTCATGCCAATCTCTCGATTTTCTCTGGAACCCAACTGGTCCGCCCCAGAATCGGATGACGAATTTTCAGCACAAGCCCAAAATGAAAGTGACAATGCGACACTACTGAGCAAAAACTTTTTCATTCTAGCCTCCTCAACACAATTTCAATATAAATTAATCATTCCCGTTAGACAAGCATCTTTACATTTTTTGCAAAAATCGGTGTTTTTAGTCACGAAAAAGCGGGGCGTTACGGGGGTGGCGCCTGAGCCCCCGTTAGAAAGGGTAGGCTAAGCCAGGCTTAGCCGAGGGGAAGGCCTGCCCCTTATAAAAAAATGAATGTTTTTGACGGCAATTCGTATGGTTTCCGTTTCTTGCATTTTACCCATTAATTTCTATCGTTGCCCTAAAAGGGCAAGATAGGGCAGCTCGGCAATGCAAGTTCTAGCAAGCTAGCCCTTGCGCTGCGCTCGCTTTTTTCTATCTTTGCGCGCGTAAAATTCAAAAGGACACTAACCATGAACTACAATCCTTTAGCACAGGCTCTCAACGCCGAACTTTCTGCAAACGGCTGCAAAGTTCTCGACATGCTCTCTGAACAGGGCAAGGCAATCTTCTTCCCCCGCAAGGGAATCCTCGGCCAAGGCGCCGAAGCCAAGGGCTCCGAAATCAACGCTACGATCGGTACCGCCCTCGAAGACGATGGCAGCCCGTTGGTGCTGGATTGCGTTCTCAAGTCCTTGAACCTCCCGAAGACCTCTTTCCTGTATGCCCCGAGCTTCGGCAACCCGGACCTCCGCAAGGAATGGAAGAAGCAAGTCATCATCAAGAACCCGACGCTTGCAAACAAGAACTTCAGCACGCCGGTCGTGACCTGCGCCTTGACGCATGCCATCAGCTGCGCCGGCTACCTGTTCCTCGACGCGGGTGACGAAGTGATTATCCCGGACCTCTACTGGGACAACTACGAACTCGTGTTCGAAAACGCACGCGGCGCCAAGATCAAGACATTCAACACCTTCAAGAACGGCGGTTTCGATACCGAAGCCCTCAAGACCGCTTTGGAAAACAGCAAGGGTGACAAGAAGGTCGTGCTCCTGAACTTCCCGAACAACCCGACCGGCTACACCGCTACCGAAACGGAAGCGGTTGAAATCGCCAAGATCCTCACCGAATGTGCCGCCAAGGGCAACAAGGTGGTGGCTCTCCTCGACGACGCTTACTTTGGACTGGTGTACGAAGAAGGCGTGACCAAGGAATCCCTGTTCGTGAAGCTCGTGGACGCTCACGAAAACCTCCTCGCCGTCAAGCTCGACGGCCCGACCAAGGAAGACTACGTATGGGGCTTCCGCGTGGGCTTCATGAGCTTTGGCTTCAAGGGTGCAACCGAAGCCCAGCTCAAGGCCATGGAAGACAAGGCCGCCGGCACCGTCCGTGGCAACATTTCGAACGGTCCCTCCATCAGCCAGAAGATTCTGCTTGCCGCTTACCAGAGCCCGGAATACGCCCAGCAGAAGGCCGAAAAGTACGCCACTTTGAAGAAGCGCTACGACATCATCAAGGAAGTCTTGGCCGCCCATCCGGAATACAAGGACGCCTTCGACCCGATGCCGTGCAACAGCGGTTACTTTATGTGCATCAAGCCGAAGGGCGTCGACGCAGAACAGCTCCGCGAAAAGCTCATCAAGGACTACAGCACGGGCACAATCATGCTTTCTGGCCTGATCCGCCTCGCATTCTCTGCCGTTCCGACCGAAAAGCTTCCCAAGCTCTTCGACAATATCTATAATTGCATTTTGAAGATGAAGTAAGGTGCGGGAACCCGTACCTCCTGGAGGAATAATGTCCGACAACGCCATTTTAAGTTACAACGGAAAGAGCATCGAGCTCCCTGTTGTTGAAGGTGCTGAAAACGAACACGGTCTCGACATCTGCAAACTCCGCAAGGAAACCGGCCTGGTGACCTTGGATTACGGCTACCTGAACACCGGTAGCACCCGTAGCGCTATCACTTACGTGGACGGCGAACACGGAATCCTGCGTTACCGCGGCTACAGTATCGAAGACCTTGCCGAAAAGGCTACCTTCCCCGAAACCGCCTGGCTCCTGATTTACGGTGAACTGCCGACTCAGCAGCAGCTGGCACGTTTCCGCACGTTGTTGACCGAGAACTCCCTCCTCCATGAAAACCTTCTGCACTTCTTTAGGCAGATGCCGCCGAGCGCCCACCCGATGGGCATCCTCAGCTCCATCGTGAACGCCGTGGGTCTGTTTACGCCGCGTTTCTACGACGACGAAAACATCGCCGACGTGTTCGACCTGACGACCGCAAGCCTGATTTCGAAAATTCGCACGATTGCCGCCTTCTCTTACAAGGCAAGCATCGGCGAACCGTTCGTGTACCCCGAAGCGGAACGCAGCTACTGCAGCAACTTCCTGAACATGATGTTCAGCAGCAAGGCCCGTTCTTACCATCCGGATCCGATTATGGAAAAGGCGCTGAACACGCTTCTGATTGTTCACGCCGACCACGAACAGAACTGCTCGACGTCTACGGTGCGTATGGTGGGGAGCTCTCACGCCAACTTGTACGCAAGTATCTGCGCTGGCATTTGCGCCTTGTGGGGTCCGCTCCATGGTGGCGCAAACCAGGCCGTGCTCGAAACGCTTCTCCGCATTCAGCAGAGCGGCATGACCATCGAACAGGTGATGGCAAAGGCCAAGGACAAGAACGACCCGTTCCGTCTTTCCGGTTTCGGCCACCGCGTCTACAAGAGCTACGATCCGCGCGCGAAGGTTCTCAAGAAGCTCATGTACCAGGTGTTCGAACGCGAACACTTCCACGACCCGCTGCTGGACATTGCGCTCAAGCTCGAAGAAGCCGCCCTCAAGGACGACTACTTCATCGAACGCAAGCTCTATCCGAACGTGGACTTCTACTCGGGCATTCTCTACCGCGCCATGGGTATCCCGACGAACATGCTTACGGTGATGTTCGCCATCGGCCGCTTGCCCGGCTGGATTGCCCACTGGAAGGAAATGCACGACGATCCGAATTCCAAGATCAACCGTCCGCGCCAGATTTACACGGGCCACACGGCTCGCGCCTGGGTCGACCGCGATAAAAGGTAAAAGACCGCTCGCGCCCAAATAAAGCAATTAAAAAGCCGCCGGAACTTCCGGCGGCTTTTGTTGCAAGGTCTATCAATTGGTGCGATTGACGATTTTCGGGCGACCGCTCTGCAGCTTCATCAGCAAATCAGCGACCTCGTTCCAATGATCCAGCACCACCTTGCCGATGGCTGGGTCATACATCACACCCAAGTTCTTCTCGATTTCATTGCGGCAGTAATCCAGCGACAAGGCGTCGCGGTAAACGCGCTTGCTCGTCATCGCGTCGACAGAGTCAGCAATGGCAATGATTCGGGCGCCGATAGGAATTTCTTCACCCTTCAGGCCCTCGGGGTAACCGCGGCCATCGAAGCGTTCATGATGGTGAAGCACAATCTGCACCAGTTCGTGGGTGTAGTTGGACTGCATCAAGATCTTGGCACCAATCACCGGATGCTGCTTAATAATCGAGAATTCATCATCCGTCAGTTTACCGGGTTTACCGAGCACGTTATCACTAATGCCCATCTTGCCGATATCGTGCAAGTGTGCGGCATGGGTAATCAACGAGACAGAACCTTCCGACAGGCCAAGCAATCTTGCAATCTGTTCAGAGAACGCCTTCACGCGGTCCGAATGGTGCGCCGTATAGGAATCCTTCGCTTCTTCCACCGTGATAAGGCAAGAAATCAAGTCCTTGAGGTTCTGGTTTTCGTTATTCTCTACCGGCTTATGGTAACGTACCTTGTCGCGGTACATATTCAAGTCGGCTTCCATCTTCCAGTCACTAATGGATTTGCGAACGCCAGAATCGCTACGCAGGCGGCTTTCGCCCACTGCAATGGACAAGTGGTACAAAGCGTCCTTGTTGTATTCTTCGATGCACTTCTGCAGGTTGCTATACAGCACGAACAGCGAATCCAGCGGAGCACGCGTCACCACGGCAAATTCGTCACCGCCAATTCTGAAGCAGTTTCCGGTTGCACCGTAAGCGCTCTTGATAGCGTTTCCCGCCGCCACAATCAGGGCATCGCCCGCCTGGTGGCCAAAGGTATCGTTTGCGTACTTCAAGCCGTTCACGTCCATCAGCACCATCGTCCAAGTGCCAGCTTCAGCGTCTTCCTGGCTAATGGTCTTGAGGATCTCGTCAAAGGCAAGTCTGTTTTCAAGCCCCGTCAAGGCATCCGTCGTCGCGACATCCTGCAAGTGTTCGTTCATCACGCGCAGCTTGCTATTAATCTGTTCCAGTTCAAAAGAAGTTTCGCGAATGAACGTTGCCATACGGGCCGCAAGCGGCAAACGCGAAGCCATTCCCTCTTGGATATCTTCTACAGGAGCATGTTCATGCTTTACCGCAGGACCTTCACGCATCGAGGCAAATACGAGCGTAATGTTGTGCTGGTTCAAGTGGCCCTTTTCACGTAGGAACTCGCCATGCGAGAAAAATCCGGTGCTAGAAGCCAAGCCCTTGAACGGAGAAATTTCGTAAGTCGGTTCATGCTGGGACCAGAACGCCTTTCGGGCCGCGCAAGAGAAGATATGCTGCACTTCGGGAGCAAACTTTTCGCACGCTTCACTTTCAGCCTTAATCTTTTCCACAATCAATTGCGGTTCACCATACGACAACCGGACAATGGACCCCTCGTCAATATCCGAAGACATGGTCAATGAACCATCCGGATTACTCGCGCCAGCCGCACGCACAATCGAAACGCCATTGTGTTCATAGAGCATCGGGAACTCAAGTGCATTATAAAAGAAGTTCTGGTCGTTTTTGATGTTCAGGTACTTGTTATAAACTTCGTAGGCCGGAACGCCGCCCAGTTCATAAAGGATATTGCCCTCCGAACGGGTCACGTGGAAGTTACGTCCAATGGGTTTCCAGCCGCTAATCTTGCGAGATTCAATATAAAGATCGTCACCGCCGTAGAACACGACCAAAAGACCGGACTTCGTATAGCCACCCACCGACGAGAACACGCAGGAATTCGGGCTCGTAATATCGGGAGAGCAAACAATACCGCCAAAAACCTGAATGTTCGGAGCAAGGCTGTCAAGCCCTTCGCAAAGAGCCGTCGTCGAGAAGGGCGAAATGCAGTGATAAATTTCTACAGCCTTGACCCAAGGATCCTTGTCGGCTTCAGCCACGATCTGGCCTGCAATGCCACCGACAGACTCCCTGGAAAAGTCGTACTGCACAATCTTGAACTTGCTGGAGGGTTTTTCGAAAATGATTGCGGACACAGAAATGTCGACCGTCTGTTCACAGTCCACAATGTTTCCTGCGGTCGAATTGCCAAACCACGGCGTCTCGGGGAACACGCGTTCCAGAATATCCCAAACGGGCTTCAGTTTTTCGGGATCCAATATGGTTGAATGGATTTGGAAGCACATGGTAGGGGAACCATGTTCCTTGTACCACTTGCTAAACAGGAAGAGTTCGCTTTCGAACCCGACTGCATCCTTATACGCAAATATTTTGTTCCTCATATTTCCCTTCTTAAGAACAATAGATGACTTTAATATATATAAGAAAAAGGGAATTTTACAAACAGACCCCCTAAAACACCCCCAAAAAGCGGCTTTAAAGTAGTCCAAATTGGAATATTGGGGGTAAAAAAGAGGCTAAAAAAGCAAAATCAGCAAGAAAAATGAATCTGCAAAACAGTTCATCTTGAATATTCAAAGACTAGTACGCACTAAATAATTTATACACAACACATATTTCGTATTACACATTTTTACAAACAACATACTAAAAAATTTTACGTACAAATTCATTTCATTTCTTACAAACTTATTGTATTTTCGTTACAAATCTTACCAAAAAGGAGTACTAAATTGGCTAACGAAAAAACAATCCCCACTATTTCCATCGATCCGACCATCATCACGAATCCCGCCGGAAAAATCACCAAGGAAGAGTTCCTGGAAAAGTACGGTCGCGAAATCAGGACCTTGGATAAATTCATCCCCGAAGTCATGGTTGAACGCGAAATCAACCATATATTGCAAGTGACGCGTTCTCAATCATGGGGTCTAAGCGTCCGCTCTTGCGGAACAAAATCTTTAACAATCGCTGTTCAGACACCCATTCTCGCCAGAAAACAGGCCGGAACAACAAGTTTGGCTCTAAAATATTCTTACAAAATCTACAAAAGAGATATTGACTTGAGCAAGGTGACCGCCGCAGAGAAAAAGATTCTTCTAAATTCGATTTCTTCGCAAGGCATCATGACAGGGGCAGTTCCTTCCGGATATACCTTGTTCCGCAGCGTTTCTAACTGCACATCACCACTCGACATTTATGGCGACGCAGATGTTCGCGAAAATCATCTGTACATTTACAGACTCTACATCAACAACACCAATCAATACATTCAGCAAGTCAAGCAGTTGCTGGCTGTTTCCCCGACAATTTCTTCCTTCACAGGAACGCCGGATCCGCTTGTTCGCAAGGTTAAATTCACCTTTGAAGTTGACAATGCAACCAAGGTTCAAATTTTCAAGGGCTCTTCAACTACCGCACTAACAAACAATGCCGAAGACACTGCCGTGCAACACGGCAACACTTACACATACACCCTCAAAGTAACCAACGATTGGGGCAGAACCGTAAGCAAGGCCATTACCGTTCGTTGCACCAATCTGTTGCCGTCCAAGCCGACGCTTTCTGTAACCAAAGACGCCGCTTACGTCAGAAATAGACTGGCTTGGGGAGTGCAATCCAATGTATCTAGTTGCAGGATTACCCGTTCTAGAATGGTGAACGGCACCGCTTCGGCAACATCCACCTTGTATCCGAGTTACAACAACGGTTACTGCTACGATAGCGGCGTAACAAAGGGATACACCTATTCCTATACAATGACCGCTACAAACGGCTGGGGTTCCACTGCAAGCGCAGCGATTTCCGTCACGATGACAGGAAGCGTCCCTGCAATTCCTTCCATCACGAGCCTTACGACCGACCGAAGCGCAAAGGTTACCGTAAAGTACACTCAATCCGCCAACGCAACGAGCTATAGAATTTACCGTTCCATTAACGGGAGTGAAACTCTTGCCGGAACGACTTCTACCATTTCGTATTACGATTCTAGCGTAACCAAAAACGAAGAAGTCACCTATAGGGTTTCTGCAGTTAACGGCTGGGGAGAATCCGCCAAATCTGCAGCAAAGTCAATCTTTGCCTACCCATGCATGGACGGTCAAATCAAGCGCAAAGCACTTTGTATTGCAACAAAGTTCAACGAACGTTCTCTGTATTCCTGCAAAGAAATGGCCAAGGCCTTCCAGCACAACGGAATCGCTGCCGAATATGTAGAAAATCTTTCCAAGACAGCTCTTGCAAACAAGTTAAAGACTTTCTTTGACGGTTTCGATGCCGATGACTATCCGATTATCATGTGCAATGCACACGGTAGTGTAGATCGAATATGGCTTCTTGTAGAAAACAATACTGATGTAGGCCTTTCCTATGCAGACTTCAAAAAGATGCTCGACAAGGTTCCCGGCCATAAGATTCTTTTGATCGACGCCTGTCATAGCGGAAGCGCCATCACCAGCAATGCCAAAAATTCGAGTACGGCATTGAGAGCAGCATTCTCCATGACAGACTTGTCCGCAACCATTCGATCGGTATTCGGCGCAAAGACTGCCACAACCGGCCCCGTAGCATTGAAAGCCACGACTAAGTCCGCAGAATTGGCAACATCCGACTATTCTGTCATCTGCAGTGCAACTCCGGACCAAAGTTCTTGGGGTCGCGGCAATGAATACAATTTCGTTCCTTATTGGTGGAGCAAGGGTCTCGGCTGGGATTTCTTGGTTACACCAGAAAGTTGCAAACCTTGCAGACACCACGCCGACACAAACAACAACAAAGCTATCACCGTTGCTGAACTGACCGAATATTCTCGTGTGCAGGAAGTCAACCGTTCTTCAGTCCATTCAGACCCGTTCTGTTGGCCCGCAAACGACAACAAGGTCATCGCCTATTACACTAGCGACAACATCAATGGCATCCGTTATTTCAGCCTAAAGAATAGCGGTATATTCCTTGCACGCCTAGATGTAAAAATCACGGATCCGAGCACAGGAAAGACTACAACATGGAAAGCAACTGGCACTTACTCCAAGGGCAAGACAAAGACAGTTGATCTATCTTCAAAGATATCCAAGGCCGGGACCAAGGTAAAACTCGTCGCATTCGTGAAGGGCGGAAAAGATAAGACATCCAGGGAATTCTATTATCACCCGGATTCTACCCAGACCGCAAGTTTCGAAATTACGGGAACAACCTTGAGCAACAAGCTCAAAGAAAAATAACAAGATAGATTAGCGATTCTTCCTTATATAGAAATGAAGCCATCCATTCGGATGGCTTCATTTCTATTTCCACAAGGAATTAAGCAAGAAAAACTATCCGACATCCTTTGCCTGAACCACCTTTCCCAGCGGTTCAAGGGAATGTCCCTTTACGTCAAACGGCAACCGATCTTCTCGGATTGTCATCTTGACAAACATATTTACTGCTGCCGAAACAGTAATCCCCACGGAATCACAGAATGTTTCGAATTTTCTCTTTGTTTCGTCTTCCATTCTTACGCTTACTATTGCCATAGTTCTTTCCCTTAAAAAACCTCTTTAACAATAGTTTATTTTTCATTTGTTGTCAAATTCGCAACGGTTACTTTTTTCGTATAAATTAATCTCGTTTCACGTAAATTCTGCGTTTTTCGCCGCACACCGTCATACATACCACATACAGATTGTTTCTTTTTTGAATCAATGTGGCCCAAATGCGCTTTTTTCGTAAAAAGCAGTTTATTTAAAAAATTTCGTATAAAAAATATTTATCTTCCGACAAATTGGTCACCGAACTTCAATTCGGTTTCTTTGGCCCCATTTAGATTGACCAAACGGTTAGGATCATAGCGCATAGATTTCACAACACCATTTCTCAACACCTCTAAGCGTTCAAAAAACTCTTCCGGATTCTGAGCCGTCAAAAGGGTCTGACGCACTTGCAATTCAGGGTCCTCAAACCCCTTGCAAAGCCTTGCGGCAAGTTGTTTCAAACGTCCGAGGGCACCCATTTCAGAGGAACCATCTTCAAGCTTAAACTTGTAGTAAAGCGGAAACACATCCAAGGCCTCTTCGGCAGTAATTTCATGAGCAGCCTTGCCTTCCCAGGCATCAGCAATTTGTCCAAAAAGCCACGGGTTATGCATGGCGCCGCGGCCAATGGACACGCCCGACACTCCGTAAGTTTCCAAGCGTTCGCGAGCAACCGCCACACTGTTCACGTCACCGTTGCCAATCACGGGAATTTTGGCCGCGGCAGCGACCTTGCCAATCCAATCCCAGTTGGCAAGGCCGTTGTACCCCTGCAAGCGGGTACGGCCATGCACAGTGAGCATTTCCACGCCTTCGCCCTCAGCGATTTTCAGCGTTTCCATCACATTGATGCTTTCGTCGTCCCAGCCGATGCGGCACTTGAGCGTCAGGGGAATGTCTACACTAGAAGAATCCAAGGCGGCTCGGACGTCGTGCAAGATTTCTTGCAAACGAGGCAAATCACGCAAAAGCCCCGAACCACTCCCCTTTCCCGCCACCTTCGGCGCCGGGCACCCTGCATTCACCTCGATAAACTCCGGATGCAGGTTTTCAGCAATCTTTTTTGCGGCGGCGGCCATTCGGTCAGGGAATCTTCCAAAGATTTGCACCCCGAAAGGCCTTTCTTCGGGGAAGAACTTCAGCTGTTTGTGGCCATCCAGGCAAAAAACGGCATCTCCGTCCGTCGGAACAAACTCCGATACCAGGAGTCCCATGCGATTTCCCGACAAAACACGGCAAAGTCTACGGAACGGAGCGTCCGTTACCCCGTCCATGGGGCTGAGTATGGTATTCGGAAACACTTCCAAATTCCTGAGCCTGAAACTTTTCAACATTTTAACCACAATTATCCACAAATAGTCCGCAACTAGAGCCCGAAAAAATTGTTTAATTTTATTCAGACCGGTACGCTAACTCATTGATAAACCTATATTTAAGCCGTGGCAAATATAACTAAACAAGCACTGATTCAAGAGATCGCCAAGTCCACCGGATTTGTGCGTAACGATATTAAGAC
>JAEEGG010008566.1_pt1 | contig 23163 bp, 22 predicted proteins | sample 9134161 | NCBI WGS metagenome assembly JAEEGG01 (sample SAMN16246543, study PRJNA631951) | gut metagenome | biome: gut microbiome; feature: rumen; material: CR-attached | host: Bos | place: Iran: Karaj | collected 2018-10
CCATCGTACTTGTCAACAATGTGACGGAACTTGTTATCGTCCAAGAATGCAACCAGTTGGGCAAAAACATACTTTGGTTTGTTCATATGCAGTCATCCATTTTGACTGCAAAGATACAAAATCAAATTGTCGCACCCGAAAAATCCCTGTAACTAACTATATTTCAATCATTTCAAAGAACGCTTAGCGATTTTTAGTGGACAGTAATGTCTTGTTTTATACACTTATTTGTGACATTTTGGACATTTATGCCCTCCCGTCCGTTTAATTATTGGGGAAGGCCATTCATATCCGCAATGATGACATTTCCAATTTGCACGATAATGAGAGCCAGCAGAATAGTTATTAGGTGTACCATCGTTTTTTGAATAATCCCAGTCCTCAATAAGATGAGGATGAGTTACTGCGAACGCACCCTTTTTAAGTACAGCTCTTTTCTGTTGTGACAAGGCCCTTTTTTGTTTAGCACATTGTTCACACCCACAACCATTTGCTCTTTTATCCATAGTTGCCGGCCAAGAATGGCCGCAGGTGCAGCAAATCCACCATACTTTTTTACCACAATGCGGAGGAAGCTTATTAGGATCTAAGCCCTTATTTTTATCAAAATCCCATTCTTTTAGCAAATGGGGGTAATTATCTGCGAAAGATCCCTTTGATTCTACTATTCTTTTATGTTTGGAAAGAGTTCTTTGCTTATCTGCGCATTTTGGACATCCTTCTCCCTTATTACGATGACCAACCCCGACTGCCCAATGGTGATTACAAGTTTTACAAACCCACCATACTTTCTTACCATTATTGACAGTTATCCTATCGGGCGTAAGGTCTCCATTTCTATCATAATCCCATTCTTTTGCAAGTTCTGGGTTTTGGGATAATAAGTCATTCTCTCCAGGAGCTAAAATAACCCCTGCACAATATGGGCAGCCATGTCCCTTAAGGCGAGTGTTAACTTGTGCTGACCACGAATGTCCCTTTTCACATTTCCAATAAAACTTCTTATGACTTGTACATGATATATATTCTGGTTTTATGTTGCCATTCTTTTCATAATCCCACTGTTTGGCCACTTCTGGTATCTTGGCTAATATACTATTATCTTTCTCTGATTGGATGTATTGATCAAATATTTGGTTTCTATCTCTTTCAATATCAATGTCTAATTGATCTATATACTCTTCTTTATCACATAACTTGAGTATCTCGTATATAACCCATTTTAGATACGAGTAGTTGTCTTGATATATTACATAAATGATACCATTAGATACCTTATTATAATCACCTTCTTTTATCCTAATTAGTCTAATACCATTATCTGCCAAAAGTAGGTTCTTCTTTTTTTCTCTGTTTTGAGATTTTAAAGTAGAATGGTAATATGCACCATCATATTCTATAGCAGTATTCCATTCTTTATCGTCTATATAAATGTCTATTTCCTCTCCTTTGAATATATACCTATTTTGTGCATTTGTCACTTTCCTAAGATAAAAGTATATTGCTTGTTCTGGGAAAGAAGTTCCCCATTCCTTTTTACAATGTGGACAGCCTATATTTAGCCTTGCACGAACACTAACGAAAGCAGCCCAATGATGACCTTTGTGACAAATCCAATTTACTCGTTTATGAAGATGCGAAGTTACATTATATGGAGTCAATTCTCCATTATTCTTATAATCCCATTCGTCGGCTAATTGAGGATGAGTCTCAACAAGCGGTTTGTTTCCAAATCTCTTTAATGACCTCTCTTTGTTAGCGCATTTTTTGCAGCTAAATTTAGCTTTTGCATGCGAGACGACCATAGTTTTCCACTCATTACCACAAACATGACATTTCCAATATACTTCAATATTTGATCCTGCAGTAACTTGAGTAGGTAAAAGTTCACCATTCTTTTCGAAATCCCAATCTTTTGCTCTTTCTGGAAAATTATCTGCAAAACTTCCTTTCTTTTCTATTCTTTTTGTGTTCACATTCTTTAAACTACAAATTGGGCAGTTGAAACCTTGAAGTCTCCTGCGACTAGGAGCAGCTTGCCAACTATGTCCACATACAGAACACTTCCACCATACTTTATGGGAACTTCCTGCAGTTAGGGTATTGGGATTATGGTCTTTGTTTTTTTCATAATCCCAATCTTTGATATAGTTGTCATACTTGACAATTGGTAATAGTTTTTTGTGTTTCATACTATTCTTCCTGATTGCAAATTTGGTGCAGCATAAAATGATAATCGTTTTTATAAATTACAGTTACAAACAAAATCTTTGTATCATTTCTTTTCTGAACTTCTTCAATTCAGCACTTTGTTTATCACTTCCTTTAGGATTTGCCACTATTTTGGCTGTCATACTCACGCCTTCTGGATTCTCATTTGGATAGTCAAGATAAATAACGCCTACCAAAATGTCGTCACTATATATTTCAGAAGGTAATCTTTCCAAGAATCTCCATTCATAAAATATGGTCCCATCCTCTGTATAGAATGAGATGGTATTGTCTTTAGTACTTGGCTTGGCAAAAATGAAATTATGATGTAGATCCTCACCTGATTGTATTTTTTTTATCCACAATCTTATGGACTCATCCACGTCATTATAGTTGATTACTATGGGAATTCCTGTAATCTGAACTGTCTTTTTTTTAGTTTCTTTCGTATCCATATTATGTTTATTATTAGTTTCCTTCAAATTTTGGTGCAAAAATATATAAAAAAACTTGGGAAAGCAAATTGTAGCCCCTACAAAATTAATGTAGGGGGGACTACAATCTATCTATGTTACCTTCATGACTTCGGATGCTAGCCTGGGAAATTTGCTCTTGAGGATTTCTGCCACTATCTTTTTGTCCCTATCTCGTATCGTGCCTCTCATGTTTTGACTGGCCGTTTTTGGTTTGTATCCAGCAATCCTCTGCACTATATCCCCTAGTGTAGTTTTTCCAGGTGGATTGTCTATTTCAGTTATTCTTCCAACAGCAGTTAAGAGTATGGTCATTTGTCTACTCGTAAAACAGGGTAATCCCGTCTGCATATTAAAAGCTTGTTCTATAATAGTAGGTTCCTCCATGGCATCGTTAGTTTTGTTTTTATACCAATCTGCAAGTCTGGATTTCATTTCAGCTTCATTAAAAGACATCTTTGATAGCTGCTTGTTGAAATAGGAATCAGGCCCAAATGCGATTAAAAACTCATCAGGATTATTTTTTATAATATCTGCGAGATACTTCAAGCTGTCAAAGACTTCGCCACCTTTCACAGATTTGTCTTCCACAACTTCTGCAAGAGGTCTTCTTAGGAAACTCCTTTCTTCAATAAAGTCCGACGGGTGACGATGTTCGTTTGAAATCAAAGTGTGAAAATCCTCTATACCCTCATTGGGAAGGGCGTTGCACTCTTCGATATTTAGGCATATAGCCTTGCACAATTCCTCAATGTCCTTCTGTCGTCCCCTCTCTTCCGAGATTTTCAAACACTCATCCGATCTCAACCAACATACTACCAGTGCCATCGTGGCTGGAAACATGTGGTCGGTCCAGATGGGGTCATCGTGTTTATCAATGGCTATTCTTTCGTACTCATTCAACTCAAGAAGAGGATAATCTTCCTCATAAACAAGCGTGCATATGTAACATGCATTGTTGAATAGTCGTAAGATATTGACGGAGACATCTTCTAAATTCTGCATAAAGGGGCGTTTCCTTAATTTGTCGAGGAAATCACGTTCTAAAGTATCTTCCTTCCCCAAGAAAACGCGAAGAGACACTTTCTCTTTATAAAATATTGATCTGCTTACTTTTTCCATATCATTCTCGTTTTTAGTTCTACGATGCATATTAGCGTTGTACATATAGTCAATCGCGCTGCAAATATAAAAATAAAAAAGGAAACTGCCAAATGGAGTCGCGTGCGCGCGTACCACCGTTATAATGCGCGGCCGCGTTGGCGTTTTTTTACCCGCTCATATAGATTTGTGATTATTTAACAAATATCCTGAATTATTAACATAACTTTTCGCAAGAGGGTGCTGAGTAGTTACCTTCTCACAAATGCATTTTCTTATTCTTTCCTCACTTTTTATCTCTCTGGTCAGCATAATCCCAAAGCATCTGAAGGAATTGATGGCGTTCTTCTTCACGGGATGGCTGACCATCAAGATCGTCTATCTTAACCTTGATGGGTAGATACTTATTTTTGAAACGGGCCAAATAAGAAGGCTTATCAACAGCTGTTTTCTCATTTAGGATACAGAGTGCCTCTTCAAGCTCTTTCCACTCTGCATCTGTTGGTTTGTGACATACGACGCCAGCAAACACCATAAGTTCATCATCAATATCATATCTCCAGGAATTATCAGAAGGATCTGACAACCATTCTTCCAGTTTATTTCTGGTCATCCTTATTAGTTTTGATGCATCATAATCCAGATCCTCAACAATATGATATAGAAATCCAACGGTCATAATTTTCCAATCAAGACCGCGACTACCTACGCGCAAACAATTCTTTTTAAAGAAATCATCACCATCTGCTCCTTTCTGAAATCGACAAATCTCTTTGGCTACGTAAGCCGCAGCGTAGGCAACCTCTGTTTTGTAGCAAAGAAAATTTTCAAGATAATCCCTGCGTTCCGCTGCTTCTTCAGGATCGAAAGTCGCAATGTGGGCGATATAATTCAGATATAACTCTTCCGTATCGCTTTCTTGATCCATAAAATCATACAGGCTATCCATATAGGTATCCATATAAGATAGGTCCGTTTCACCTGTAGTCTTAAACCCTGCCAGCATCGTCTTGCACATTCTGAACTGAGCTTGATTTTGCTTAGCTACTTTTTCAAACAGATCCAGCATCTCTTGAGGAAGCTCAAATCCACTTTCATTGCTTTCTGTAAAAGCACTCTTTTTGTTTTCGTCTATCATACAATAATCCATTTAGAATTAAACACTCTTTATCCTTATGTAGGCAAATAACGTAATTGTTACATCTCACGACACTTTTTTATTCGCCGTCTTTCTGCCAGTCATTGTTGTCATCGTCAGGGGTGAAGACGATGACGGGTGTGGGCTCTGAGTCGTCGGAGTCAGAGACGGACTGAAGGTAGTCGTTTACCAGGCCGCTGAGGGCCACTGCCATTACAAACATTATAAATAATCCAGCCATAACATTCAAATTTTTAAGTTCGACAATCATGTTATCGGCTGCAAAAATAAACAAGGGGGTGTCCCAAAACTCAGGACACCCTCCAAAATATTAACTCCTATTAAGAATTCAGGCTCACAATTAACGGTTTTTAGAAAAAACGAGCATTATCCTAACAAAATATCCGCCACAAAACAAAAAATAGCTTAGTTTTTCTTGGAAAAAGTTTGTGGATTCGGATTTTCTGCTTATCTTTGCAAGCGATAAGAGACCTCAGGTCTAAATTATGAACAACAAATATTAGTTTTTATGAAAACAGAAGAAATTAAAGAACTCTTCAGGCAGTTTGAGAGTATTGTGTGTGACTACAACGGTGTTGAGTGTTGGAGCGCTAGAGAGTTGTATAAACTCCTTGGCTACACACAATGGCGTAACTTCCAACCAGCCATTGAAAAAGCTAAAGTTGCTTGTGAACAAGCAGGAATGAGCATTAACGACCATTTTGCGGACGTGCGCAAAATGGTTCCCATAGGTTCTGGTTCAGAAAGAGATGTTGACAATCTCATGTTGACTCGCTACGCTTGCTATCTCGTTGCCCAAAATGGCGACTCTCGAAAGCCGGAAATCTCTTTTGCACAGAATTACTTCGCTGTGCAGACGCGTCGTGCAGAACTGATAGAACAACGACTTTGGGATTACGAACGAGTACAAGCCAGAGCAAAATTGGCTGAGACTGAGAAGATTCTCTCTGGTATACTCTATGAAAGAGGCGTCGATAGTAAAGGCTTTGCTGTTATCAGATCGAAAGGTGATAAGGCCCTGTTCCATATCGATACAAAATTATTAAAACGCAAACTGCAGGCTCCAGACAGTCGACCTTTAGCAGATTTCCTGCCAACTATCAGCATCAAGGCCAAGGATCTTGCAGCAGAAATGACATCTGTGAATGTCCAGACTAAGGACTTGCGTGGTCAGCAACCCATCGAACAGGAGCATATCGACAACAACACAGCAGTTAGAGATATGCTTGTAGGCAGAGGTATCTACCCAGAACAACTCCCTCCTGCAGAGGATGTCAAGAAGGTTGAACGTCGTCTGGCAAAAGAGGACCAGAAAGCAAAGATTGAAAAAAAGAAAAAGAAAGGAGTATAAAAATCCGCACGATTCATCTCGAACAGTGCGGATAAAATACATTACTAATTATTGTTGAAAAAAAACTTAGAGCGTTCAAATTATTCGCCGTCTTTCTGCCAATCATTAATCCAGCCATAACATTCAAATTTTTAAGTTCGACAATCATGTTATCGGCTGCAAAGATAAACAAGGGGGTGTCCCAAAAGTCAGGACACCCCTCGAAATTTTAATATCTTTTAAGAATTTCGGCTATTACTCGTACCTGTTGAGGACGGCAAGGAGCATCTGGCGCATCTTCTCGCGAAGGGCGAGAGGTTCGAGGATTTCGATGCCGTCGCCATGTTTGAGCAGCTCGTCAAGGAAATCGGCCGTGGGACGGATGTCGAACGAGAAGTCCGTATAACACAGGGACGGTTCTTCCGTTACAGGTTCTTTGTTGTTCATATTACTTTCTTTAATTATAATCCAAATGACTCTTTTGTTGCCTTCAAGGTATTCTCGCCAACGGTATATGCATAACAGGCAGCTGGCATGAATTGCAAGATGCCGTATGGCATTTCCTTTTTCCCCATTTCTGTGATAGAGGTAATGATGGCGTGAGTAAGGCCGTTTGTCTTCATAAATGTCTCAAGGGATTTCAGTTCTGAAGACGGATTGGCGAATGGCTTATTCGACCATTTTACCTCTACAGCCCATTGCGGTTTCTGTTTTGCCTCGTTGATACCTACAATATCCACTTCGCCTTTCTTCTTGTTGCCTTCATTCCAGTTGGCGTATGCAATGTTTGCATTCCTAGGAATCCATTGCGCATAAATGGCTGTTTCAACCATATTACCGATAACCTCATCGTTCTCATCAATAGGCTGGAAAAGCGCACAACGTAATGAGGGATTTGTGAGATATAACTTGAATAGCATTTCACGTCTGTATTCTTTTGCCGTATCATCAGAACGACGAATCTTCTTTACCAAGAAGGCGGCCTCTAAGTATTGTATGTATTTGCGAAGCGTGTCCTTCTTGACACCAGAATCTTTCGACAGCCCCTCGTATGAGAACTGTGCCCCAGAATGGTAGGCAATCATTGTGAAGAGCGAGTTTAATTCCTGAACATCGGTAATGCCGTAAAGACTTGGCAGATCTCTTAATAACACTTTGTCAACAATGTCGTGTCTGATGAACTGTCCTGGATTCTCCTGAATGCGTTGAGTGAATACCACCTCAGGATAACCTCCATAATTGATGTAGTCGATAAACAACTTGTTCAGTTTAGAAATGTCTATGGTTGTATTCCCTGTTATGTTACCATTAGCCCATTCCATTTCCATAGGTAGCATCAACTGGGCGTAGTCTTTCAAATGAACATATTCATAAAAAGTCAATGGGGGCAGATGGAAGTCTGTAAATCGTCCTGCGCCACTCTCGTCACTGCGCTTTTTCAACTCGGCAGCAGCGGAGCCGGAAGCAACAAACTTAACATTGTGATAGGTATCAACCAATGATTTCAGGTTTACCTCCCAATCCTTCAGATACTGTATCTCGTCAAAAAATACATAGAAATGTTCTTTGCTGCCGCTCTTGCCTAATGCCTGTTTTGCTAAATTGAAGAGTTGCTCCAACAATATTTTATTATAAATAGGTGTCTCCACTGATATGTAGATGATGTTCTGTGGAGAAACGCCATCAGCAATCAGGCGCTGAATGGTGTGATAGAGCATGACAGTCTTTCCAACTCGACGAGGCCCCATCAAAATGATGGCTCGCCTGATCTCTGCCTCTGTCACTAATGGATAAAAGATATCGAGGTACAGACGAGGATGCATATTAGCATAATAATTTGCAATCTCATTCTCAGTCCACCATGGATTATCCACGCGGAGTCTTCCTATAATCTGTTTTTCTATTAACTCGTTATACAGCATATTATAGATTTTAGACTGCAAATATAAGAATTATTATTTAAATAACCAAATTTTTATCAAAATAAATGGATTTAATTCTTCTTAAAATATGTATCAGGTGTAAAATCGGTCTGATTCTTATTAGTTTTTTGCAGAAAAAAGATCGAAAACGAAGCTTGTAGATTTTAGAATATAATCACAAGATGTTGATTTTCAACTTATTGCAATTGAAATATATATTAAGATGATTTCTCTCTGCTTAATCTATACAATCCATCATATTATTCCCCGTCTTTCTGCCAATCGGTGTTGCCGTCGTCGGGAGTGAAGACGATAACGGGGGATGGCTCTGAGTCGTCGGAATCAGAAACCGACTGAAGATAGTCGTTTACCAGGCCGCTGAGGGCCACTGCCATTACAAACATTATAAATAATCCAGCCATAACATTCAAATTTTTAAGTTCGACAATCATGTTATCGGCTGCAAAGATAAACAAGGGGGTGTCCCAAAAGTCAGGACACCCCTCGAAATTTTAATATCTTTTAAGAATTTCGGCTGTTACTCGTACCTGTTGAGGACGGCAAGTAGCATCTGGCGCATCTTCTCGCGAAGGGCGAGAGGTTCGAGGATTTCGATGCCGTCGCCATGTTTGAGCAGCTCGTCAAGGAAATCGGCCGTGGGACGGATGTCGAACGAGAAGTCCGTGTAGTGCTCCGTCGCAGTGAGCTCGCGCTGGGAGTGGTGCAAGGGAAGGGTGCGCAGGTAGTTGGGCGTATAATTATGGGCACGGATGATGACATGTGTCATAGGCTCATTGAGGGTCAGTACACCATAATAGTCAGAGAAATAGGCCTGTGCCGAGAAGTCGTCAGGCAACTCGAAGGTCTCGTCGGTCAGCTCGGCCATGGTCATGCGATCGAGCGAATAGGTGCGCATACCGTCGTCTGTCAGGGCTATGAGATACCAGCGTTGGCGGTTCAGCCTGAGGATGTAGGGGCAGACGGTCTTCTCGTAGCCCTCGGCCCCAAACTTCTGATAACCGATGCGCAGGCGGCGGTTGGCCTTGATTGCGCGAAGGATGGTCTGCTGGAATTCCTCGCCTGCAGGCACGTTCTCCAACATGATACGGTCTTTGACGGAGGCGCTGTCGGCCAGCATGCCATGCACGCTGAGTGTAGAGTAGAGCCATCGCTCGATGCTGTCGTCGGCCAGCACGTCTTGATTGCTGATGTAATACTTGTAGGTCTTGGGTTCGCAGTCGATGATGATGCCGAACATATCTACGATGTCTGCACGATAACGATTGAACGAGGAGCGATGCAGGGGGCTGCCGTCGCCCATACCGTCTTTCTCCCACTTCTGCCGTAGTTCCGCGAGGGTCAGGCGCTTCTTAGCTCTGAGCGCATTGATGATCCAGATATACTGGTGGAATTTGATTGCTGGTTTCATGAGTGCAAAGATATGAATTTTCTGCGAAACAAAAGCATTTTACCAAGAAAAAATTGCGTATCGCGTATCGCGTATCACGCGTAACATTTGGAAAATCGATAAGTCAATAGCGAAGGAAGAAAGTATTATTTAATTTTATATATTATATATATATTATAATATATATATAATATATAAAATATAATAGAGAGTTTGAGCGGAAATACTGAAAATCGCAATGATACGCATGGTACGTGGTACGTCGTGGCGTTTTTATGTGCCTTTGCAGCTCGTATACCTCCAAATTTTAACATTTGAAATAAAACGGAAATAAATCCAGAAAAGGCTTGCTTTGTATTTGAAATTTTTGTACCTTTGTAACGTCAAATGAAAGCGGTAAAAACCGAGGCATTAAGGGTAAAAATTGCGAGATTTAAATCTAGAAATTGCGCGCATTAATACTTGCAAGATTTTCCATTAATAGCCCGTTTGAAACACTCTCAGGCGACACAGAGACTAACTAACAATTTTATTAACAAACTAAACTAGATTTAACTATGGCGATTAAAGTGATTGCTCAGCGCCGAGAGCTTAAAATCGGCAAGAACCCTGGTGTGAAGAAGTTCGTGATGCGACCTGACCTTTACATTCCCATCCAGGAGAAGAAAGTGTTTGCAGAGGCCTCAACCCACAGCGGCATCTCTGCAGGTGTGATCAAGGCGGCTTGGGACGCCGCAGGTGAAGTGCTTCGTACGTGGGCCACTGAGGGTCATTCCATCCCCCTGCCCGGCTTGGGAACCATGCGCTTCGGCGTGCGCTCGAAGGCGGTGGAGAAGCTGGAGGACGTGAAGACCAACCTGATCAGTGTGCGTCGTATCATCTTTACGCCCTCGGTGGAGGTGAAAGACGAGTTGAAGAATACGAGTATTCAGATTACGTGTCTCGATGAGGACGGAACCGTGCTGAAGCGCGTAACCTCGGGCGATACCGGTGAGGTGGAGGATAACGAGGAGAACGAGAACTCGCAGAACGGTGAAAGCGGTGGTAGCCAAAACGGCCAAAACTCTGAGCAGGGCCAGCAAGGCGAGCAGGGTCAGTCGGCGGGCTATGCGCTGACGATCAGCAAGAGCGGAACGGGTACCGCAAGCGTGACTCATGATGGCAATGCTGTTGCATCTGGCGCGAGCCTGAATGAGGATGATGAGGTGGAGATTAGTATCACGCCTGCGGAGGGTAAGGTACCGACGGCAAGTGTGAATGGATCGAGCATCGAGTTAACTGAGACTGAGGGCGTGTATGAAGGTAGCTTCGCAATGCCCGGACAGGCAAGTAGCCTTATGATTAATACTGGAACTGCTGAAGGCGGGGATAGTGGAGACGGGATTGATAAGGACTAGGCCATAGAGGCGTCACAGGGGAATGTCACACTGGAACGCCATAAAACGTAGAAACGGAATTAAATGCAATGAAGTATGAAGAAACGGATCATTGAGGTGGCGGTGAAGGTGATAGTAGCCGCACTCACGGCATTTCTGACGGCGATTACAACAACCAGTTGTATGGGGTATGGACCATTCTAATAAAAAAGCTTCCCAGACGGGAAGCTTTTTTTGTGCCATTTCAGTTGTTGATGACGTAGGCACGGAGGATGCGGACATCGTCGATGGGACGGTCGTAGTCGTCGGTCTGGACCTTCTGGATGGCATCGATCACCTCAAGGCCTTCAGAGACTTCGCCGAACACGGTGTACTGTCCGTCGAGATGAGGCACGCCGCCAATGTCGTGATAGAGATCCAGGAGTTCGTCGGTCATGGTGACACGATGGTCGGTAGCCGCCTCGACCTTGTCGCCGATCTGATAAAGCTGCTGCGTGGCGTAGGTCTTGCCCCAGACGATATAGAACTGACAACCGCTGGAACGGCGTTCGGGATTCTCGCTGTCGCCCTCGCGCGCTGCAGCCAGTGCCCCACGACGGTGAGGATGGAGCAGATGGCCGTCGGCATCGAAGAACTCAGCCTCGATGGTATAGTCGGTACTCCCCTCGCCCAGCGTCACGCCCGGTTCAGCATGACGGCTGTCGGGATCGCCGCCCTGGATCATGAAGTTCTTGATGACGCGGTGGAAGAGCAGCGAATCGTAGAACTGCTCATTGACGAGTTTCAGGAAATTGTCGCGATGACGGGGTGTATCGTCGAAGAGCGTCAGCACGATCTTGCCTGCTGTGGTTTCGAGCACCACCTGACGCGACTGTGCCATCGAAGGCACGAAAGCAGCCAACACGAGGGCCAGCATGAGGAATCGGAGTTGTTTCATTTTTCCTTAGCAGTTACAACGGTGACGATATAAGCACTTAACAGCACGAGAATACCTGCTACGGGTTTATCCCAAGTGAGGACGTCCTGTCCGAGCCAGATGGCGACGAACGAAGCAACGACGGGCTGCAGATTGGTATAGATGGAGACCGTGGTGGCCTGCAGATACTTCATGGCAAAGGGGATGAAGAAATAGCCGAGCGCAGTGGCACAGACCACGATGAACGCCATCTCGAGCACACCCTCCCAACCCCAGGCCCAGGTATAGAGGGCATTCATGGAGAGTTCAGGAAGGACGATGGGTACGGTGACAATCGCAGAGATGAGGAACACGTACTTCATCTGCGTGACTGGCGAATATTTCGAGGCCACATTACGCGTGATAATCAGGTAAACGGCCCACGTGAGCACACTCAGGATGGCGAGCGAAATGCCAATCAGGTCGTTCTTGCCAGAGCCTAAAGACTGACTCATCAGCACCATCAATACGGCACCTGCGATACCCAACAAGACACCCAACGACTTCATCGGGGTGATCTTCTCACCGATGGACAGCGCGGCACAGATCATCACGGCCACAGGCGTCAACGTAGCGATGAGCGAGAAATAGACGGGGCTCGTAAAATCGAGGGCCCACGCCGTCAGGGTCTGTGAGATGACAAAACCCAACAGTCCGCCCACGAGGATGGTAATCAGGTCCTTGCGCTCGACATGCTCCTTGGGCAGGAAAGCGGCGATGATCCAGAAGAGGATACAGGCACCGAGGGAACGGGTGGCCATATAACCCATGGGGGTGACCCACTTGTCGAGCAAGAGTTTGGTGACAGGAACACCCAGTCCGAAGATGGTGTTGGCGAGGAAGATGGCGCTGTGCGCCTGGAGTTTCTTATTCATTTTTTATGAAGTTAAAGGGATATTAAAGGGAAGTTAAAGGGGAGTTAAAGGGACATTACCTTGGTGGTAGAGAGACAAGCGCTGCTTGAGTGTCATCTTGGCGTAGCGACGCCATTCGGTGGCGGGGCCTTTGAGATAGTCGAGGTCGTACATACGGGCATAGGCCTCCATCTCGAAGGGATTCAGCAGATAGGCCGCATTTTTTACACAGTAGGAACCGACCCTACTGTGTAATTTTAACAGCCCGATGCGGTTTTTGAGCCAATACCATATATATAATAGGTAGAAGCGGAACCAGGAATCGCCACACGACTGAGCCTGACGCAGGTGGATCATCTCGTGGTTCTTCAATTCATTGAAGCCGGCGTTGAAACGGTCGGCGAGTTCCTGCGTGGGTGCGAGGATCTGGCCAAAGAACGTCAGTCCCTCATAGCCCTTTCGGAGCCAGAAGGTGTTGACCACAGCCGGCATATCAGCGACCTTGCTCGGTCGGACGGCCCGCCACATGATGGGTATCACACGCAGCATCATCCACATAGCGGGCACAAAGGTACGAAAAAAAAGTAAAAAAGTAAAAAAGTAAAAAGGTAAAAGTCGGAATTTCTCTTTTTTTATGTAACTTTGCAGCAAAATAAGACAAACGATGGACGAGATACAGAGAATTGAGCAACTGCGCAAGGAACTGCACGAGCATAACTACCGCTATTACGTGCTGAACCAGCCGACTATCGGTGATCAGGATTTTGATTTCCTGATGCACGAACTGCAGGACCTGGAAGCAAAGCATCCCGAAATGGCCGACCCCAACTCGCCGACGCAGCGCGTGGGTAGCGACCTGAATGCGGAGTTCACGCAGGTGGAACACAAATACCCCATGCTCTCACTGGCCAACACCTACAACGAGCAGGATGTGGCCGACTGGTACGAAAGTGTGAAGAAGGGCCTGGCTGGCGAGGATTTCGAGGTGTGTTGCGAGATGAAATACGACGGTCTGTCGATCTCGCTGACCTACGTCGATGGCAAGCTCACGCAGGCTGTGACGCGTGGCGATGGTGTGCATGGCGACGATGTGACGGCGAATGTGAAGACGATACGTTCGATACCACTCGTTTTACAGAGGAATGAGGAAAGAGGAAAGAGGAAGGAGAATACTCCTGCCACAGACAATTCCCTCGAAGGTAATCTCTTTCCTCTTTCCACTTTCCACTTTCCACAAATTCCTCGTGAGTTCGAAATCCGAGGGGAAATCCTGATGCCTTGGGCCGTGTTTGAGCGTCTGAACAAGGAGCGTGAAGAGGCTGAAGAACCGTTGTTCGCCAATCCGAGAAATGCGGCAAGCGGTACGCTGAAAAGTCAGAAGTCAAGTCTCGTGGCATCAAGACAATTGGATGCCTACCTCTATTATCTCCTGGGCGAGGAACTGCCTGCGGAGGGACACTACGAGAATCTGGAAGTGGCCCGTCAGTGGGGCTTCAAGATATCGGAAGGCATGAAGAAGGTGAAGACCCTGCAGGAGATCTACGACTATATCAATTACTGGGACAAAGAGCGTAAGAACCTGCCCGTAGCCACCGACGGCATCGTACTGAAAGTGAATTCGTTACGTCAGCAGCGTGCCTTAGGCTTTACAGCCAAGAGTCCACGCTGGGCCATCGCCTATAAGTTCAAGGCAGAGCGCGTATGCACCCGTCTGAACGAGGTGACCTATCAGGTAGGCCGGACGGGGGCCATCACGCCTGTAGCCAATATGGATCCCGTACAGTTGGCTGGTACGACGGTGAAGCGCGCCACGCTGAACAATGAGGACTTTATCAAGAGTTTCGACCTGCATATCGGCGACTATGTGTATGTGGAGAAAGGCGGTGAGATCATCCCGAAGATCGTGGGTGTAGACATCGACCAGAGACCCATCATCGCACAGCCTGTGCAGTTTATTAAACGTTGTCCGGAATGCGGTACGCCACTGGTGAGATATGAAGGTGAAGCAGCGTGGTATTGTCCAAACGATACCGGTTGTCCGCCACAGATCAAGGGTCGCATCGAGCACTTCATCGCCCGCAAGGCCATGAACATCGATTCGCTGGGACCTGAGACCGTTGATGACTATTTCCGTCAGGGACTGATCAAGAACGTGGCCGACCTCTATAAGATTGAGGTGCAGCAGATCAACGGTGACGGTAGTCGCACGAAGTCGGCACAAAGGATCGTGAACGGCATCGCCGCTTCGAAGGAGGTGCCCTTTGAGCGCGTGGTCTTCGCCCTCGGCATCAGATTCGTGGGTGAGACCTCAGCCAAACTGCTGGCAAGACATTTCAAGAATATCGATGCGCTGATGAATGCCGGACTCGAGGAGTTGCAGGAGATAGAGGGTATCGGTGAGGTGATGGCGAAGAGCATCATCACCTACTTCCACGACGAGAAAAACCTCGAGATTATCCAAAGACTACGGGAATATGGTCTGCAGATGGAACTCTCGGAAGCTCAGACGGCGAACATCTCCGACAAGCTCGCTGGCCAGAGCATCGTAATCAGCGGTGTGTTTGCACATCACAGTCGCGATGAGTACAAGGCCATCATCGAACAGAACGGGGGCAAGAACGTGGGGAGCATCAGCAACAAGACCTCGTTTATCCTCGCTGGGGAGAACATGGGGCCCTCGAAGTTGCAGAAAGCCGAAAAGCTCGGGATCAAGATTATGTCGGAGGACGAATTCCTGGAATTAATAAATAATTAAGATGTCACACAGATCTCACAGATCACACAGATTATTATCGCCTTTGGCGATGGTTCTGGAAGCTTCCTGGCCGGAGGCCATATCTGTGAGATCTGTGAGATCTGTGTGAAATATAAAGATCTGTCGTGATGAAACGGTTTTTGACCATCATATTTTCGATTCTCTGTGTGCTGGGGGTATTTGCCCAGTACACAACGAGCGATGACATTATTTACAAGGGCGACCTCGACGAGCGGTGTATCGACCTGATGGGTGTGCCCCTCGAAGGGCCCGACTCCGTGTTTATACCGGCCCTGAAGAGCATCGGCATGGAACAATATTCGCCCGAGGATTCCGATCCGGGCGACTACTATTTCCGTGGGGAGTTTTATGGCATCAAGACCAACTTCGTGGTGTCGACGGATGAAAAGTCAGGCTTGCTGTCGACGGTGCTCGTCACCAGCGGGCCCTATCGCACCTTCGCCCTCTACGACCGTAACTACCGCTATTTCCTGTTGAAGCTGCAACGCCATTTCGGCAACTTCGATGCCAAAGGCGACGGTTCACTGCACCTGATGATGGACAAGGGCTATGTGAAGATCTCGAATATCCTACACGAGGATAAGTCGCGCACCATCAACGTGTTCTACCTCAACACCACGCCTTACTACAAAGATGCAATGAGTCTGGGTCTGAAAGGCAACGTACAGGAGATCATCACCGAGAATCCCGTGTTTGAGGGACAGATGGAACACTTTGACCAAAACGGTAAGAACTCCATCACCGATATCATCGACCGCGAATACAACGCCACCGGTTATCTGGTGAAAGCTGCGATGCTCGAACCGTCTGGCCAAAGGAGCGAACTGAAATACGAATACGACGAGGAGGGCAATCTGAGACGTCGCACGCTGAGAAACGTATCGGAGCAGGTGAGGTCGGTGAACGAGTACACCTACAATGACGATGGCGAGATCAAGACACAGAGTCAGAAAGTGTTTGACAAGAACAACGAGTGTGTCCTCTCCATCAACATGAAGAACAACTACACCGACCACGACGACGAAGGCAACTGGACGAGGAACGAAGTAAAACTGATGTACTGGGAGAAAGGTCGTCAGGCACAGAATATGAACGTGGTGCAGACACGCACCATCAGCTATTGGGAAGAAGAGTGAATAGTGAAAAGTGAATAGTGAATAGTATGAAAGGGTTGGTACTGGAAGGCGGAGCGATGAGGGGACTCTTCACGGCAGGCATCATCGATGTAATGATGGAGCACGGTGTGGAGCCTGATGGACTGATCGGTGTGTCAGCTGGGGCGGCCTTCGGATGCAATTATAAATCCAGACAGCCAGGCAGAGCCGTGCGCTATAACAAACGGTTCGCGAAGGATAAGCGTTATTGCAGCTGGCAATCGTGGTGGAAGACCGGCGACCTGTATAATGCCGAGTTCGGTTACCACGTGATACCTACCCAATATGACATCTTCGACAATGAGGCCTTCGAGCAGAACCCGATGGCGTTTTATGTTGTCTGTACGGATGTGGAAACGGGCAAGGCCGTCTATAAGCAACTCGAAGAGTGTACACCCCTCACCTACGACTGGATCCGAGCCTCTGCCTCGATGCCACTGGCCTCGAAAGTGGTGGAACTGGAAGGGATGAAGGTGTTAGACGGCGGAGTGGCAGATTCCATTCCCCTCGAATATTTCGAAAGCATCGGCTACGAGAAGAATGTGGTGATCCTCACCCAACCCGACGGCTATGTGAAGGAGCATAACAAACTGATGCCCCTGATGCGCATCGCCCTGAGGAAATATCCCAAGATGATTGAGGCGATGGACAAACGACATCTGATGTACAACAAGCAGTTGGTGTATGTCTATGAGGCTGAGAAGACTGGGCGTGCCCTCGTGATACGACCTGAGAATCCGCTGCCTATCGGACATTTCTCACACGATCCCGAAGAGATGCAGCGCGTCTACGACATCGGTCGTCAAGCGGGCGAACAATATATTGAACAGATTAAGGCATTTTATTTATGAGAATAGATATCATTACCGTATTACCCGAGATGCTGGAGGGCTTCGTTCACGAGTCGATCCTGGCAAGGGCAGAGAAGAAAGGACTGGCAGAGATCCGTCTGCACAACCTACGTGACTATACCCTCGACAAATGGCGTCGGGTGGACGACTATCCCTATGGAGGTTCCGCAGGTATGGTGATGCAGTGTGAGCCTATCGACCGTTGTATTACGGCCCTGAAAGCAGAGAGAGACTACGATGAAGTGATTTTCACCTCGCCCGACGGGGAGCGCTTTGACCAGCACATGGCCAACGAACTCTCGCTGAAAGGCAATCTGATTATACTAGCAGGACACTATAAAGGTATCGACCAGCGCGTGCGCGACCATCTGATTACCAAGGAAATCTCCATCGGTGACTTCGTGTTGACGGGTGGCGAATTGGTGGCTGCGATGATTGCCGATGCCATCGTTCGTGTGGTGCCTGGCGTAATCGGCGACGAACAATCAGCGCTGTCTGACTGTTTCCAGGATGATATCCTCGCAGCACCCATTTACACACGACCTGCGGACTATAAGGGCTGGAAAGTGCCTGAGATTCTGCTCAGCGGCAATGAGGCGAAGATCCGTGAGTGGGAATTCGAGCAGGCGATGGAGCGCACCAAACGCCTCCGTCCCGACCTACTAAAATAAAAGCAGCGCCGTTTGGCGCTGCTTTTATTTTGAGAACTTCTCAACTTGTTGGCGGATGAGCTCGGCATCGTTGAAGTAGTCGATGCGCATCGCCTTACGCACCTCATCCATCGTCTGGGCACCCACCTCGCGAGCCTGTTCGGTACCCTTCTTCAGGATGTTGTAGATCTCAGGAATGTCCTTCTCGAACTCCGCACGACGCTGGCGCATAGGCTCGAGGAACTTGTTGAGCACCTGATTCAAGAATTTCTTGCACTTCATATCGCCCAGACCACCACGACGGTAGTGATCCTTCAACTCATCGAGGTTCTGATACTCCGGCCAGAACTCTGCGAAATCAGCATCGCAGGAGAAGGCATCGAGGTATGTGAAGACCGCATTACCCTCCACATGACCAGGATCGTTGAGATTGACATGCTCCGGGTCGGTGTACATCGAGCGTACCTTCTGCCAGACGTCATCGGCAGAATCAGAGAGGTAGATGCAGTTGCCCAGCGACTTCGACATCTTCTCCTTGCCATCGGTACCAGGCAGACGACGAGCTGTCAGATTCTCCGGTAAGAGGATATTCGGCTCAACGAGCACTTCAGCATAAGTCTGGTTGAAGCGGCGCACCAGCTCGCGGCATACCTCGAGCATCGGCTCCTGATCTTCGCCAGCGGGAACGGTAGTTGCCTTGAAGAGTGTGATGTCAGCGGCCTGTGACACGGGGTAGCAGAAGAATCCCAGGGGGATGCTCTCGCCCTCGAAACCACGCATCTTGACCTCGGTCTTCACCGTCGGGTTACGCTGTACGCGGCTCACCGACACGAGGTTCATCAGATAGGTGGTGAGTTCAGCCAGTTCAGGAATCTGACTCTGGATAAAGAGCACGCACTTCTCGGGATCGAGACCTGCTGCGAGGTAGTCGAGCGCCACCTCGATGATGTTCTGACGAATCTTCTCAGGGTTGTCGGCATTATCAGTGAGGGCCTGTACATCGGCCATAAACACGAACATACGATCATAGTCGCCCGCATTCTGCAACTCGACACGACGACGCAGAGAGCCTACGTAGTGTCCGAGATGGAGTTTTCCGGTGGGACGGTCACCGGTCAGAATTACTTTTCCCATTGTATTTTAAGTCTATTATTTCAAATTTGGCTGCAAAGATACTACTTTTTTTTCAGACAGAAGAACAATCCGTGCAGAATTTCTCACCGAGGGCGAAACCTTCCTCATAGAGCGTTTCGAGTTTCTCGACATCACGACAGAGCCGATCCACCTCCATCTGGCGCTCAGGACGAATGCAGATAACCTCACCCCAATCTTCCATACGCTCAATGAGATCCAACTGCTTGTTGTACTCCTCCACCCGACGGCTCAGCGCCACCCGCAGACGAGGATAATCACCATAGAACAACTTGGGGACCTTGATGTCAGGCTCCGTAGAGCGATAGCCGCGATTGCGCGTAAGCACCACCACATTAGGAGAATAGCCTTTGTCGATAGCCCGTACTACCGGTATGGAGTCGACGATGCCACCATCAAGCATCGGGATGCCATCGACATAAGTAATCTGTGCCACATAAGGCAAAGAACTTGATGCTTTCACGATGGCCGTCATACGCTGGGCGTCAAGTTTCTCGGAGAGGTATTCCGCACGACCTGTCAGACAATTGGTCGTCACCATCTCATAGATCGTCGGATTGGCGCGATAGGCCTCGTAATCAAAGGGAACAATCTCATTGGGGAAGCGCTCATACAAGATGTTGGGATCAAAGATGCTACCCTGCGTCAGAAGACTCTTCAACGAAATATAGTCATACTTCTGCAGCATATCGATATTAGAGTAGCGCGCACGACGAGGCTGACGGCTGATATACGACAAACCATTGCAGGCTCCTGCCGATACCGCCACGACATAAGGGAACTCCAACTCGTGTTTCATAAACGCATCGAGCACCCCTGAAGTGAACACGCCACGCATGCCACCACCCTCAAGTACCAATCCTATATTTTTGCCTAAATGCATAGGTTTTGCATATTTTTCGGCAAAAGTACGAAATAATTATGAAATAATGATGGTTCTTTGTGGATAAATTCGTATCTTTGCAGACAAATTGACTAACAATACAAAATTATCGAGACATGTTTAGCAAGCAAACCTATATCAGTCGCCGTCAGGAGCTAAAAAAACTTGTGGGCGAAGGTGTGATCATCCTCTTTGGCAATAATGACTCACCGATGAACTATCCCGCCAACGCGTATGCCCCGATGCGACAGGACTCGTCGTTCCTCTATTACTTCGGTCAGCATCGCGACGGACTTGTTGGTGTGATTGACATAGACAACGACACGGAGATGCTCTTCGGTGATGACATCGACGTAGAGGATATCGTGTGGATGGGCTATACACCTTCAGTGGCAGACCTCGCAGCAGAGGTAGGCGTCACGAAGACTGCGCCGATGGCAGAGCTCAGTTCAGTATGTCGCCGTGCCACGGCAACAAACACGACGGTTCATTTCCTGCCGCCCTACCGTGTTGATACGAAGATACAGATCATGGATCTGCTCGGCATCCATCCTTCCAAGCAGAAAGAAGCCGCTTCACTACCGTTAATCAAGGCCGTCGTGAAGATGCGCGCCACGAAGAGTGCCGAGGAAATCGCCTATATCGAGGCTGCTTGCGACGTGGGCTATGTGATGCATACTACTGCACAACTGCTCATCAAGCCAGGTATCACGGAGCGTTTCGTAGCAGGACAGGTGGACGGTATCGCCCGTAGTCTGGCGCAAGGCAACAGCTTTGCCACGATTTTCTCGCAGCACGGTGAGATCATGCACGGCAATCCTTCCGATGCAAAACTCGAAGACGGACGATTGGTACTGTGTGACGCAGGTTGTGAACTTAACGACTACTGCTCTGATCACACCCGTACGATGCCCGTAAACGGTAAGTTCACCCAACGTCAACTGGAGATCTACAGCATCGTGGAGGCCTGTCACGACTATGTGCTCGAGGTAGCCAAACCCGGTGTGAAATATATGGATGTACACTTTGCCGTCTGCAGGATGATGACGGAACGTCTGAAGGAGCTCGGATTGATGAAGGGCGACACAGACGAGGCCGTTGCTGCTGGTGCCCACGCTATGTTCCTACCTCACGGACTGGGACATATGATGGGTATGGACGTACACGATATGGAGGGGCTCGGACAGATATACGTAGGCTTCGATGAAGAAACACGTCCGAACCTCGAACAATTTGGAACCAACTGTCTGCGTATGGGCCGTAAGCTGGAAGAAGGCTTCGTGATGACCGATGAGCCGGGCATCTACTTCATCCCCCACCTCATCGACGATTGGAAGGCCAGCGGACATTGCAAGGAATTCCTTAACTTCGATAAGCTGGAGACCTATAAGGACTTCGGAGGTATCCGTATCGAGGACGATATCCTCATCACGAAGGATGGTTGCCGCTTCCTCGGCTCGAAGCGCATCCCCTATCATCCCCAGGAGCTCGAAGAATTCATGTCAGCAGGGAGATAATAATCAGATTACTCAGAATACTCAGATTAATCAGATAAAATTAAATTATGAAGAAGATTTTAACATTCGCGCTGATGGCGATGATCGCCATGAGTGCTGCGGGAGCCAAGAAGAAGGAACCCGCCAAGAATCAGAACAAGCCTGTATTCACCACAATCAAGTCAAATCCCATCACCAGTATCAAGGACCAGAACCGTTCGGGTACCTGCTGGGACTACTCCACTCTCTCGTTCTTCGAGGCAGAGATTTTGAAGACAACAGGCAAGAAATACACCCTCTGTGAGGCTTTCGTTGCCAACAAGACCTATATGGAGCGCGCCATTCAGGTGGTTCGCTATCACGGTGACTGTCAGTTCGCACAGGGTGGTAGTGCTGAGGACGTGCTTCACACCTTGAAGACCTGGGGTATCTGTCCCATCGACGCAATGCCTTTCCCAGGTTCGCTGTATGGTGATTCACTGAACAACTTCAACGAGTTCTTCTCTATCCTCGAGCCTTATGTAGCAGCTGTTGCCAAGAGCTCGGCCAAGAAGATCAGCAACCAGTGGAAGGTCGGCTTGCAGGGCATCCTCGACGCCTATCTCGGCAAGTGTCCGGAGAAGTTCGTCTATGAGGGTAAGGAATACACACCGAAGTCGTTCATGGCTTCACTCGGCATCAACCTCGACGACTATGTCTCTATCACCAGCTACACCCATCATCCCTTCTACACCACTTTTGCTGTGGAGGTACAGGACAACTGGCGTTTCCCGCTGAGCTATAACCTCCCGATGGACGAGATGATGCAGATCATCGACAACGCCATCGAGAAGGGTTATACCGTTGCCTGGGGTGGTGATGTATCGGAAGAGGGCTTCACCCGCAAGGGTCTGGCCTATGCCGTTGACACCAAGGCTGCACAGGGTCTCGGTGGCAGCGATATGGCCCGTTGGCTCAAGCTCACCGCTGAGAAGAAGCGCAATATCATCGACTCGCTGGGATGCAACGTGCCTGAGATCGTTCCCACACAGGCAATGCGTCAGGAGCGTTTCGATAACTGGGAGCTGACCGACGATCACGGTATGCACATCTACGGTATCGCCAAGGACCAGAACGGCAAGGAGTATTATATGGTACAGAACTCTTGGGGTGAGACCGGTGATTACAAAGGTACCTGGTATATGACCAAGGCCTTCATCGCCGCCAACACGATGGACTTCCTCATCAACAAGAACGCTATCCCCGCAGAAATTCGCAAAAAACTCGGTATCTAAGCCTGAAAATCAGCATTTTTAGGTAAAAATCGGCATAATCTGTTATTTTTTTTGCAGATTATGCCGTTTTTTCATTTTTTATTCTTATCTTTGGGCGCTAATTTGGGTTATTATACCCTTTTCGGCCACCAAAGCGAC
>JAEEGG010008569.1_pt1 | contig 23161 bp, 19 predicted proteins | sample 9134161 | NCBI WGS metagenome assembly JAEEGG01 (sample SAMN16246543, study PRJNA631951) | gut metagenome | biome: gut microbiome; feature: rumen; material: CR-attached | host: Bos | place: Iran: Karaj | collected 2018-10
CTACACGCCACATTTTTGTTAAGATTTTTTGTAATTTTGTGAATTAACTAACTTTCACTACCGAATGAAGAACATCCGGTTCGTCATATCGATTGCTCTGACGGCTATTCTCGCCGCATTCCTGCACGCACAAACCACAAGACTGGTCTTTCTCGAAGACTTCGGCGGCAACGAAGCCACCGACCCAGCCGTGAGTCCGAGCGGCACCCCCGGAGTTGTCAACTACAGATATAATAATAAATCGGAATCATATTCTGGGTACTATTCTGTACGAAAGTCACGCTACCACGGCTCGTGGCACTACATGGACGACCACACCATCGAAGGAGACCGCGAGCGCGGATATTTAATGTATGTCGATGCTGACGACAAAGAAGTCTTTTACATAAAGGATTTAGACATAGGATGCTCAAGAGACCTGACTTTTGGCGTTTGGGCTATAAACGTGAACACTTACCAGCAAACCTATGACAACTGGGCAAAGCCGATTCTTGAATTCAAGGTAACGGACTACTACACCGGCGACACGCTCATACTGAAGCAGACGGGCGAGATTCATGTTGACAAAGTAAACGTCTCTGCATCAGAGTCTGCCACATGGATACATTACACAGCGAAAGGCACGATACCAAAAGGCGTAAACAAAATCCACTTCGAGATGCTAACAAAACAACACGCCTACTTAGGCGGCGACTTCGCTGTCGACGACATAGAGATATTCGTTGACGAGCCGGACAACTTCGTGCTGAGCGACATGGACGCTTGCTCAAACGAAGAACTGACCATCAAGGCTCCAGACATCGACTACAAGAGCTGGTTCGGAGATGACATCTACTACACTTGGGAGAAACTCTCCGACGACGGCACGTCATGGACCACGGTAGGCAACGACAAAGACTTGGCGCTCGGCAAGCCTGACGCAACGATGAACGGCAAGTACCGCATGTCGGCTAATTGCTCGACCGACCTTTTCTGCATCGTGCATAGCGACACTATGACATTAAAAGTAATAGAGACAAAAGACTCGACAATAAACAAAAAAATATGCCGAGGCGAGACGTACTCTTTCAACGGACAGGAGATAAAAGAAAGCGGAGTTTACACATACAAGACAAAGAGCCTCATCACTGGATGCGACAGCATCGTGACGCTGAACATGGACGTGATTGAGCCAGACGAGACTGAAATAACGATGCTGATGCCGCAAGACGGTTTCTACGAATGGGAAGGCGACGTGTACCGCAAACCAGGCACATACAAGAAAATGCTGAAAAACCAGTTCGGATGCGACAGCCTCGTCGTGCTGACACTTGACGCCAACCCGACAGCCCATGTGAACATACCCGAAGGATTCTCGCCAAACGACGACGGCATAAACGACACATTCGTGATACAAGGCATAGAGAACTACGCCGACAACCGCATACGCATATTCAACCGCTGGGGCAACAAGGTGTATGAGGCGTCGCCATACCGCAACAACTGGGACGGACGAAACCACGAAGGCGGCAACGTCGGCTCGGACAAACTGCCTGTCGGCACGTACTACTATCTGCTGTGGCTGCGCAAGAACGACAGTCCGAAAAAAGGCTACATCTACCTGAACCGATAAAAACACACCCGCAAGAATGAAACGACTGCTGCTCATACTTCTGTTGCTGCCGGCGATGGTCACGCTCCACGCCCAGCAGGAAGCCATGTTCAGCTTCTACGACTGGAACAAGATGTCGCTCAACCCTGCCGTAGCCGGCGACAACGGCACACTCAACGCCACGCTCATACACCGCAGCCAGTGGGTGGGATTCGAAGGCGCGCCGATAACACAGTCGCTGACCGTTGACGCGCCAGTGGTGGGCGACGCTGTGAACCTCGGACTGTCGGTGCTGAACGACAAGACCGGACCGGTACGCAACGTGGGCGTGATGGTGGATTACGCATACCGCATGAAACTGTCGGACAACTGGAAGGTGGCGTTAGGTCTGAAAGCCGGATTCAACGACTACGTCTTCGACTTAGGCGGCGTGAAGACCATCGACATCGACCCCGTGTTCACCAAAAGCGACAACGACTTCGACCTGAATATAGGCATCGGAGCGTTCGCCAGCTACAAGCGACTGACATTCGGATTCGCCGTGCCTAAGCTCATAGAGAACGGTTTCGACTACACGGTGGACGGCGCTGCCAAGGAGTTTCGCCACTACTACATGACGGCGTCGTACGACCAGCCGCTGAACGAGCATTTCACCCTGCGCCCCACCACCCTGCTGAAGGTGACCGAAGGCGCGCCCGTGGAAGGCGACATCACACTCGTCTGCCTCTACGACAACAAATACTGGATAGGCGTGATGGGGCGGTCGATGGACGGCGTGGGGCTGCAATGCGGCATACGTCCGTGGAAGAACTGCGCCATAGGCTACGCCTTCGACTGGTCGATAGCCAACACGACGGGATACACCAACGCCGGCAGCCATGAGGTAATGCTGCATTACGAATACGACTACAGAAAACGCAAGCGCAAGGAACAGCCAGAGACCGAAGCGCTGCCAATGCTGCCCGAACCGATAACCACAGAAACGCCGAAAGACAGCATAAAACCAGAACCAGAACCCGTCGCCGAGCCTGAAGAAGAACCAGCGCAGCCAGTCGTAGAAGACGAAGGCGACAAGATGACCGTTTACAAAGTGACGGTGGTGAACTTCAAGAACAACGCGCCGATAGAAGGCGCGGAAGTGAGAGTGGGCGGACTATTAGAGAAGGAGACCGACTCGACCGGCGTTGGCGAGTTCGTCTTTGCCGACGACAAATACAACGTCGATGTGCGCGCCTTGGGATATTACGACGTGCACACAACACGCGAAGGCGACAGAAACGACACTATCTACATGACCGTGATGCTGAACCGCAGAATCGTCTTGAAAAACATCTATTACGACTTCGACAAAGCCGACCTCCGAACGGAGAGCGTGAAGGAACTGGAGAAAATCGTCGCATTCCTAAAAACCAACCCCGACCTGAAAATAGAACTCGGCAGCCACACCGACTCACGCGGCAACGACGACTACAACATGCGCCTCTCCGAACGCCGTGCAAAAAGCGTCGTGGACTACATCATAAGCCGCGGCATAAGCCCTGAGCGCATACACAGCAAGGGCTACGGCGAGACACAGCTCGTGAACGACTGCGGCAACGGCGTGAAGTGTACCGAGGAAGAGCACCAGCAGAACCGCCGGACGGAAATCCTGATTCTTGAGAAATAAGCAACGAAGCCTTACCTTTGCACAAGAAAAAAGCAGAACTGCAATGGAAAGAGACAGTATCGACTTCGGCAAGACGAACATCCCAAGACTATTTGTGAAATTATTCATACCCACAGTCTTAGGAATGCTCTTCAACTCAATATTCAACATTGCCGATGGAATATTCGTGGGCAAAGGCGTAGGCAGCGACGCTCTCGCAGCCGTCAACATAAGCGCACCGCTATACACACTGAGCACAGGATTGGGACTGCTGTTCGGCACTGGCGCGTCCGTCGTGGCGCAGATACACCTGTCGAGAAAGAACACCAAGGCAGCCAACATAAACATAACGCAAGCGCTCACCATACCTACAGCATTAATGTGCGGAATCATGCTCATGATTGTGATTTTCGCGCCAGAATTGAACTACGTGTTCGGCGGTTCCGAAAAGTTAGAGCCGCTCACCGTGGAATACATGAGATACGTGAGCCCCACTTTCCTGTTCATGATTGTCATGATTGTGGGAATGTTCGTCATAAGGCTCGACGGCTCGCCTAAGTACGCGATGCTGTCAAACGTCATACCATCTGTGCTGAACATCGTGCTCGACTGGGCGTTCATCTTTCCGCTCGACATGGGAATCAAGGGCGCCGCCATCGCCACAAGCACAGCGCAAGGCCTCGGCGCCATCATGGTACTGCTCTACTTCGTGAATAAAACCAAAGTCATAAACCTGTACATGCCGAAGTTCAGCAGGACGAGCTTGCGCCTAACGGCAAGAAACGCGGGTTACATGTGCAAATTGGGATTCCCTACATTCGTCGGCGAAATAGCCATGTCATTCATCATGATGACAGGCAACTACATGTTCATGAGCCGTTTGCAGGAGGACGGAGTGGCAGCCTTCAGCGTCGCTTGCTATCTGCTGCCGGTCATATTCATGTTCGGAGGCGCTATAGGCGAGTCCATGCTGCCCATTGTGAGTTTCAACCACGGACTGAAAAACAAAGCCAGAATCCACAGCACATTAAAACTGTCACTCAGTCTCACTGCGACATGCGGTATGTTCATGACCTGGCTCAGCGTCATGTTCAACGACCAGCTGCTCATGCTCTTCATCGACAAAGGCACAAGGGCGTTCGAGATAGCCTCGGCAGGTCTCGACTACTACAGCGCCGGCTTTCTGTTCATATCCATAAACCTTGTAATGATAATGTTTCTGCAAAGCATAGAGCGCCCCAAGGCATCATTGTTTTTCATGGTGCTGAGAGGCTTCGTCATAGTGCTGCCGGCTTTCTTCATTCTGCCGTCATTCATCGGCGACGCTGGTCTATGGCTGAGCATACCAGTGGCAGAATCCGTGGTGACTGTACTTATTATCGCATACACCATCATCAACAGAAAAAGATTGTATTAGACAGCTAAAAAATCCGGAAGACAAGCCATAAGACATTGCCTCCCGGACTACCCTATTTATCTATGAAAAAGTCAACGTCTATTGCCACCAGCTCCAGGACCGAAACCGCCCATTCCGCTATCCACGCCGCCGATCTGCGTAGAGCCTGCCGTCGTCACAGCCGCCGACAGTGTCAGATTGGCGAGCGACGAGCCAGACGAGAACGCCCCGTTGGTGCACAAGCCATGGAAAGACGAGCCGCCGCTTGCCGTCACGCCCGATAACAGGCTGTAAGTCGAGCCTTTCGACATCTTCGGCGACGAAAGCAGCAGAACGTATGAGGAATTGTAATCCGTTGGTGTCTTGTAAGTCAAGATGCAGTCGCCCGACGACGACTTCAGTCCATAGACCGTCGATGACGAGCCGCCGTAAACTATAGTCGGCTGAGTGTTTGACGACGAAGGAGTCGATGTCGTTCCGCCCAGTGCCGCAATGACACCGCCGTTGATTACTATCGGAGTCTCGTCGCAGTCCAGTCCGCCTTCGGGAGCCGACGAGCCCACAGCCACGACCACACCGCCGTTTATCGTCAGTGTTCCGTTGCTGTCTATAGCGTCGTTGTTAGTGGCTCTCGCATACACCTGTCCGCCGTTGATGGTTATCGACGAAGCAGCGTTTATGGCGTCGTCGGTCGTGCAAATCTCTATCGTTCCGCCATTTATCACCATGTCTTTCTTGCTCTCCAGTCCTTCAGGACCTTCCTTGGCTCCGTTGCATCTTATGGCTATCTGACCGTCGTTTATCACGACTCCGGAATCCGCCTTAATGCCCTTAGGCGAGGCATCAAGGTCAGCGGCTTCGTCATAGACATATTTCGCGCCTGTGGTTATCACGTTTATAACACCGCCGTCTATCGTCAGCACCTGGTCACAGTTTATGCCCTTGCCTCCCGAGCCTGTGCTCTTTATGTACAGCTCGCCGCCTTTCATGTAGAACAGAGAGTCCGCCTTGACTCCCGATGCCGACGACACGTCAAGCTCAGTCTCGTCATAATAAGCGTCGCCAGAAGTCAATATCGCGATTCTGCCAGCAGTTATGTTCACATCGTCGCTCGATGATATTCCCTTGCCGGCAGCGCCAGTTGCGGTTATGTTTATTACGCTTCCGCCTATGTTGACCGCCGTCTCCGACTTTATGCCATGACCAGCGTTGGCTGTTATGTTTATAAGGTTTCCTGGTTTTATCGTCACGCCAGCCTTGCTGCTGTTTATTGCGTTCTTGTAATTACCCGTGACGTTAAGTGTGCCTCGTCCGGAAATCTCTATCGCGCCCTTGCTGAAGATGGCGCCCTTGATAGTAGATGTCGCTGCGTCCGAGATTGTATTCGTCGTCTCCGGCGTCACATACACGTTCAGAGCCTTCGCCGACTGGTTGTTTATAGCCGAGCCCGAAGAGTTTGTCATCGTCAGTCCGTTCAACGCCACAGTTGACGCTCCTGCCGCCGACGCTATGGTGAATGAGCCGGTCGTCGTAGAGCCGGACAACACATATACGACTGGAGTTGTAACCGTCGAAGCCACTGCCACAGCCGACGTTGTTGCATCCACTGACACGCCTTCCACCTCGCCAGTCACCTCGACCGCATCTGCCGAATAATTTATCTTGATTGTGTCGCTCGACGATACCGAGGGCAACGAAGCCGTCTCCGCTGTAGGCAGCGACGACATCAGCGACACCGTCAGTTCCGATAGGTTGTCCGAATACGAAGAAGCGGATGTGTTCGTATCAGCCCCCGGAGCCACTGTTGATGACGAGGAGTCGTCGTCATCGCTGCACGACGTGAACGACAATCCAACGCCCATCAGCAACAGGGCTAAACTCAACTTTAATAAATGATTTTGAATGAGCATAATCACCTCCTTTTTTATGTTGCCGCAAATTTATCGTCATGCCTCACATCGCTAATTAACATTTGGAACGGCATTTTTGTCAAAAGGTCGGATTTATGTTGCATAACATAAAAACAAGACATATCTTTATCGCATCATTAATCACTATGGATATAGACAAAGACATACAGAAATACACGGTTGAAGACGTTGACAGAAACGGAATTGTCATCATCGACAACGTCAAGCAACTGCCATACATAGGCGTCGATTTCATCTCGCCGCACTTGGTTATGGGACTTTGCAAAAGTGGCATTTGCGAGGCGAACTATGACCTGAGAGATGTGCGTTTTGAGAAAAACGACTTCTCAATCGTCCTTCCACGCCACATCGTAAAGTCGCAGTTCTGCTCCGATGATTACTGCGCGGTACTCATCCTCGTATCCGAAAAAATGTATAATGAGATGAGAAGCACTGGCGGCTTCGATTTTCTTATAAACCACAAAGAGTCCGACTTCAGAATGGACGAAAAGGACACCGAACTTGTCTTGGCATTCATCGAATTAATGAAGAAAATCCAGCAACATGGCGAATTCTCTAAATTTGAAATTGCAAGAAGGCAGTTGAGGATTTTCTGCGAAGTGGTCGGAGCGCTTTACACCAAAAACATAAAATCAAAATCGAAAGAAGAAATACACAACGAGGAGATTTTCTCCAGGTTTCATCATCTGATGACCAAGCATTACAACAAGGAAAGAAACGTGACCTTCTACGCCAAGGAAATGAGTCTGTCGCCCAAATACCTGTCCCACATAATCAAAGAAACCACTGGCAGAGGAGCGCCACAATGGATCAACGAGTATGTCATAACGAACGCCAAGGTGCTCCTGAACGAACGCAGAGACCTCAGCATCAAAGAGATTTCCGAAACAATGGGTTTTGCCGAGCTGCCATTGTTCTGCAGATACTTCAAGCGCAGCACCGGTATGTCGCCGTCAGAATTCAGGCACAGATAAAAGCCAGTCCCTGAGCATTCGGTCTCCAAGCGGAGCCGAAGGGAGTGTTCGGTTGCTGAGCGGAGCCGAAGCACCGAACCAAGCCAAGTCAATCGTCATCCGGCATTTCGGCTACGCTCAATGACCGGAAAAAATTGTTTTTAGAAATAAACCGAATTCAATTATTTCTTGTGTTTATGGAGCGTAAGACTTATTTTTGAAAGACGAAAAATCTGACAATGTACAAGATTCAATAATCTTATTTATAGACACTTGTCTATTTCATCACAAAGCAAAACATTTTATCTACCAAGATTAACAAACAATCAAAAATAAAACTTATGAAAAAAATCATCATGTTTCTACTGCTGGCTATAAGCACATTGTCACTAAACAACTCTTGCAGTAGTACAGACTCTGAAATTAAAAGAGAAGTTGAGAAATTAAACAAGACATGCCCTATCAGCCTAGGAGCATGCGGAGACGTCACAAGCATTACATACGACAATAAAACAATCACTTACAACATATTGGCCGAAGACATATACATAAACACACAATACGCAAACAAGTATCCTGATAAAATAAAAGACAACATTATTATAACAATGGTGCAGTCCGGCAACACAGATATTAAAGACTTATCAAATCTCTGTCACAATAAAAAGATCAGCATCGAATACAAATACACAAAGAGAACATCAAGAGAAATTCTATCTTTGGTTTTATCGCCAGACGAGTTCTACGAAAAATATCAGAAATTCGAGAAATACTCATCTTATGAAATAGACAGATACTCACTAGACATTCAAATAGAAGCAATGAAAATGTCTCTACCTGTAGTATTAGGCGAAGGCATGACTTTTACTGAAACATTTGCCGACGAACACAATTTTTTCTATTTATACAAAACAGATCAAAACATTTTTAATAATATATCCCAAAACACATTAGCCACAAAACAAAACATAGTAAGCAACCTAAACCCCAACGACTTAGCACTGGCTAATTTCATGAGATTACTGATTAGACTAAAAATGAATCTTGTATATAGATATACAACAGATCATGACACATGCGATATTATCATTTACAATGATGAATTATCCAAAATTTTCTGATATGAATTCTGACTACAACAAAAAATCCAAGTAAATCTAAAAACGACTGATATTCACCATTAGTAGTGCAAGTAATAAACTTATCAATATTTTTCACAAAAACGAGGAACCACCAGCCATGACAGAATAATTCTGTTATAAAAAAACACCTACGGCAATTTGGCTTATTTTTGCAAAAAACACTGCACATGATAAAAGAGGAAGACATAGAGAGAGTGGGCAAGGCCGTGAAGGCGCACAGCTACGGCGGCGAAGTGAAAATCGAGTTCGACCAGAACTTCGACGAGGAGGCGGCCGAGTTCCTGATAGTGAAAGAGGACGGACTGCCTACGCCGTTCTATGTCGAGGGATACAAGTACAGCAGCGACACGCAAGCCATATACAAGCTGGAGGACATAGACACCGAGGCTGACGCGAAAAGGCTGCTCGTGGGCAAGGACGTGTATGTGGAAAAGGAGCACATAAGAGAGAACGTGACGGAGGAGACCGAAGGCACTGTCTATGCGCTGAAGGGCTACACCGTGAGCGACGCCAGCCACGGCCGACTGGGCACTGTGAGCGAGATTGACGACCAGACCGCCAACATTCTGCTGATTGTGAAAAAAGACAACGGCGACGAGATAATGATACCTGTCGCCGATGAATATATCAAGGAAATCGATGACGACAGCAAGCAGATAACACTGCAGCTGCCGGACGGTTTCTTAGACCTCTGATTTTATCCGCAAAGGACGTAAAGGTCGGCTCTCGGATTGAGGAGCATGACCGGCACTGAACATTCGTTGACGAATTCGAGCTCCTTCGGGCCGAAGATTATATCATCCAGACCATAGGAACGTGACGCCGAGGCTATGACCATGCCTGCGCCCAGTTCGTCGGCACGGCGCACCGCCTCCAGCTCCACCTTGAAGCTGTCGCCCTGCGCGGCTATCTCGTTGTGTTTCAGTTCGTATTTATCCAAAAGCGTCGTTATCTTGTCGGTAGTGATGCGCGCCTTGTGTCCGAAGTCCTTAGCCGGCATGAGCAGCAGCTCCGAACCGAAGAATCGTCCGAGATTGGCAGCGAACGGTCCTTTCTCGTTGTCCTCGACCAGGAATGTGACCGGCACAAGCACCTTGTCAAGCGTAATCTTGTCGAAGTATGGCTTCACGAAGATGTACGGGATGCGCAGGTCGCGTGTTATCTTCAGGAACGTGCGCACCTTGTTGAATCCCTTGTGCTCGGAGAGCTGGAATACGATGGTCGATGCCTCGGAAGCCGTCATGAAGTCATGAAACTCCGACAGCGAAGGCAACAGATGGCTCTCCGCTCCTTTCGTCACCTTAGGTGACAGTTCGCTCGCCCACTCCGCCAGCTTTGCCTCTATCTCGTCGGGCTGCAGAGGTATCTTCTTGTCGCAGTATGAAACGAAGCACACAGGCTTCTCTGCTGCCTCGGCAAGCTGCACTGCCATATCTACAGCCACCTTGGGATACTCCTCGGCAGATGTGAAAACGAATATGTACTCTATGCTGTTCATAAATTATTCCTGGTAATAAACCCTTCTGACACGAGGAGAAACCGACGTCAGTATCTCGTAAGAAATGGTGCCGAGCTGCTTCGCCATGTTCATGATGGAGTGTCCCTTGCCGAAGATTGTGACCACATCGCCCTCCTTGGCGTCAACGCCCGTGAGGTCTATCATGCAGACGTCCATGCAGATGTTGCCTACAATAGGCACGAGCTTGCCGTTGACCATGACGCTGTACGCGCGGTTGCCGAGGTGGCGGTCCAGTCCGTCGGCATATCCGATAGGTATTGCGCCGATGACGCTATCCTTGGCAAGTTTGCCGTTGCGGCAGTAGCTGACGGTCTCGGAAGCTGGCACCTTGCGTATCTGCAAGATGACGGTCTTGAGCGTACAAGCCTTCTCAAGGCGCGAGTTGTCCACGGCGCTGAATCCGTAATGACCGATGCCGAGGCGCACCATGTCGAACTGGTACTGAGGGAATCGCTCTATGCCTGCCGAGTTGAGTATGTGGCGCAGCACCTTGTGGTCGAACGCCTTGTCGAACTTGTCGGCCACGCTCTTGAAGCGGCGCACCTGCTCCTCGGTGAAGTCGTCGAAACGCTCCTCGTCGCTGCCCACGAAATGCGAGAACACCGAACGCACCAGAAGCGCGTCCTTCGCCTTCAGTCTCTTTATCAGTTCATCAGCCTCGTCCAGCTCGAATCCGAGACGGCTCATGCCTGTGTTTATCTTTATGTGTACAGGATATTTCTTTACGCCCTGGCGCTCAGCCTCATCAATAAACGCTTCAAGCATCGAGAAGCTGTAAATCTCAGGCTCCAGGTGGTAGTCTATAATCTTGCCGAGTCCGCCTATCTCCGGGTTCATGACGATGATAGGCACGCTTATGCCCTCGTTGCGGAGAGTCGCGCCCTCGTCAGCCACAGCCACAGCCAGATAGTCGCATCCGTGCTGCTGCAAGGCTCTTGACACAGCCACGTCGCCCGAGCCGTAGGCGTTCGCCTTCACCATGTGCACCATCTTGGTTTCCGGTTTGAGGAACGAGCGGAAGTAATCGACGTTATGGAGTATCGCGTTGATGTCAACCTCGAGCGTGGTCTGGTGTACGATGGACGAAATCTTCGCCGACACGTCCTCGAAACGGAACGAGCGCGCGCCCTTGAGCAGCACAGCCTCGTTCTTCAGCTCGGTCAGCACGTTGGACTCCAGCAAATCGCGTGTCGAAGCATAGAAACTCTTCTCGGCTATATTGAAGAGATTGGCGTTCGCCGAAATCTCCGGTCCAACGCCGATGAGACGCTCCACCGCCTTGTTTTTCAGCAGTTCGGCCACCGACATGTACAGCGAAACAGTGTCCTTACCGCTCTGGAATATGTCTGAAAGTATTATTGTCTTCTTGAGTTTCTTGGCCTCGGCCTGTGACTTCAGGAAGTCAAGGGCTATGGAGAGCGAGTCGAAGTCGGAGTTATAGGAGTCGTTTATGACGAGGCATCCGTTCTCGCCGTTCTTCACCTCAAGGCGCATGGCGACAGACTTGAGTGTCGTGAAGCGCTTGGCTATCTCGTCGGGGTCTGTGCCCATCCAGAGCATGAAGCAAAGGCTGTTCATGGCGTTCTCCACCGAGGCGTTGTCGCCGAAAGGCAGAGTCAGCTCATGCTCCTTGTTCTTGTATTTATACTTTATGTCGTAGCCGTTGGCTGTGTTGCCTGCAGAAAGCAGCTTGACTGTCGTTCCGGCAGCCTTGCCCCAAGTGAAATGCTCGGCTTTGAGGTCGGCCTGAGCCACGGCTATGTCCAGCAGCTTGTCGTCCTTGCCGTAGATGATGACGTCGGCTGTGGCGAAAAGGCGGAGCTTCTGCTCGCACTTCTCCTTGAGCGACGCGAAGTTCTCCTGGTGCGCCTCGCCGAGGTGTGTGAATATGCCTACTGTCGGCTTTATGATGCAGGCGAGCTTGTCCATCTCGCCCGGCTTTGAGATTCCCGCCTCGATGATGGCGAGCTCGGTCTGCTCATCGATTTCAAGCACCGAGAGCGGCACGCCTATCTGCGAGTTGTAGCTTCGTGGCGAGCGTGTCACCTTCTTGTCGTCGCCTATGAGCTGGCTTATCCATTCCTTGACGATAGTCTTTCCGTTGCTTCCGGTCACACCCAGCACAGGGATATTGAACTTGGCGCGGTGATAGGCCGCGAACTTCTGCATCGCCTTCAGCGGGTCGGCTGTGACAAGGAAATTCGCCCCGTCGCACACCACAGACTCGTCGCTTATGATAAATGACTTGACACCGACAGAAATCAAGTCCTTGACGTAGCGGTGACCGTCATTGCGAGATGTCTTTATCGCAACAAAAATAGAACCCGAAGGATATGAAACCGTACGGCTGTCGGTTATCATGTAGGAAACTATAGCCGAGCCGTCACCAATGAGCTTTGCGCCAGTGACTTTGGCTATTTCTTCAAGAAGATATTTCATCTTAGTAATAGATAATCATTCAACGAACCACGAAGGTAAGAATAATTATCACTTGTTGGCGAGTTCAGGCGGAAATATCTCGTCCATAGTCAAGCCTGTGAGCCTCGTCATTTTCTTGAAGAAATAAAGCACGATGGCGATGATGCACACAGCGAACGGCAGCACACAGTAAGGGTACTTCAGATACATGAGCTCGGCTATCTGCTCGTTGGTCGGCATAGGGTCAACAAGCACGATGACGGCAAGTATGTAGTGTGTGATTGCGGAAAAGACGAACGACAGGAAGAAAAGCCATGTAGTGACCTTGAACAAGTTCTTGAAGCGTTCTCCGTTGCCGTTGTCGTCCAACGCCGCCGATACTTTGTATATGTCCATGAGCTTGTCGTTGCAGACCATGCGCACAAGCAGCGGCGGACGCATCTTCAGCGTGAGAAGTATGAGCAGTCCCAGCACAAGCGGAATGGCGGCGTCCTTTATTGCCAGCCACTGCGACGACAACTCGAACAGTCCTACAACGCCTGTGAGAAGCACTCCGACGATGCCTGCCATAGCCACGATGCTCGTTTTCTTGTGAATAATCCAGTTGACAATGAAATAGCCGACCGGGAACGAAAGCGACAGCACAAGAGCGTTGGCAGCCACTTGATTGCGCGCCACGCCAAGCTTGAATGGGAAGATTATGCCGTCGAAGTTGATGACATCGCAGAACAGCGAGTATTTGGTAAGGAAAAATATTGGTATAATGAAGTTGAGAAGGAAACTCAATATCGGGTTCCCCTTCTCCTTGGATGCGTACGCACGATTGGCGGCTCTAAGTTGTGCCTTCATTTACAAATATTTACCTATATTTTCCTTAATATAAAGAAAGTCAAATATAAGTATTTTTTGGAAATAAGGTTTAAAAAACCAACAAAGAGGAACATTTTGGCAGATGAAAGTGACTTATTCCGACTTGCAGTCTTTTTCGCCAGCCTTTTCTTTGCTGTCAAGGTCTATGTTGAAAAGCTGCTCGAACTCAAGCCCGGTCAGCTTGGAGAGGCGGTTGTAAACATAGAAAAGGGCAAAAACAAGCACTATGGTCGATGGCAATGCGATGACAGGATAAGACAGAGCCGTCATGCGCGCCATCTCCTCGGCGAACTCCGGAGTGCCGGATGGGCTGTGTATGAGGTACTTGGCGAGACCGAAATTAAGCACCGTAGAGACGAGGAACGACGCTGCCACCATGTATGACGCGCGCACAAGCATACGGTCCACTTCCTTTGTGTTGTCCTTCTCGCTCAAGCGGCTGTTTATCAGCTCCATATTCATCAGGTCCTCGTTGTAGAGCAGCTTCTTGACCAATGGATAAGGCGTCTTCATGGAAATGAGCACGGCGAGGCAGATAATCAGCGGCACGCTCGCTTCCTTGTAGGCGATAAGCTCGCTCGGAAACTCGAACACGCCGATAATGCCGGTGAGCAGCACGCTGACGAAACCCAGTATGGAGATGAAGTTCGCCTTATGCTCCTTGCGCCAGTCCCAGATGAAATAAGCCAGCGGAAAGGCAAGCGCCACCACGAGTCCGAGCTTAGGACCGAGGTAGTTGTCGTTGCTGAACTTGGAGAGTATGACCACAGGAACGACGATGTTGAACAGAATGTTCACAAGCGGATTCTGCTTCTTTTTCTTCTTTTTGTCTGCGGCTGCGGCAGCCTGCTCGTTGTTGTTGCTCATTATAGTTATCGTGTTTTATTCTATGCGTTTATTCAAATCAGAAATGTCGCCGGAGAGGTCAACCTCCTTGTGCTGCGAGGCGAACGACTGGAACTTGCTCAGCAGCGACTTGAGGAAAGACTTGTAGTTGTCGTCGGAAGTCAATGGCCTATGCGAGAGCGAGCGTGTCAGCTTGCGCACATCGGCTGCAAGTGCGGCAGTCGGAGCCGTAAAGTAGCGTTCGCAGAAAGCCGAGAACACATAATCGACAGCCATAGGCGACGGATGCGCCATGTCGTCGGCGTAGAAGCGGTAGTCGCGCAGGTCATCGACGAGCAGTTCGTAGGCTGGGAAATAGTCGCAGCCGAAAGCCTCGCACAACCTATCGACAGCCAGATGCAGCGTGGCTTTGGAGAGCGTGTTCTCATGCGCGCCGTCCTTGAAGTGGCGCACAGGGCTGACCGTCAGGATTATCCTCATGCCCGGGTTCAACGCGCGCAACTCGCTTATCGCTCCGCCCAGCGCCTCGACAGCCTCATCGACCGAAATTCTGCGGCGGCGGAACAAGTCGGGGCTCTGCTTATGGCAATTAGCCACTACCCTGCCCGTCTCCTTCAGCTCATACACCCACGCCGTGCCCAAGGTTACGACGAGCGTCGTCACCTTCGACAAATCCACAGCCTCGATAGACGAGTTGATGGCGTCAAGACACTCCTGCTGCTCGGCACGCGAGAAGCGTGAGTGGTGCATCCAGCTGTGGTAGAGGTTCTCGCTATAAAAAAGGTCGGCCCCCGTAAACCTCTGCCTTGTGGCGAGGATATGGAGAGCCGACGATATTGACAACGGATTATATAATATGCCGAACGGATTGACCGTCACACGCAAACGGGACTGCGAGAGGCGCTCAGCCACATTCTCGGCGAAGCACGAACCGACGGAAAGGATATTGTCCTGATATCCGATGCTGAAGTCCGACTTGCCTACCGGAAATGTGAGGCGGAACTGCGAGTCTGCGTTTGTAGCCATTATATAAACTTTTTGCTTAGTTCTAAATCACCGCAAAGGTAATAAAAGAAAGCAAAAAGCGCATTACTCAAGAATCTTGACCGAGAACGCCTTGTAGGACTGCCAACCGGCGGCGTCGGTGACACGCACGACGAAATGATAGTCGCCGGTGTCGATGTCATCGGGCACGGGAATGTCGATGTGTGCTTCATAAACCGCCGAATTGGCAGGTATGGAGAACGACTCGTTGTAAACCCACACTTTCGACGTGGCAGCCTTCACTGGGTCGAGTTCGCAGTCGGTGGTGGAAGTGCCGTGGCTGTGATGCTCGAAGTTGTTGTGCACCTCGATGTTGAAGTTGCCCAGCTCGACATTGTCGGTGAACAAGGCGTGGAAATGTATCGTCTCGCCACGGTAGAAACGGTCGCACTCCACTGGCGACGCCGTCGTCAGCGTGTCGGATATGACCGGATAAGCGACGTCCTTGCTGTCCGAGTCGCCGCACGAGGCAAGCGAAACGAACATCAGAGACAATACAAAAACACAAAAATGTCTGATTCTCATATTTATAAGTTTTACGGGTTATTCCTCCTCTAGTCCGAGCTCGCTTTCGACAGTGGTTTTCTGTCCGTGCTTGTCGGTCACAGTGAGGCTAAGTTTATAATCCGCCACAGTTGCGACATCGGCTATGACGACGTTGCGGACATGGAAGTGAACGCCCTCTGTGGCTTTCACGCCTGCGTAAGTTTCGCTGTCCGAGTAGGAGTCGCCCACCTGGTTGCCGTCCTTGTCCAGCACAACGGCGCTGACGGACGCGATAAGTCCGTCGGCTTTGACTGTAGCCTGCACACAGACCTCATTCTCGGCAGCCTCGTAATTGGCTTCAGTCAGTGTCACCACAGGAGCCGCAGTCTTGTCGTCATCATCGTTGCACGCAGTCATTACAAATGAAAAAGAAATTGAAAGAATTGCTATTAATGCTGATTTGATGTTTGTTTTCATTGTTTTAATAATTTATGAGCATTGCTCTGTTTAACGTTTAAAACTCGAAGGTGAGCATCGCCTGCACGTTTATGCCAGGCTCCGGCACTCCTATGAGGCGGTAATAGCTCGTGTGGTCGTAGTATCGGCGGTTGAGCAGATTCTCGGCGCGCAGATTGGCGGAAAGCACGTAATCCTTGATGCGGAAAGCCTTGCCAGCCGAAGCGTTGAGCGTCCAGTAGCCATCGGTAGGCAGTTCCGGCGGCACTATCTCGTCCTGGTCGCCCACGACATGAGCGTTGACCGCGACGAAACCGTCTGCCCTCTTGCCGAACTTGTATCTCAGCTCCACATCTGCCGACCACGGAGTGGAGAACGGCAGCGTGTAGCCTTTCTTGCTGCCGGAAAGCTGGCGCGCATAAAGGTACTCGCCCTTGACCGAAGCCTCAAGGAAACGGCAGAACGAATACGCGACCTGCGCCTCCGCTCCCCACCGCCACACACGAGCCTGGGTGTAATAATAAAGCTGCATACCCTCGACGTAATCCGGTGTGGGATTGAGGTATATGTAGTTGGGAAAGTAGTTGATGTACGGGTCAATCTCCACAGTCAGGCGCTTGTTCTGGAATATCACGCTGCCATCCAGCTGATAAGACTCCTCCGGCGAAAGCGACGGATTGCCCTGCTCGTAGCGGAAAAGCTGGTAGCTGATGCCGTTGCATCCGAGTTCCTTGGCAGTAGGCACGCGAAAACCCTTGCCTACATTCGCCTTGAGTATCCATCCGGCATTGTCATAGACCACGCCAGCCGACCACGTCAATGCGTTGAACATGCCGTCCATCGCCTTGGAACGCTCCACGTAAAGCGAGTCCGGCGAGCCGCTGCCGACGGGCGACTTGTACCAGTCACGATAGGAATGTATCGAAACGCGCGAAAGGTCGTAGCGCAAGCCAGCGGTAAGCGACAGATGCGGTGTCACGTCCATCTTGTCCGATGCGAACACGGCCGCCGACACCATCTCGAAGTCCGGAATTATGAATCCCCATCCGCCTATGCGGTTGTGCTGGAACTCGCCCGACACACCAGCCTGCAACTCGTTGGCGTGAGGCAGCCGCATGCGGAGCATGGCGTTGAGCGAGGCGTTGTTCTTGCGGAACTCACGTTCCGTAGTGCCTTGCGGCTTAGGCATATAGCCGTGCGACACAGCTTCGGAGCTTTCCCTGCGGAAATCGTTCTGCCACGCCGCATCAAGACTTAACGACGAGCCGCCGGACGCAAACCTGTAGTCCGTGTGGCTGAGCAGCGTCAGGTGGTTCGCAGTCTGGCACGGCAGGTCGATGTCGCGCGAATGCGAGTCGTAGTCGATGGACGAAAGGCGCACCTCCAGTCCGTGGGCATTGGCGAAAAATCCGCTCCGCGAGTAGGAGTCGGAAATCTTGACATCGCTGCGCAGCCGGCGCGAGATGTAGCCGAGACGCAGATGCGCCGAAGCCTCGTTGCCGGCGGTGTTGCGCAGTCGGCCGTTCTTCAGGCGGATGTTGTATGAGTTGTATGTTATGCTGTCGGCCGGCACACGATAGTCGGCATACGACACGGCTGTCAGTCCGCCCTTGTAGAAGAACCTGCCGTATCTGCCGCCCACTCTGCCCGACAGCCCGACGGCGTCGCTATTGCTGCGGTAGAAGACCGAGACCTTGCCCTCGAGCGTGTCCACCGACACTGAGTTGGTGTAAAGCCTGAGCAATCCGCCCACGGCATCGGAACCGGCTATGAGCGCCGACGGTCCTTTCAGCACCTCCGCCCTGTCCACCGAGAACTGGTCGATGTCCAGTCCGTGGTCGTCGGCCCACTGCTGTCCGTCGTGCTTCACGCCGTCCACCGTCACCACCACACGGTTGAGCCCCAGCCCTCGGACTATCAGCTTGGACTGCGACGAGCCTATGGCGCTAGCCTTCACCCCAGGCACAGCCTGAAGCGTCTGCATGAGCGACGACGACAGATTGTCGGTTATGAAGCTCTGCCCTATCTGCGTGCCGGTCTGCGAGAAGTCCTTCTGGTACTCCACCGACGACTGCCCGTACACGAAAATGTCGTCGAGCATGACGTTCCTCAACGCCGAGTCCGGCAAAGCGCTCTGCGCACAGCACAGCGACGGCATAGCCAACACAACGGCATAACAACAAGACACGGCAAGCCAACGGCAAGCCATGCGTGTATTGTAATACATTTACTTGTGAATTAGGTTGTTACTACTTTCCTTGCCCGTATCATCAACGGGCGCGATAATCATAAAGCAGCAACGGGAGGCGCGCGAGGCGATGCGGCAAAGTACGCCACGATGACGGCACGGCTCGCATACAACGCAACCTTAGAAACGAAAGGCAGAGCCAATGCCGAAAGCGACAAGACCACCGACACACAGAAAGGCGTGTGCAGGAAGTGGCAGAACTCGCATTCGTGAGCCGAATCGGTCGGCTGGTCGAGGTGCAGCGGGTGCGCTATATGATGCTGGCACTCGTAGCACAGGACATGGACGTCGGCGTGACGGTGAAGCGACGCGATGGCGAGCGCAGGCAGGAATACCGCCAGCAGCAGTGCCGAAAAAATATGTCGTCTTTGCTCAGCCTTCATTTTTAGAGGCGCAAAGATAGTACATTTCGCGGAAATTGGCATTAAATGACACGAACACACAAGTTAGTGCCACTTTTTTTGCTGCATAATAGATAAAGATTACTATCTTTGGGGTTATTTTCCGAAAATCTATAAAACATTAAGATAACAGAACTTTAAATAATGATCTGGAACAAAGAAGTGGAGTGCATGAGCCGTGAGCAAATGCGCGACCTGCAAAGCAAAAGACTAAGGGAGATCTCTAAATACGTGTATGAGAACACGCCTTTCTACAAGAGGAAATTCGACGAGCTGGGCATCACACCTGATGACATAAAGGACATCGACGACATCGTCAAGCTGCCTTTCACCAACAAGCTCGACCTCAGGGACAACTACCCTTTCGGACTCAGAGCCGTGCCAATGAGCGACATCGTCCGCATACACGCATCGTCGGGAACGACAGGAAAGCCTGTCGTTGTGCTGTACACAAAGAAAGACCTTGAAACATGGCAGGAGGCCATTTCCAGAGCATTCACAGCCTACGGAGCCACAAAGGAGGACATCTTCCAGGTTTCTTACGGATACGGACTATTCACCGGCGGACTCGGAGCACACGACGGAGCGCAGCATATCGGCGCGAGCGTGATTCCTATGTCATCGGGCAACACAGAGAAGCAGGTGGCGCTGATGCACGACTTCGGCGCGACGACACTCTGCTGCACACCTTCATACGCGCTGTTCCTCGCCGAGACCATCGCCTAGAGCGGAATACCACGCGACGAGTTCAAGCTCAGAATCGGAGCGTTCGGCGCAGAGCCTTGGACAGAGGCCATCCGCCGAGACATCGAGAGCAAACTGAAAATCAAGGCATACGACATCTACGGACTGAGCGAAGTGGCTGGACCTGGTGTCGGCTACGAGTGCGAGTGCCAGAACGGACCGCACCTCAACGAGGACTTCTACTACCCTGAAATCGTGGACCCAACCACAGGCAAGCAGTTGCCGGAAGGCACTGTGGGCGAACTCTGCTTCACACACCTGAACAAGGAAGGCATGCCGCTGATGAGATACCGCACACACGACCTCACAGCGCTGCACTACGAGAAGTGCGCCTGCGGAAGAACACTCGTGAAGATGGACAGAATCATGGGAAGATGCGACGACATGCTCATCATCAGAGGCGTGAACGTATTCCCAACACAGATAGAGGACGTGATAATGCAGCTCAAGGAGTTTGAGCCACACTACATACTCGTGGTGGACAGAGTGAACAACACCGACACCAGCGAGCTGCACGTGGAGGTGAAGAAGGAATACTACTCTACCGACCCAGCCGTGCAGAAAGCCCTGATGCACAAGATAAAAGACAAGCTGAAGAGCGTCATCGGACTGGGATTCTATGTCGTGCTCGTCGAGCCTAAGGGCATCGAGCGCTCGACTGGCAAGGCCAAGAGAGTGATAGACAAGAGAAAACTCAAAGACTAATCATAAAGCATACACTATATTTAAGGACATGAAGAAACTTCTATTAGGAGACGAAGCCATAGCCCAAGGTGCTCTTGACGCAGGACTGAGCGGCGTTTACGCTTATCCTGGTACTCCATCAACCGAGATTACTGAATACATACAGGCATCTCCGCTCGCCAAGGAGCGCGGCGTGCACAGCCGCTGGTCAACCAACGAGAAGACCGCCATGGAGGCCGCACTGGGAATGTCATTCATGGGCAAGCGCGCATTAGTCTGCATGAAGCACGTCGGAATGAACGTCTGCGCCGATCCGTTTGTCAACTCCGGCATGACGGGAGTGAACGGCGGCGTTGTCGTACTCGCAGCCGACGACCCTTCAATGCACTCTTCGCAAGACGAGCAGGACAGCCGCTTCTACGGCAAATTCGCCCTGATACCAACTTTCGAGCCAAGCTCACAGCAGGAAGCCTACGACATGATGGCTGCCGCGTTCGACTACTCCGAGCAGCAGAAGCTGCCTGTGCTGATGCGCGTGACAACACGCATGGCGCACTCAAGAGCCGTAGTCGAGGTCAAGAGCGAGGCACGCAAGCAGAACGACATGAACTACAACGCCGTGGCCGCCAACTGGGTGCTGCTGCCAGCCAACGCACGCAAGCGCAACGACATAGTCACAGCGCAGCAGGCGACACTCGAGGAGAACGCAGCCAACTCCACATATAATAAATATATAGAAGGCAAGGACAAGAAGATGGGAATCATCGCCAGCGGAATAGCATTCAACTATGTGAACGAGTGCTTCCCTGCCGGATGCCCTTTCCCTGTGCTGAAGATTTCGCAGTATCCGCTGCCTAAGAAGCTCGTGCGCCGCATGTGCGACGAGTGCGACAGCGTGATGGTCGTGGAGGAAGGACAGCCATTCATCGAGGAGATGCTCCGTGGCGTAATGCCAGGCAACGCCGAAATCAAGGGCCGTCTGACAGGCGAGCTGCCACGCACAGGCGAGCTCACTCCGGACATCGTGAAGAAGGCGCTCGGCATGGAGACTGGCCAGAACTTCTCTTCATGCGAGGATGTGGCGCCACGTCCACCTGCGCTCTGCCAGGGATGCGGACACCGCGACGCTTACACAGCGCTCAACGAGGTGCTCAAGGAATATGAGAATCCACGCGTGTTCGGCGACATAGGCTGCTACACACTCGGATTCCTGCCTCCATACCGCGCAATACACTCATGCGTGGACATGGGAGCCAGCATAACAATGGCGAAAGGCGCTGCCGATGCTGGTCAGTGGCCTGCGGTTGCCGTCATAGGCGACTCGACATTCACACACAGCGGCATGACCGGTCTGCTGGACGCCGTGAACGAGAACGCCAACATCACAGTGATAATAAGCGACAACCTGACAACTGCCATGACAGGCGGACAGGACTCTGCAGGAACAAACAAGTTCGAGGCTATATGCCGCGGACTGGGCGTTGCCGAAGAGCACCTGCACGTGGTGACACCGCTGCCTAAGAATATGCCTGAAATCACACGCATCATACGCGAGGAAATCAACTACAAAGGCACGTCAGTGATAATACCACGCCGCGAGTGCATACAGACACTGCAAAGACATCTGAAGGAACAGAAAAAAGCACAGGAGAAGAAATAACATGAAAACAGACATCATACTCTGCGGTGTGGGAGGACAAGGAATCCTCTCAATCGCGACCATCATAGGCGAGGCTGCCATGAACGAGAATCTGTACATCAAGCAGGCCGAGGTGCACGGCATGAGCCAGCGAGGCGGCGACGTGCAGTCCAACCTGCGCATCTCGTCGGAGCCGATAAACAGCGACCTCATCGCGCTGGGCGGCGCTGATGTGATAATAAGCATGGAGCCGATGGAGGCGCTGCGCTACCTGCCTTACCTGAACAAGGAAGGATGGATAATCACTTCGAGCGCGCCGTTCGTAAACATACCGAACTACCCTGAGCTGGACACCATAATGGCTGACCTGAACAAAATGCCTAACGTGATAATCGTGGACATAGAGCAGCTGGCGAAGGACAACGGCGTGAACCGCTCTGCCAACGTGATACTGCTGGGAGCGGCACAGAAAGCGCTCGGCATAGAGTACGACAAGCTGGAGGACGCAATCCGCCGCGTGTTCGGACGCAAGGGCGACGCCGTGGTGGAAGCCAATATCAAGGCTCTCGCTCTCGGACGAGCTGCGCAGAAATAAAAGAGAACTGACATAAAAAAACGGAAAAACGCTTTGATGAAAATCAAGGCGTTTTTTTGTTATTCGTTTATCTGGGCGAATGGTTATTCGCCCCTACAAAATGGGATGCGATTCATCGTATCCATAACACACAAATCTATTTCACCCCTTTGGGGTTCTGTTTTGATGTTGATTTTATCAGGGGGTTACACCCCTGCCTATGGGCATTCCGTCCCTACGGGACTACCGCAGCTGCATCAATTAAATCAACCCTGAAAGGGTGAAAAACAACACAGACACGGGTGTGAGCCCGTGGCAAAACGCGACAATAATGATGAATCCCGAAGGGATGACACAAAACACTTCGGCTACGCTCAACGACCAGATACTGCGTACAGACGGAGCATGCTCCGTCTCTACAAGGCGCACAAATCTATTTCACACCTTTGGGGTTCTGCTTTTATGTTGATTTTTATCAGGGGGTTACACCCCTGCCTATGGGCATTCCGTCCCTACGGGACTACCGCAGCAACATCAATTAAATCAACCCTGAAGGGGTGAAAACAACACAGAC
>JAEEGG010008570.1_pt1 | contig 23160 bp, 21 predicted proteins | sample 9134161 | NCBI WGS metagenome assembly JAEEGG01 (sample SAMN16246543, study PRJNA631951) | gut metagenome | biome: gut microbiome; feature: rumen; material: CR-attached | host: Bos | place: Iran: Karaj | collected 2018-10
CTGTGGACAAAAATAAGGCGGTTATAGCGGTGAGGATCCACCTCAAACCATTCCGAACTGAGAAGTTAAGCTCACTTGCGCCGATGATACTGCGATACCATGTGGGAAAGTAGGAAGCCGCCGTCTTTCAAGCAAGGCCTCTGCCGAATCGGCAGGGGCCTTTTTTTATGCTTGAAAGACGCCGGCTTCCCTGGAAGCCGACCTTTTTACAGGGGGCGCTGCCCCCTAACACCCCTGCGCGCTGCGCGCGGCCAGCATAGCTGGCTGACGCTGACGGCGGCAGTGATTGAGCAGGGCAGCGGCGTAAAGGGCACTTGAGCGAAGGCGAAACAGCGTATGAGCGGAAGTCCACCGGCTCGGGAGCGATGCTGTCTGAGCCACGTTAGGCGCAGATTGAGGTGGAGGCAGATTTGTCTGCGTATGCAGACAGTGTCTGCCGACAGCGAAAGATGCAGACTAAAAGGGCGAGTTCGTCGCGACAGGTGGACGCAGCGAAATACGCCGCCTGAGCGAACTCGTGCCCTCCAAGCCGCTTGCTCTGCACATAAAGCCGTCAGCTCGCGCCCTTCCGAAGACCTTATTCCTGCTGTGACGGGCAGTTGCTGCGGTCACACCTAGAATGGGCAAGGTCTGCAAAAATGAGACATACCTTGTACACCTAGACGGGTTTTGAGCTGTGGCCTGTATCAATACTGTACACAGTAATGCAAAATGATAATGCTTCTTTTCACTGATGGACAACTGATACGCGAATGTATCATATAATTGTTTCAAATTATTCATTAATTGTAATAAAGTGTTGCGGAGAGTTGATTATTCTCTATCTTTGTGACAACAAAACAAAGCAAGAAATGATGACTCGTTTTTCATGGTGGTGGCGTGACTCAAGGATTAAAAATTCGTGAGACGCTGCAGCCGTGTAAACTAATCAAATACCATCGAAGGCCTGTCGTAATCACGACAGGCTTTTTTTATACCCGAAAACAACAATAAAACCAAAGATATGAGTTACCAAGTAGATGAAAACGGATTCTACGGCGAATTTGGAGGAGCCTATATCCCCGAGATACTCTACAAGTGCGTAGACGAACTGAGGAAAGCCTACCTGCCGGTAATCCAAAGCGAAGAGTTCAAGAAAGAGTACCACCGGCTGCTGCTGGACTATGCAGGCAGACCTTCGCCGCTGTACTATGCAGACCGGATGAGCCGTAAGTACGGCTGCCGCCTCTACCTCAAACGCGAAGACTGCAACCATACAGGAGCCCACAAGATCAACAATGCCATCGGACAGATCCTGCTGGCCCGTAAGATGGGCAAGACCCGCGTGATAGCCGAGACCGGCGCAGGACAACACGGAGTCGCGACAGCCACAGTGTGCGCCCTGATGGGAATGCAATGCGAGATATTTATGGGCAAGACCGACGTAGAACGCCAGCACACCAACGTAGAACGAATGCGTATGCTGGGAGCAAAAGTCAACCCGGTGACGACAGGCAATATGACCCTCAGCGACGCCTGCTCCGCCGCCATCCGGGACTGGTGCTGCCATCCTTCAGACACATATTACCTGGTAGGCTCGACGATGGGCCCCCATCCATACCCGGACCTCGTAGCAAAGCTCCAGAGCGTAATCTCGGAAGAAATCAAGACCCAGCTGCTGGAAAAGACAGGCCGCGACTACCCCGACTACCTGATAGCCTGTATCGGCGGCGGCAGCAATGCAGCAGGAACCATCTATCACTATATGGATGACGACAGAGTCAAAATCGTCCTGGCCGAAGCAGGGGGCCACGGCGTAGATTCAGGCTACACGGCAGCAACCATCCACCGCGGCCGCACAGGCATCCTCCACGGCTCCAAGATGCTCGTAATGCAGACCCCCGACGGCCAGATCGAAGAAGCATTCTCAATCTCCGCCGGCCTGGATTATCCCGGAGTAGGACCGATGCACTGCAATATGGCAAAACAGGGTCGCACGAAGGTGCTCGCCATCAACGACGACGAAGCAATCTATGCAGGCTACGAAATGACCCGCCTCGAAGGCATAATACCCGCAATCGAGAGCGCCCACGCGATAGCGGCCCTGAGCAAGATAAGCTTCCGCCCCGACGACATAGTCGTCCTCACAGTAAGCGGCCGCGGCGACAAAGACGTCGAGACCTATCTCAAGAACAAAGAAATGGCTGCAGAATATGGAAACTTTTAAATACACCACCAACGCCCGCAAACGTCTGGCAGACCTCCATACGCCAGTCTCAGTATATATGAAACTCCGCGACCTCTATCCCCAGTCAGCCCTGATGGAGTCAAGCGACTACCACAGCGGCGAGAACTCCAGGTCCTTCATCGGCATCGCCCCGATAGCAAGCGTAGCCGTGGAACACGGAGTAGCAGTAGCAAACTATCCCGACGGCAGCAGGATGCGCAAGCCTCTGGCGGACGACTATACGGCCGATATGGCAGTCAACGAATTCATACGCAGCTTCGACGTGAAGGGCGAATACAGCAATATGTGCGGCCTGTACGGCTATATGACATTCAACGCAGTGCGCTATCTCGAAAACATCCAGGTCAAAGACGAGACCCAGGCCAGGAACGACGCCCCCGACATCCTCTACATACTCTACAAGTACGTAATAATGTTCGACCACTTCAACAACACGATGGTAATGGTAGAACTGATGAAAGAAGGAGAGCAGAGCGGCCTGGCGAAGATAGACCAGGAGATGAACCGCACCAACGTCAACCCCTACGGCTTCCATCCGGTCGGAGAGACCACGTCCACAATTAGCGACGAAGAGCACAAAGCCAACATACGGAAAGGAATAGCCCACTGCCTGCGCGGAGACGTATTCCAAATCGTGCTGTCACGCCGCTTCGTGCAGAAATACGAAGGAGATGACTTCAAGCTTTACAGGGCGCTGAGAAGCATCAATCCCAGCCCCTACCTTTTCTATTTCGACTTCGGTGGCTTCCGCATCTTCGGCTCATCTCCCGAAACCCACTGCCGCATCGAAGGCCGCAGAGCCTATATCGACCCCATAGCCGGCACGACAAAGAGGACGGGAAACCGCGAAGAAGACGCAGCAGGCGCAGAATTCCTGCGCAACGATCCCAAAGAAAACGCAGAGCACGTAATGCTGGTGGATCTGGCGCGCAACGACTTGAGCCGCAACTGTCACGACGTGAAAGTCGAATTCTACAAGGACCTCCAGTACTACAGCCACGTCATACACCTCGTATCACGCGTGAGCGGCGAACTTGACGACGATGCAGACCCCGTGAAAGCGTTTATGGACACATTCCCGGCCGGTACCCTGAGCGGCGCTCCGAAGGTGAGGGCGATGCAGCTCATCAGCGAATACGAACCCCACAACAGAGGCGCGTACGGCGGCTGCATCGGATACATCGGCCTTGACGGAAGCCTCAACCAGGCGATAACCATCCGGACCTTCGTCAGCCGCAACAACGAACTCTGGTTCCAGGCCGGAGGCGGAATAGTCGCCCGCAGCAACGAAGAATATGAACTCCAGGAAGTCAACAACAAACTCAACGCGCTTCGCAGAGCGATTCTGATGGCCGAAAATATGTAAGACAATGAAAATAGTTATCATAGACAATTACGACAGCTTCACCTACAACCTTTCCCATCTGGTGAAGTCCCTGGGAGCCCAGGTGACGGTCTACCGCAACGACCGATTCGAGATGTCCCAACTGGAACAGTTCGACAAGATAATCCTTTCGCCCGGCCCCGGTATCCCTTCGGAGGCGGGTCTGCTGCTCGACGTAATCAGCAGCTACGCAGGCCGCAAGCCGATGCTGGGCGTCTGCCTCGGCCATCAGGCCATAGGAGAAGTCTTCGGCGGAAAACTCGAGAACCTGAGCGACGTATTCCACGGTGTAGCCACCGAAGGCAGCCAGGCAGGCAATGACTACATCTTCAGCGGCCTTCCCGAAAGAATAGTGATGGGCCGCTACCACAGCTGGGTGGTCAGCAAAGACAACTTCCCGGACTGCCTGGAGATAACGGCGCAGAGCGACGAAGGTCAGATAATGGCCCTGCGCCACCGTCAGTACGACATCCACGGCATCCAGTTCCACCCCGAGAGCGTCCTGACCCCTGACGGAACAGTAATAATCAAGAATTTCATCGATAAACAATAACCTGCTATGAAAAAGTACCTGGAAGAAGTACTCAACCACGAGTACCTGTCACGCGAAGAAACGCACGACATCCTTATCAACATCACACAAGAAAAATATCCCAGTGAGCAGCTGGCCTCCCTGATGAGTATGCTCCAGCTTCGCGGCATCACCGTAGACGAACTGCTGGGCTTCCGCGACGGCATCCTTGAGACCGGCCTGTCCGTAAAGCTCGATGCAGACCGGTATGTCGACATCGTCGGAACCGGCGGCGATATGAAGAACACCTTCAATATCTCCACCTGCGCCTGCGCAGTAGTGGCCGGAGCAGGTTACAATGTGGCCAAGCACGGCAACTATGCCAGCACCAGCACCTCCGGAGCAAGTGATGTGATGGCGATGCACGGAGTGCAGTTCTCTTTTGATGAAGACCGCCTGAACCGCTCGATGGAAAAAACCCATATGGTATATCTCCACGCTCAGGTATACGCCAAGGCGATGAAGTTCGTCGGCCCTGTCCGCAAGAAACTCCCCTTTATGACATTCTTCAACCTGCTAGGTCCGCTGGTCAACCCCTCACAGCCGAAATGCAACGTGATGGGAACGGCGACGCTGGAGCAGATGCGCCTCTACAACAACGTCTTCCAGAAGATGGGAGTAGACTATGCCCTTGTGAACAGCACCGACGGCTATGACGAAATCTCACTGACAGGAACGTTCAAGATCACCACAAACAAGTACGAGAAAGTGTTCGACCCGTCAGACTTCAACCTGCCGCAGACGAATGATTTCGACCTCTTCGGAGGCCGCACCAAAGAAGAGGCATCCGGCATATTCGACGACGTCCTTGAAAACAAGGCGACCGAAGGCCAGAAGAACACTGTGCTGGCCAACGCGGCAGTCGCAATACAGTGCGTAGACCAGAGCCTGGACATACTTCAGGCGCTGGACATCGCCCGCGAAAGCCTGGAAAGCGGCAAGGCCCTCGCAAATTTCAAGAAATTCGTGGAACTGAACAGCTAAGGCACAATGGATATCCTTGAGGAAATAATAGCCCACAAGCGTATCGAAGTGGCGGCCCGGAAGCAGGACAGGCCTCTTGCCGTCCTGAGCTGCGATGTAGAAACCGCAATGGCCGCCGGCCCGCAGCCTTCGATGGCAGCGGCTCTGCTGGCCTCCGGGAGCGGCATAATAGCCGAATTCAAGCGCAAGTCCCCTTCGAAAGGCTGGATAAAGGAAGACGGCGACGCAGCCGTCATACCCCTGAGCTATCAGCGCAACGGAGCCGCGGCAGTCAGCATCCTGGCTGACGGAAAGTATTTCGCAGGCAGCCCGGAATATATCGCGCAAGCCCGTCGTAGCGGAGTCACCCTGCCCATCCTTTACAAGGAGTTCATCGTGGACGAGTACCAGTTATACTTGGCACGGCTCAGCGGCGCCTCTGCTGCCCTGCTGATTGCGGCAGCGCTGACCAAGGCTGAATGCGGCAGTTTGCTGAAGACTGCGCACTCCCTGGGCCTTGAAGTCCTGCTGGAGATGCACAGCGAAGCGGAACTGGAATATGCGGAGCTGGAACCGGATATGTGCGGCATCAACAACCGCAACCTCGGCACATTTGTGACGGATGTCGGAAACAGTTTCCGCCTGGCTGAAAAACTGCCTTCAGACGCCGTGAAGGTCAGCGAAAGCGGCATCAGCAGGCCTCAGACCCTGAAAGAACTGAGGGAATGCGGATTCAGAGGCTTCCTCATCGGCGGGATGCTTATGAAGGAGAATGACCCCGGGGCGGCACTCGGACAATTGATCGCAGAACTATGAAAATCAAGGTATGCGGAATGCGCGACGCAGACAACATACGCGCAGTGGAAGCTCTCGGTGTAGACATTATGGGATTCATCTTCTGGCCCGGCTCCGGCCGCTATGTCGACAGCCAGCCCGTCTACCTGCCGGAAAGCTGCCTGAGAGCTGGAGTCTTCGTGGATGCGGCCCCCAGGGACATTCTTGCAGCCGCGAAGGCGTACCGTCTGGACTGCATACAGTTTCACGGCCACGAAACGCCGGAGTATATAGCATATCTCAGGAAGCAGACCGACCGTCTGAATGCAGATATGCGCTTTATAAAGAGCATCCCGGTGACGACGGCGGAAGATCTCGGGCAGACGCAGCAGTTTGAAAACGTGTGCGACCTATTCCTTTTCGACACGAAAGGGAAGCTGCCTGGAGGTAACGGAAGCCAATTCGACTGGGGGCTGCTGCAGGACTACACCGGGCGACTGCCGTTCCTTCTCAGCGGAGGAATAGGCCCCTGTGACGCGGAGCGCATCAAGGCATTCCGTGCCCCCGGATGCATCGGCATCGACCTTAACAGCCGCTTCGAGACTGCACCAGGAATGAAGGATGCAGAAGTTTTGAAAACCTTTATAGACAAGATAAGACAATGAACAAGATAGACAGACTTTTTGAAGGCCGTGGGGATAAAAAACTGCTTTCGCTCTATTTCTGCGCAGGCGACCCTACATTTGAAGGCACAGCCGACGTGATACGCGCAATGGAGCGCCGCGGCATAGCTATGGTCGAAGTTGGCTTCCCCTTCTCGGACCCGCTTGCAGACGGCCCGGTGATACAGACGGCGGCGACAAATGCCATCCGTGGCGGAATGACCATCAGCAAACTCTTCGCTCAGCTGGAGGAAATCAAGGACGAGGTGTCCATCCCCCTTGTGCTGATGGGCTACCTGAACGTGGTAATGCAGTATGGCGTGGAAGCGTTTTTCCGCAGCTGCGCGGCCAGCGGGGTGAGCGGGGTGATAATCCCCGACCTGCCGTTCAAGGACTATATGGAAGAAGTGCGTCCGGTCGCCGCACGCTACGGCATATATGTCATTATGCTGATCACTCCCGAGACAGAAGAAGAGAGGATACGGTTTATCGACGACAACACCGACGGCTTCATCTATATGGTGAGTTCAGCGTCGATAACCGGCACCCAGAAGAGCTTCGACGAGCGCAAGCAGGAATATTTCCGCCGTATCAACGCGATGAACCTGAAACATCCGCGTATGATAGGCTTCGGAATAAGCAACCGTCAGACTCTGGAGGCTGCCCAGAAAAACGCCGCCGGGGCCATCATCGGAAGCAAATTCGTCACTCTGCTGGAGCAGAGCGGCAGCCCCGACGAGGCCCTGGACAGACTGTTTGAAGCGCTGGCTTAGAGAGCGATCTCGAAAGGAGAAGCCGGCATTCCTTCGGCGTTGTAGAGGGTTACATCTTCACGGACGTAGTTTTTCCAAAGGAAGCGGACTTTCTTGGGATTCTTGATGCCGCCGACATAGAGGACAACCCTGTTGCCAAGGATGGTGGCATTGACGCGCTGGTAGACCCCGTTTTCGTCAGATACGGCGAAACCCTTGATCTCGTCTCCCTTGATGACAAGGCCGTTGCCTATTTCACTGAAAGTGAGGTAAACCCTTCCGTCCTTGAGTTCAGCCTTGGTGCATTCCGGAGAAAGGACCACTGTCTCACCGTAGGCGGTCCTCATCGCAGCCTTGGCGACTCTCTCGGCCACCGGTTTCTTGTTGATGGGGTGGATGTTGTTCCACGTACCGATGTCGCACGCTACTGCCAGTGCGGCGTTGGGAAGCATATGGGTGGCAAGCCTCTGTCCCTCACGGACGTTGGCCCAGCCGTCCTGCACGGGCAGGAAGGTCTTTGCCTGGTGGCTTGCGAGCTGGCAGATGATCACCGGCATATTGTTGTTGCGGAAATCCTTGCTCCAGGTCTTCATCATCCTGGCCAGGAAAGTTCCGTATTCAGGAGTATTGCCGCTGTTGGTTTCGCCTTGATACCATACTACACCTTTCACGTTGGCGTTCGTGACAGGTTTCAGCATACCCCAGTACAGACCGAAGGGGGTGCGGACCATAGAGGAGTGCTTAATCTCCCTTTCAGTGTACTGCATTACGACAGGACGTTCCGCAGGAGCTCCGCCGGGCCTTGCAAAGTTGCTGGGAATGTCTTCCTTGAAGAATTTCCAGCCGTCATTGAGAGAGATGGTGTCCTTGTCGAGGCGGAGACGGTACTGCTCGTCCTCATAGAAGCCGCCGTTGGCATTGGCACCGTTGATTTTGATACATATCACATTCTTGCCTTCCTTGAGAATGCCCTCGCCGAAAGCGTAGTTGCGCGGAGGATATTCATATCCGGTGGTTCCGACCCTGACGCCGTTGATGAAAGTCTCGTCGGCCTGGGTGATGGTTCCTAGTTTGAGCAGATTGTTCTTGGATGCAGCCTGCTCGGCAGTCAGCCAGAGGTCGTGCCTGTAATAGATCAAAGCGCTGCCGGTGATGCCGACTTCCCTGAAGTAATGAGGCAGATAGGCCGGAGCCCACTCCGAGTCGTCGAAATCAGCAGCATAATAGGCAGGATTCTCTACCGGACGTTCAGCGGCAGCTCCGCCGCCCGTCGGCCTGTTCCCGAACAACGCCCCGAAAGCAGGGCCGCTCCTCGGCTGGGGATTGCGCTGGGCTTCGAGGGCCTCAGCGTACTGAGGATAGTCCTTCAGGTCGTCAGGGCTCATCCAGCTCTCGATGGCAGTGCCGCCGACAGCACACTGGATGATGGCTACGGGCACCTGGTAGGTATCGTATATCTTGCGGGCGAAGAAATAGGGAATCATCGACATCTTGAGGCAGTTGACAGGGTCGACTTCTTTCCACGAACCCGATGCGAAATCCTTCTGGGGGCCGTCATAAGCGTATTTCTCACCAACGAGGAACTCGCGGATGAGAGGATTGGTATAATGCAGGACATCGTTGCCGTAGAGGTCCAGGGCACGCTCCAGCGGAGTCTGCATATTAGACTGGCCGGAAAATACCCAGACATCTCCGAACACGACGTTGTGCACTTCGATGTCATTGACTTTTATGGTATATGTCTTCCCGTCCCAGGAAGTTGAGGGAAGGACAACGAGCCAGTTGCCGTTGCGGTCGGCTCTGGCGTTGTAAGTGTTCCCGTCGAATGTAACGGTGACTCTTTCCTGAGGGTCGGCAAAACCCCAGATGCGTGCGGGCTGGTCACGCTGCAGGATGAGGCCGTCGCTGATCATCTTGGGGAGTGTGACTTTTGCGTTGACGCTTTGAGACAACAGCATAGCTGCCATGCTCAATACAATGAGAACATGTCTTTTCATAACAAGATATAAAAAGGGAATGATGTAATAATAAGATAAGAGCCTTTCACGGGACTCGAACCCGCGACCTGCTCATTACGAATGAGCTGCTCTACCGACTGAGCTAAAAAGGCTTTTTGCATTGCAAAAGTAACAAAAAAACTATTTCTGCAATGCTTCTTTGACTGCTTCTTCGATGCTGTCGCCGCGCAGATTCCGCTTGGCTATGGTACCGTCAGGAGCGAAAAGTATCAGGTGAGGTATAGTGCTGATGCCATATACCTCAGCCGGAGTAGAGTCGTGACCGACAAAAATCTGGTCATATTTGATGCCGAGATCCTTCAGCGCCTTGTCGGTGTCCTCCCTTTCGTCAGAAATGGGGATGCCGACAACGGTGAAGTCCTTGCCTGCATACTTCTTGTAAACGGCGATTATCCTGGGAATCTCTTCCTTGCAGGGGCCGCACCAGCTTGCCCAGAAATCTGCGAGCACCCATTTCCCCTTGCCGACATAGTCGGAAAGGGAGACAGGCTTGCCGTTGGCAGTTTCGCCCTTGAAGTCCGCGAACATACGTCCGACAGAAGTGCTTTCCATCTTTTCAAGGCCTGCGCGGATATTCCTGAACGGCTCGTAGTTCACGATGAAGTCAGCAGCTCCTTCGAGGGCCTTGTCAAAATCAGCCACCGTCGCGAAGTCGTAGGCCATATCGGTCAAGGCGTAAAGGCCGATGACATTGTCCTTGTTTGCGTTGAAAGTATCCATATTGAGCTCGCTCAATTTGGACTGGGCATCGTCGGCGACCTCATTGATGGCGGCCTCCAGCTCAGCGCCTGTCAAACTGCCGCTCAGTTCCCTTGCCTTCGAGGTGTAGCCGTTCACGATGGCGGTGACAGCCTCGTTGTAAGCTTGGAACTTGTCGTTCAGGACGCCGCCCTGGATAACCTTGGGCGCCTTGAAATCAATTTTGATATTCCCGGCTTCAGGAATCAGCGTCACTGCGCTTGGAGTGTCCGGCACTCCGCCGTAAACAAGCATTATCTGTTTAATGGTTTCGTTGGAGGCAGGGCAGGTGAAAGAGAAGGATCCGTCGCCGGCTAATGCGGCAGTGTCGATCTGCTGCGTCAGGTTGTCGACCATTATCATAAAGTCGCCTTCATTGAAATCCAGGTAGGATTCAATCGACCCTTTGACGGTACACTTGTCTTGTGCGCAGGATGCGGACAATGCAGCTATCGCAAGTATGGCAAGGACTTTCTTCATATTTGAGGCAATTACCAGGCAAGGGCTCCGGCGCCAAGAATCGCTGCGTCAGACTCCTTGAGGGCAGAAGGGATGATGTCAATCTTGTCTTTCCAGATTGAGAGCAGGTTGGCGTTCATTGCTTCGCGCATAGGCTTGAAGATGAATTCTCCGGCCCTTGCCAGACCTCCGAAGAGGACGATGGCCTCAGGAGCGCTGAATGCTACGAAGTTGGCGCAAGACTCACCCAGTATCCTGCCAGTGTAGTTGAAGATGTCGATGGCGAGCTGGTCTCCTTTTACGGCAGCCTCATATACATCTTTTGATGTTATTTCCTGGATGGAGGCAAGGGAACTGTCGGCATATTTGCCGCTCTCAAGCCATTCGCGTGCAGTCTTGGCGACGCCGATGGCAGAAGCATAGGCCTCGAGGCAGCCGTCGTGGCCGCAGCCGCAGCGGCGTCCGTTGTGACGTACGGCACGGGTGTGGCCGAGTTCTCCTGCAAATCCGTCGTGGCCGTAGACAAGGGCTCCGTTGATGACGATACCGCTGCCGACACCTGTTCCGAGAGTAAGCATAATGAAATCCTTCATTCCGCGGGCAGCGCCGTAGGTCATTTCACCTACTGCAGCGGCATTGGCGTCGTTGGTCACGGTGACGGGGATGTTCAGCTTCGACTCGATATATTGCTTCAGGAACACCCTTTTGCCGTTGGCCCAAGGCAGGTTGGGGGCATCCTCGATCATTCCTGTGTAATAGTTGCCGTTAGGCGCGCCGATTCCGATGCCCTGGATCTGGTCAAGCCCGATGTTGGCTGCAAGACTCTTGATGGTTTCACACACTGAGTCCATAAATTTCTCGCCTTCGTCCGGGCCGAATTTAGAAGAGATGACGGTTTGCGCGGGAATTTCTCCGCGACGGTCGATGATGCCGATCTTGGTGGTCTGTCCGCCGACGTCTACACCAACAACATATTCTTTGTCCATATTCTGTTTTTATAAAAATTATTCTACGGGAATGTCTTTGTTAACGTTCTTGCTGCCCCAGATTGCATAGTAGAGCAGGTATGCGAGCATAGCCACAACCAGCCAGTAGCTGGGGATGGCACCTGCACGCTGGGCTATGGCCTGCTGGATGAGCGGCATTATGCCACCGCCGACAACCATCATCATAAAGATGCCGGAAGCCTGCTCGGTGTATTTGCCGAGGCCCTCGACTGCGAGGTTGAAGATTGCACCCCACATTATCGAAGTGCAGATACCGCAGAGGGCGAGGAAGATACATTTCATAGGAACTGCAGAGCCCTTGACGGTCATACTGACGCTCTCGGGCAGGAAGATGGCGATGAGCAGCAGCAGGATGGCCAGTGACGACACTGAAATCATCTGGGTGCGGGTGCTGATCTTTCCGCTGAGAGTACTGCTGAGGAAGCGGCCTATCATCATCAGGAACCAGTATGAAGCGGCGAGGAAGCCGGCGACTGCGGCAGAACCCTCGAAGCCGAGGTCGGAGATGTAGAAGTTCAGCTGGGCGGGGATGCCGATCTCGATACCTACATAGAAGAAGATGGCGATGACGCCGAGCACGGTGTGACGGAAACTCCAGGCGCTGTGCTCATAGGTAGTGGTCTTGCGCTCCTTTGCAGGCTCGGGAATATTGACGAATGATATGATGATGAAAGCAAGAGCGAAGACGCCCATTGCGATGAAGAGCAGAGGAACGACGTCAGACATTGCGGTGTTGTCGGTAACGGTACCGATGAGCACGCCGACGAGCAGGGGAGTGAGGGTTCCGGTCAGGGAGTTGAGGGTACCACCGGTCTGGATGAGCTGGTTGCCGCGGTTGCCGCCGCCTCCGAGGATATTCAGCATCGGGTTGACGACGGTGTTAAGCATACATACGCAGAATCCGCAGACGAAGGCACCGAGCAGATAGACGTAGATGGCGCTTTCGCCGAGGAAGCCGAAGCTTGAAAGGTACTGGATGCAGATGCCCACGAAGCCTGTGGCAAGGGCGATGAGGGTTGTTTTCTTGTAGCCGACCTTGACCAGCATCTTGCCGGCGGGGATACCCATAAACAGGTATGCGGCGAAGTTCATCATATTACCCATCATTGCAGCCCAGCTGTACTGGCCTTTCCAGATGTTGCCGAACGGAGCGGCCATGTTGGTGACGAATGAAATCATCGCGAAGATGAAGCACATCGTGATAATCGCGACAAGTCTTCCATTCTTGTTAGTTGTAGTAGTGTTTGACATATTTTAAAGGTTTATTATTGCCAAATGAATGATATTCAAATTTAGCGTTTTTAATGAAAATACTCTAATTTTGGAGTAGTTCTTGCAATACACGGTATTCAAAAAAACGATTACGATGAAAAGATTATTAATTGCATTTGTTCTCCTGCTCTCTTGCGGCCTTTGCGGCGTGCAGGCAAACGCCCAGTCAAAACTTGACAAAATGATCGGCACCTGGCTGATCAAAGTCGATATGAACGGCGAGGAAATGGAATTCACCTACGATGTCGTCAAGACCGACGAAGGAGTCTTTGCGGTGATGGAGATGCCCGGAGCCCCTGAGCAGAGACTTCAGATCAAAGAGGTCAACGGCAAGCTCTGCAGTCAGCTGGATGTCCCGGAATTCGGCTCAGTGATTGACATAAGCTATGCTGTAGTAGATGATGATAACGTCAATATTGCGATTGATGCCGGCGGATTCTTTATGGAATCAGCTATGACCCGAGTCAAGAAATAAGACACACCCCTGATATGAAAAACTATGCTATGAACTTCATACTGGCAGCCTTGCTGCCGGTATTTCTTTGTGCAGGCGCCGGTTGCTCCCGCACGGTCACTACTTCCAACCCCGTAATCTATGGTGACGTCCCCGATCCCGACGTTATCAGGGTGGGCAATGATTATTATATGACCAGCACTACGATGCATCTTCTGCCCGGTGTGCCGGTAATGCACAGTACCGACCTCGTCAACTGGGAGATTGTCTCCTACGTCTATGACCAGCTCGAAGACAATGACAAGGCAAACCTCCTGAACGGAGAATTCAGCTACGGTGGCGGTTCGTGGGCATCGTCCATCAAATATGCCGGCGGAGAGTATCACGTATGCTTCATCGCCAACGAGCAGCACAAGAGCTATATCTACCACACCAAAGACCTGACCTCAGGAGAATGGACCAGAAGCGACTTCGACGTTGTCTTCCACGATCCGGCACTGTTCGAGGATGAAGACGGCACCGAATGGGTTGTCTATGGCAACGGTGGGCTTCATATCACCCAGCTCACAGACAATTTCCACGCAATCAAGCAAGACGGCATTGTCGACAGTCTGCTGCTCAACCTGCGTTCGCGTGAGTTGCAGCTCCAGCCCGAAGGCAGCCACCTGTACAAGCGCAACGGATATTACTATCTGTTTGACATTGACTGGCCGCGTGGAGGCGTACGTCGCGAAATAGTCAACAGAAGCACGAACCTGATGGGTCCCTACGAGCAGAGGACTGTCCTGTATACTACCCTGAACGAGGGACGCGGTGGTTTCTCTGCCAATGGCGTTGCACAGGGTGGAATCGTTGATACCCCGACCGGTGAATGGTATGCCTTCCTCTTCCAGGACCACGGTCCGCTCGGCCGCTGCCCGGTGCTTGTGCCTATGGAGTGGGTCGATGACTGGCCGGTGATGGCAGGTGGCGATGCTGCAGGCGCTGCGACCGGAAAGACCTTCGGTATGGCGAAGCTGCCCGAAGTGGGTGTTATGCCCGCAGAGGTTGGTGTGAAGGCGAAAACTGTCACCGTGGCCAACTGGTTCGGCAGCGATGACTTCGATTATAAAGAGAACAAGCTTGGCCTCGCCTGGCAGTGGAACCATAATCCTGTCGCTGCGGGATGGAGCCTTACCGAGCGTCCCGGCTGGCTGAGGCTGAAACCCGTTTCACTTGCTCCCAACATCCTCAGGGCGCGCAATTCGCCGTCACAAAGGCTTCCAGGCCCTCGTTGCGATACTGAAGTGCTGCTGGATTTCAGCGGGCTCAAGGCTGGCGACAGGGCAGGTATCTGCGCATTCCAGAGCAATTATGCCTCAGTGGGGATTGCTGTAGGCGAGAATGGAGAAAAACGCCTGAGCGTGATGCAAAGGACCGGCGGCGGAAACAAGCGTATGCTCGGTGCTGAAGATGACGGTTCGGTTGAGGTCCTTTCCCAGCCGGTTCCCGATGGCCTTTCTACCGTGGCCCTCAAGATAAGGTATATCTTCGACCCTGCCGACGACAACGATACCAAGCGTGATTTTGCAACGCTCGCATACTCGTTTGACGGGGGCAAGAACTGGGTTGACTGCGGAATAGAACTTCAGATGCGTTATACCCTCGACATATTTATGGGTTACCGCACCTTCCTGTATTGCTATTCAACTCTGGCTACCGGCGGACACGCGGACTTTGATTACTACCACGTGTCAGTGGATTAAGACTGAGCCGGATCAGCTGCCTGCGATTCCAGGTTGCGCTTCTGGTAATCTTTGGCTGAAATGCCGAAGAATTGCCTGAACGCCGTAGAGAAGACAGAAGGGTTGCTGTAGCCCACGGAGTAGGCTATCTGTGCGATGTTCTTCTTCTCGCCCTTGAGCAGCTGTGCTGCCTGATTCAGGCGGATGGCTCGGATATACTCTCCGGGAGACATCCCTGTAATCTCCTTTATCTTCCGGTGCAGATGACCTCTGCTTATGCCGATGGCACCTGCAAGCATCTCGACGTTAAGGCCCGGGTCGGACAGGTGCTCGTTGATGACTTCGAGGACTTTCTTGATCAGGGCGTCGTTGTTGCCCTCAAGTTCGACGGGCTGGAGCGTCTCTTTTGATATCTGCATCTCCTTGATGTGGCTTGCAAGACGTGACCGGTTGACAATCAGGTTGTTGCAACTCAAGATAAGCTCTTCTTCGTTGAACGGCTTCGGAATTATGGCATCGGCGCCGGTCAACAGACCCTGCAGCTTCACATCTTCTCCGGGCAGTGCAGTCATAAGCAACACCGGGACGTGGGCAGTATTGGCATTGCTCTTGAGCCGTTTCACCAGGGATATTCCGTCGATGCCGGACATCATTATTTCGGCAATCACAAGGTCAGGTACGTTGGAAATGGCGGCATTCAGTCCTTCTGAAGGATTGGTAAAAGTCTTGACGTTGAAACGGGGACTGAGCAGCAGATGCAGATAATTGCATATGTCGGGATACTCATCGATGGCGATAATGGAGTACTTCCTGACGGACGTTGAACCTTTGTCCGTATAGTCGGCATCAAAGTTGCCTCTTGTGTTGATGATGTTCCACGTCTCGTCAAGCTTGCCGTTTCTGCTTGTAAGCTGGTCTTTGGGAAAATGTGCGTTGCCTTGAGGCAGCCTGATCGTGCACGCATATCCATTGTTGTCAGGGAAATTCCTGACGGTTATGGTACCTTTGTGTTTGCTGACGATATCCTTACAAAGGTACATATCAATGTTCGTATCTGTGACTGCTCCGGAATCAGAGCGTTTGAACAACTCGAACAAATGCGTTATGCGTTCTTCTGCTAGCGTATTGCCGTGGCTGGTGATTATAATTGAAGCGTACTTGTCGTCATCCGCGACTTCTATTTCCAATTTGTTGCCAGCAGGAGTAGATTTTAATGCAGCACCTATCAGACTCGTCAGGACTTCGTCGAATTTGTATCTGTCCAGCCAGGCGGTGACCCTGTCTTTGCTGCAATGGAATGAGATCTCCACTTCTCCCAGCTTGGCCTGGTATCTGAAGACAGAGAGCAGGTTATGAATGTACTTGACGAGATTGATTTCCCTGAATCTCAAGTTTTTCTCATCCTCGTCTATTTTGTCGGCATTCATAGTCTTGTCCAGAATGGCCAGGATTTTACCCGCATTTTGCTGCATTCGTTTCAGCTCTTTGTCGGTTTCTTCATCATATCTGTTTTCTGACAGCTTCAGAAGAGGGGTTGTGATAAGCGTCACCGGAGTTCTGAGTTCCTGGGTAAGGTAAGTCAGGAATTCCAGTTTTTTTATGGTTTTCTCATTGCGTTTTGCGGCTCTCTTTTCCAATCTGTAGCAGACGTACCATACAATCAAGCCCCCTGCCGCGGCAGATACAATGCAGGCTAGAATTGCGGGAATAAGAGGGATTCCTGATGTTAGAAAAAGTAAACTCATTTGATGTTGCATAGGGCGAATATATACAATTGCTAACATCAACTGTTACTCTTGTTACAAAATCGGTAGTAATTGATACAAATGAAAATGGGTATGGAACATCCTGGATAGTACATGAAGTAAATCCTAAAGTGTATATCAAGCGCCCTGATTACCTTTGCATCGAAACAAATGAGCCCGCGTTGTCAGGCAATAATAGTGTTTAGGTGGGTAGGGGTGATGCCTTGTGCATTGCCCCTACATTTTTATCCAGGCAATCGAGTCATCCCGCCCCCAGTATGACATCTGGCGCTTTGCATAATGCCTGGTATTGCGCTTGATGGCTTCGACTGCCTCATCGAACGTGCAGTCTCCGTCGAAGTATGAGAAGAGTTCCTTGTAGCCGACAGTGTTCAAGGCTGTGAGATTCCGCAGCGGCAGCAGGCTTTCAGCTTCTTCAAGCAGACCTTGCTTCATCATTATGTCCACGCGACGGTCTATGCGGCCGTATAACTCGCTGCGCTCTCTCTGCAGGCCGATTTTTTCTATCTCGAAGGGGCGTTTCTTTGCCGTCGCGGTTTTGAAGTCGGAGAACTTCCGTCCGGTGGCGATGGTCACCTCCAGGGCCCTGACTACCCGCTGCCAGTTAGCTATGTCGATTGTGGCATAGCTTTCCGGGTCCAGCCTGCGGAGGTCCATCCGCAGCGATTCGACACCCTCCTCCCTGACACGTCGGGTGAGCTCTTCCCGAAGCTGTGGATCCGCAGGGGGGAAGTCGTCAAGTCCTTTGCAGAGTGCGTCAATATAGAATCCGGACCCTCCTGTCATCACGACCGTGTCGTATTTCTTGAACAACTCTTCCAGAAGAGCCATAGCGTCCAGTTCGAACATACCCGCCGTGTAAGGTTCCTTGACGGAACGGCAGGCTATGAAATGATGCTTGACACGGCTGAGCGTTTCTTCGTCCGGGCGGGCGACGCCGATGGACATCTCCCTGAATATCTGTCGGGAATCGCAGTTGACGATCTCCGTGCCCAGACTTTCTGCAAGGCAAACGGCATAGTCCGTCTTGCCCACAGCCGTGGGGCCGAGCACTATCGTCAGTTTTTTAGGCATTAAGGGACGGATTAATCTTCTGAACCGGAATCAAGCCCGTCTTCAAACTCGCTGAAGGCGTTGTCGTCGTCCTTGCCGTCCTCTTCATCGTCATCATCCTCATCATCGTCGTCGACAACGGGACTGCTGCCGCTTGCGCGGGGGATATACACCTGGGGATCCTCGTATTTGGCTGAGAACTGGTCGGGGTTGTGCCCCTTCTCGAGGACGGTCTGGGGATAATGGCTTCTGGGATCTTCGGGCTCTTCGGAGAGAATCGTGATGACTATGCAGCTGTTGTTGTGCATATCGTAGCAGAATTGAAAGACATTCTGGCCCTTCTGTGCCAGCTGCTCGAAAGTGACTTTGTCCATTGAGCCGTATCCGAGGTCGAACAGGCCGTACACTGCGGTCATAGCTCCCTTCTCATCCAGTGCGCGATAGACCACTATCTGGTCTGAAGAAAAACACAGATCGTTGATGATGAACTTGTTGAAATCAAACAAACTAATCTTGGCAGGGATTTCATATTCCCTGACGAACACCTTGCTGGAAGGGATTGTCGCTCTTAATCTATAGATCATATCAGTAAGCCTGGGCTTGTTTCATCTTTGCAAAAATATAAATAAAAGCCTACTTTTGCAATCGGTAATGGATTCAGTTGCAAAACCGGTCACAGATAGCTACAAAAGCATCGTTGCCCCCTCAAGAGGCCTTTATAAAGACAAAGGGAGCAAATTTCTTTCATTCGCTTATCCGGTTTCCTCGCAAGAACAGGTAAAAGACATCGTTTCCTCCCTCAAAAAAGAATATTTCGACGCCCGGCATCACTGCTACGCGTACCGTCTGGGCCTGAGCGGCGACTGCTGGCGCGCCAATGACGACGGAGAACCCTCTTCGACCGCCGGCCGTCCCATCCTCGGACAGATACTGTCGGCGGAACTGAGCGACATCCTCATAGTAGTAGTGCGTTATTTCGGAGGTATACTGCTGGGCACGTCAGGCCTGACGGTGGCGTATAAAACTGCTGCCGCTGACGCCATCGCCAACAGCAGGATAGTGGAGAAGGTCGCCACCGAGCTTTTCGAGATCCGGTTCGACTACCTGCAGATGAACGACGTGATGAAGGCGCTCAAGGAACTTCAGATCACTCCCCTTGAGCAGAGTTTCGACGAAAGATGTCTGATTGCGGCCCCTGTCCGCCTGAGGGACATCGACAGATTCAAGGAAATGCTTAAAAATACAGATATATGCCAAAGAGCCTGATATCAATCCACGATTTTTCGAAGGATGAGATGCTGCACATCCTCGATGTGGCTTCAGAGATGGAGAAGAACAAGTCCCAGAAGATACTGGACGGCAAGGTGGTCGCCTGCCTGTTCTTCGAGCCTTCGACCCGCACGCGCCTGAGCTTTGAGACCGCCGCCAACCGTCTCGGGGCGAGGGTGATCGGTTTCAGCGACGTGGGCAATACTTCCATAAGCAAGGGAGAAAGCCTTAAAGACACCATCAAGATGGTTTCCAACTATGTAGACATTATTATAATGCGCCATCCTCTCGAAGGAGCGGCCCGCTATGCCAGCGAAGTCTGCAACCTTCCAGTGGTGAATGCGGGAGACGGTGCGAATCAGCACCCCAGCCAGACGCTGCTGGATATGTATTCGATCCGTCAGTCGCAGGGCCGCCTGGACGGCCTGACCATCAATATGGTCGGCGACCTGAAGTACGGCCGTACGGTGCATTCGCTGCTGCAGGCGATGAGCCACTTCGACCCGAGCTTCGTATTTACGGCTCCGGCCGAGCTGCAGATGCCTGCCGAGTACAAGCAGTTCCTCTGCGAGCGGGGCATAGCATTCAAGGAGACCACTTCCCTGAACGAGCATCTCGACGACTGTGACATCCTGTATATGACAAGGGTGCAGCAGGAACGCTTCAGCGACCCTATGGAATATGAGAAGGTCAAGGATGTGTACAGGCTCGACGCAAGTATGCTCGGCGGCGTGCGCAGCAATATGAAGATCCTCCATCCGCTGCCCCGCATCAACGAGATAGCCCAGGATGTGGACGACACACCTTATGCATATTACTTCAAACAGGCCGAGAACGGAATGTATGTCCGTATGGCCATCATAGCCTGCCTGCTCGGCTACAGATAACGGAGGAACGCAATATGACAACATCAGCAAGACAACTCATAGTCAACGCCATCGAGAACGGCACCGTGCTTGACCACATCCCTTCTGAAAATCTTTTCAAGGTGGTGGAAATCCTGCATCTGGCAGAATCTTCCAACCAGATCACCATAGGCAGCAACCTGGACAGCAGGAGCTTCGGCCGCAAGGGCATCATCAAGATCGCCGACCGTTATTTCGAAGATGACGAACTCAACCGCATAGCCCTTGTCGCCCCCCGGGCCACAATCAACATCATAAAGGACTACAAGGTCATCGAGAAGCATAAAATCACCATTCCTGAAGAGGTCGTAGGCATCGGCAGATGCGCCAATCCGATGTGTGTGACGAACCATCAGAAGATCGCCACGAAGTTCAAGACGATAGTCGCTCAGGACAGCATCAAACTTCTCTGCCATTATTGTGAAAAGACCACAAATATTATAAATTTGTAGCCCCTTCCGGAAGAGACGGAAGCAGCACTTGAATCAGCAAAAAACCAACAATATAAATGAAAAAAGCTTACAATTTTACCGCCGGCCCGTGCGTCCTGCCGCAGCCAGCCATTGATGCAGCCATCGAGGCTCTCAAGGATTTCGCAGGAACGGGTGTCCCTGTCGTTTCAATCTCTCACCGTACCAAAGAGTGGACCGCCGTAATGGACGAGGCCCGCAGTCTTTGGAAGGAACTTCTGAACATTCCTGACAACTATGAAGTCCTTTTCCTCGGTGGAGGAGCATCTATGCAGTTTCTTTATGTTGCAATGAACTTCCTGGAGCATAAAGCTGCTTATCTCGAGACAGGTGTGTGGGCAAAGAAAGCCCTCAAGGAAGCCAAAGGTCTGGGTGACGCCTATGCTCTGGCATCCAGCGCCGACAAGACTTTCAGCTATATCCCCAAAGGCTTCGAAATCCCCACTGACATAGATTATTTCCATATCACCTCGAACAACACTATCTACGGCACGGAGATCAGGCACGACATCGACAGCCCGGTTCCCCTGATCGCGGATATGTCGTCTGATATCCTCAGCCGCCCGGTGGATGTAAGCAAGTATGCCCTCATCTACGGCGGTGCGCAGAAGAACGTAGGTCCTGCCGGCCTGGCATTCGCCATCGTCAACAAGGACGCTCTCGGCAAGGTAAGCCGCTACATCCCCACGATGCTTGACTACCGCACCCATATCGAAGGCGCATCTATGTTCAACACACCTCCGGTATTCCCGATCTTCGTGATGACTGAGACCCTCAAGTGGCTCAAGGGAATCGGCGGAGTAGAGGCCATCAACAAGATCAATGTTGCCAAGGCTGAAAAGCTCTATGCTGAAATCGACCGCAACAGCCTCTTCCGTGGCACTGCAGCCAAGGAAGACCGTTCGATTATGAACGTTTGCTTCGTGATGGCCGAAGGCCGCGAAGCTCTCCAGGACGAGTTTATGGCTTTCGCCCAGAGCAAGGGTATGGTCGGCATCAAGGGCCACCGCTCAGTCGGCGGTTTCCGCGCTTCCATCTACAATGCCTGCCCTATGGAGGCTGTGGATGCGCTGGTCGCTTGTATGCAGGAATTCGAAGCAGAACACAAATAACAGATTGCCGCGATGAAAGTATTGGTAGCAACAGAGAAACCTTTCGCAGGCGTGGCCGTGAAGGGTATCCGCGAAATTGTAGAGAGTGCAGGCCACACGTTCGCCACACTCGAGAAATATACTGACAAGAAAGACCTGCTCAAGGCAGTCAAGGATGCTGACGCCCTTATCGTCCGCTCGGACAAGGTTACCGCCGATGTCGTTGAGGCAGCAAAGAACCTCAAGATCGTCGTCAGGGCCGGTGCCGGTTACGACAACCTCGACCTCGACGCCCTCAGCGCAGCCAAGGTTGTGGCTATGAACACTCCCGGCCAGAACTCCAATGCGGTAGCAGAGCTTGCAGTAAGCTTTATGGTGTATATGTCCCGCAACCAGTATACTCCCGCCACCGGCAGCGAGCTGAAGGGCAAGACCCTCGGCGTGCAGGCCTATGGCAACGTGGGACGTCTGGTGGCCAACATCGCCAAGGGTTTCGGTATGAATATAATGGCCTTCGACCCGTTCATTCCGGCCGAGAAGATCGAGGCTGACGGTGTGAAGGTTGCTTCATCTCTCGAAGAGCTCTACAGCAGCAGCAACTTCATCTCCCTGCATATCCCTGTCACTCCGCAGACCAAGGGTTCCATCGGCTACGCCCTTCTGAGCCGTATGCCGAAAGGCGGCTGCCTTGTGAACACTGCCCGCAAGGAGGTCATCAACGAGGCTGAGCTGGTGAAGGTGCTCACTGAGCGTGAAGACCTCAAGTACATCACCGACATCGCCGCTGACAACCAGGCTGAGCTGAACGAGAAGTTCGGCGTGCGTGTGTTCGCCACTCCCAAGAAGATGGGTGCCCAGACTTCTGAGGCCAACATCAACGCCGGCTTGGCTGCAGCCCGCCAGATCTGTGACTTTTTCGCAACAGGCAATACCCGTTTCCAACTTAACAGGTTCTAAGATTTCAAAATATGGTAAAAGTAAAACCCTTCGCCGCTATCAGGCCTCCCAAGGCTCTTGCAAAGGAAGTGGCGAGCCGTCCCTATGACGTGCTCTCATCAGAGGAAGCTAAAGCCGAAGCCGGCGAGAAGTCGCTGCTTCACATCATCAAACCTGAAATTGATTTCGACCCCATAGCCGAAGAGCAGGAGCCGCGCGTCTACGAAAAGGCCGTGGAGAATTTCAAGCTCTGGCAGAGCAGGGGCTGGCTTGTGCAGGATGAGAAGGAGTGTTACTACGTATATGCCCAGACTATGGGCAGCCGCACCCAGTACGGCCTTGTGGTCTGCGCCAACGTCGAGGACTATATGAGCGGTGCCATCAAGAAGCACGAACTGACCCGCAAGGACAAAGAGGATGACCGAATGAAGCACGTTCGCATACAGAGCGCCAATCTGGAGCCCGTGTTCTTCGCTTATCCTGACAATGCCGCCATCGATGCCATCGTGGCCAAATATACTGCCCGTCCCGCTGAATATGATTTTGTGGCGGATGACGGCTTCGGCCATAAGCTTTGGGTCATCGACGATGATAAGGACATAGAAGCCATAACTGCCGCCTTCGCTTCAATCCCCGCTTTCTATGTTGCTGACGGCCATCATCGC
>JAEEGG010008572.1_pt1 | contig 23153 bp, 20 predicted proteins | sample 9134161 | NCBI WGS metagenome assembly JAEEGG01 (sample SAMN16246543, study PRJNA631951) | gut metagenome | biome: gut microbiome; feature: rumen; material: CR-attached | host: Bos | place: Iran: Karaj | collected 2018-10
CAAGGCACAGGCCGACACCTGGAACGCCAAGGCCGACGCCGCCAACAAGGAATTCGACGAAGCCCTGTGGGACGAAGCCGAAGGCTACTACCACTTCTTCGTGACCCCGATGGAAGCAAAGGACGTTGTGGCAGACAAGCTCCCGCAACTCGCCGACGCCATCAAGGAAACGCTCGTCATCGACGGTTCCAACGTGAAGGCAGCCCTCAAGGCCATCAACGAATGGCTGAACTCTGGCGAAATTCCGAGCGACGTGGAACTTTCGAAGAACGAACTCCGCGGACTCAAGAAGGCATGGCTCACCGCCCAGTGCAAGGACGCTTTCACCGCCAGCTGGAACGCAAAGATCGCCAACGACTGCGACGACGTATTCGCCGACACGATGCTCGCCGACACCTACCTCCGCCTGCTCGGCCTCAAGCCCATCAGCGACGAGAAGAAGGCCAAGGCCAACCTGCTCCGCGTATTCAACACGAACTACAAGGCCAACAGCCCGCTCATCGGTGCCGCAAACCTTGTTCGTAAGGACGGCTCTCCGCTCGATGAATTCAACTTCCAGGCTCACGACGTGTGGATTGGCATCCAGTACAGCATCATGTGCGCCATGATGCACCACGGATTGGAAAAGCAGGCTGCCGACATGGGCGATTCCATGATCCGCAACCTCTACGAAGAAGCCCGCATCCCGTTTGCCGCACCGGAAGGATTCAACGGTTCTTGCCGCCTGCACCCGGAAGCGCTCGTGAAGGCCTTCGGCCTCAGCGCTACCGCCGCCGACAAGATGCACAAGGAACTCCTGAAGAAGGGCGCCCTCCTTGCCGACAGCCGCATCAGCCCGAAGCTCCCCCGCAACCTGCCCGCCTTTACGAAGGCATTCGGCAGCATTGCGAAGGCCTATAAGGTTGAAGCAAGCGCACTGTTCATGCTGCTCCACAGCACGGCCCTCAAGTACACCGCCGGTAAGTACTTCCGCCCCGGCATGGTGTTCGCATTGCTGTACTAGTACATCAACCTGCAAAAATAAAAACAGGTGTCCCAAGCGGGGCACCTGTTTTTATTTGAGCCTTATCCTACAATTTATCTAGCAGTCAGCAACCTTCGAACGGTCCCACCCACTCAAGTCTCCAAAATCCACATTCTTGCAATCAAACATATGTGCCATTTTGGTCACGTTCGATACATTCCATTTGCTTATGTCCAAGCGGATTTTACAAAACCAACCTTTTTGGGGACTCGGCGACACATCAAAATTCTTAAACAAGCCACTCATATCCGTCACCTTGGATACATCCAAAAAATTCAAATTTATCGTCACGCCCAAATCAACAACATTTCCGTTTATTCCAACTATTGCACATAGCGGAGCCATACCAGCTTCCGATTCAGCAATATATCGAACAAATCCAATTAGAGCATCCAAATGTTTGCGATTCTTTGCGACAATTGGCTTTATTACTTTGTCCCAGTCTTTGATGACATATCCTTTTTCATCTTCACCAGTTACAGCCATAGTAATTATTTTGCGTTCGGATTCGGTCAATTCATAGCAAGTATTCACTTCATTTTCGTTCACATCATCTTCGGCCAGTATTTCCTCAAAATCATCAAGAATTCTTTGAACGATCTTGGGTATTTTTTTATTCGGTTTATCCATAATCTAGTAGTCCTTTTGGGAGGCGAAGTCCTTATGATCTTTATACATATAATCGTCTTTTGGATTAGATTTGTAAAAAAGGTCAAAAAAAAATACATACTCCTTAATCAAAGTATGTATTTCCTGTTTTATTCCGAGAATTAATTACTATTCGAATTTGACCGTTCTTTCGCCCCACATGTCTTCCTTTCGCACCCAAACGCTATGAGGATAAATGATTAAGTTCGACTGAATCGCGGCAATGTCTTTCTGCGGAAAGGAAGAATCTACACGCATTTCAGCAAGAACTGAATTTCTCGGAAAAGATGCGGCATCCACACTATAACCATTAGCATTATTAAATGCCAAAGACGCGTCCTCGTCAAGTTTATATATCCCAAGAAATACATACTGGGGTTTGCATCCGCAAAGTTTGCCAAAAATCAAACGCGTCGTGAAGCCTTCTCGAATAATGTTTTCTGGATGATATAATCCGGTCTTTTCTACCGCGCCAGGCTTTGTTGGAACCTCCAAGGGTGAGTATATTTCATGTACAACTCTTGTATTCTTCAAAAACCAATCCAGGTCATTCGAATTTTTCAAAAGCTCTGACTTCGTCACCCCTTCAAATTCATTCCACCAATTTTGGTTACCTTCAGGGAACTGTTCCGCATAAAAATTAAGCTTAGCAGCACTGTATTTCGAATTGCAGGCTAAATGTGGGATAAAAGAAGGAACAGCGGAAAAACCTTTACCATTATTCAATCGTTTTAATTCGGTGTTGAGTCCTCTTGGACCATACCATTCATCATATCTGTCGCCTGCTTTCATTTTTTATCCCTTTCTGCCAAGAGCAGTCTGCGAGCAGCGTTCTTGTTCGGAAATGGCCATAGAGATTGCGTCACCCCTATTCGGGGTTCGCAATGACTAATTCCATGGATTCTATCGTTTCGCCTTCGGCTACTCTCCAGAATTACCATGTCAGCGATCCATACATTTTTCAGGAAACAAAAAGGCATGGTGTCGCTCGGCTTATGCTTTGAAGGCTCAGGTAAACCCACTACCCTAAGCACAACGGCAAATATCTGCCGTTGATGGCAGCGCAAAGCCGCGGGCGACCGCCCAACGACCCACACCCGATCGGTGTGAGCGTTCGTCTTCTTCCCAGGTAGCGAAGCAAAAGCCTCTCAAAAGTTTACCAGACTTTTCAAAGTGGGAACAAGAGTACTACTCTAATTCAACATGTCAACGAAAATATACCTAAAGGAGAGTGTCGCGGCAACAGTCGCACGGCAAGCAAGGCACGGAAGCAGTCCTAAATCCCGCCCCACTTGCGCAATTCATCGGATAATTGTATATTATTGCCCAAAAGAGCACGACACACGATGACAAAAGACGAATTGAAAGCACTATTCAGCGACTTGGAAAGCGACCATATCGAGCGCACCATTTCGACAACAAACACCGACAAGTTCGGTCAAGCCATTTGTGCTTTTGCCAACGACTTGCCAAACCACCGGAAGCCGGGGTATCTGTTCCTAGGCGTGACCGACGACGGGAAAGTCCAAGGGATAGACCTGACTGACGCCATACTGAAAAATGTGGCCGCAATCCGCACCGACGGGAATATTCAACCGCAACCGTCCATGACTGTCGAAAAGGTTTCGATGGACGAAGGCGATATCGTGATGGTAAAGGTCGAACCTTCGATATTCCCGCCCGTCAGATACAAGGGGCGCATTTGGGTAAGAATTGGCCCACGCAAAGGGGTTGCGAACGAAAACGACGAACACATTCTAATGGAAAAACGTCGGGCTAAAGTCACCTCGTTTGATTCGGCTCCGTGCCTTAACGCAACCATTGACGATTTGGATCTAGGCCTGTTCAAGCATTACTTTTTGCCCAAGGCGATGACAGATGAAGAGCTCGAAGCAGAAAGCAGGGAAAACCGAGACATCAAGCAACAACTAAGCGTGTTCGGCTTTTTCGATACACTCCGTGATTGCCCGACGAACGCAGCAATGCTGTTCTTCGCAAAGAACCTAAGAAAGTTTATTCCCGGGGCTTACATCCAATACGTCCGTTTCGCAGGCAAGGACCGTTCTGGCGACATTCTGACGGAACATGAGTTCAAAGCAAACCTCTGCACGACTTTGCCAGAACTTGACACTTTCATCAAGACGACTATTGCAAATCGCCGTCCCATACCCGTCAGCGCACTGCGCGAAGAACAGGTGGTAGATTACCCCGACTGGGCTACGCGAGAGCTATTGATGAACGCCATCTGCCACAGGGATTATTCAACAAACGGACCGATACAATTTTACCAGTATGACGACCGCATCGAGATTATGAACCACGGCGGATTGTATGGTCGAGCCAACGAGAGCAATTTCCCCAACGTGAACGATTACAGGAACATCGTGGTCGCCGAAGCGATGAAAGTCCTTGGTTTTGTCAACCGCCATAGCCGGGGCGTGTTAAGGGTACAAAAGGAACTAAAGGCCAATGAAAATGGCGAAGCAATCTATGATTTCGGCTACCAGACCGCAGTCCTTGTGCGGGAAAATAAATCGCCACTTGGGGAACGAATGATGGCTGAAGCCGTCGCTAATGGCTACTTGATCGAAAATGTCGAAACCAGCGTAAAAACGGCAATTTCGAGCAAAAAACCGTCAAAAAAACAGACAGAAAAACAGACAAAAAAACAGCCAAAATTCATCATTCCCGAATTTCCGTCACAGGTCGTTGAGAATGTTTTCAAGGCTCTTAAGCTAAACCGAAAAGCAAAATATTCATGGCTCGCAGACAATCTAGGTGTAAGTGAACGAACCATACAGAGAGCCATTGACGACCTCAAAAAAATGGGCTACATCAATTCGGAACACTCGAAGGTTAAAGGCGAATGGCAATTGCTGAAATGAGAGTCGTTACAGCATCGCGAAGGCCAACAAGGTTGAAGCAAGCGCTCTGTTCATGCTGCTCCACAGCACGGCTCTCAAGTACACCGCTGGCAAGTACTTCCGCCCCGGTATGGTGTTCGCACTGCTGTACTAGTACCAAACGCTACGGAGACTACTTTACACGCTCGCATGGCCTTGGCCTTCGGCCAACGAATGCTCGCTTAGCAAAGTCATCTCCTTCGCTTTTGCAATGCCAATAAGGCAGCAAAACGCCCCCACAATTGTCATCCTGAGCGTAACGCCGTAAGGCGTGAATCCGAAGGATCTATAACTTAAAACAGATGTCCCAGCGGGGCATCTGTTTTTTATCCCAATCTTCCAAGCATTTGGTATTACTTTACACCTGTTTGATGCACGGATCCGCACCTCCATTAGCGTCCTCGCGGGCACGTTTTTCGGCCATGCCAATTTCATAAGCCTTTTTCATGAATTCGTAATTTTTAAGGCGTCTTGCACGCGCTTCAGGAGATTCCTTGCGATTTTCCTGCATACGAGCAAGAAACCGGCGAGCATCTTCACCGAAAAGGATAGGAGTTTCTCTAATGGGTCTAGCCATATTGAACCCAGCAACACACCTAATGGGGGTGGTATCTGTAATATAGATTCTTATAAAATCAAAAACAAGGGGGCAAGCTTTTCACCATTCATTTTGCAAACGGATGTTTGCAAAAAATGCAATGTTTTACAAGTCATCTGAATAACAGAAATCAAATTATTACAATGCAAAAGATTCCTCGATAAAGGGAGATGTCCGCCTCCGCGGGCATGACAACTCAGAAAACAATCAACCATTCGGCCCTTCGGCATGGTTCGGCAGGCTCACCAACCGTGCTCAGGGACCTTAATCGTGCGAAGTTCACGTCCCCTTCGACAGGCTCAGGGGCCTTATTCACGTGAAACCCATCAAATTGTCATTTTATGACACCATCTTTTTATATATTTAACGGAGCACCAGACACTTTCAAAGCGAGGTCACCATGTTCCCAAAAACATCCAGACAACAGTCCAAGCAACCGGAACATACAAAAAGTATCTTCACCTTGCGCGTTTTGCGCTATCTCAGGAACGAAAAACACAGTTATAGGATTGAGAAGAACGATTTCCTGTTTTGTCAAGCGGTTAGCCCCGGATTCTGGATAAAAAATGCAGAACTCGGATTTTATCAGACTCTCGCCGGTGCAGAAAAAGAAATTCAGAAGGTCGCCAAGCAAAACAAGGGGGACATCTACGGTTTCTTCGTGGGCGAAAGACCGCTGAACAAGCTAGAAGACCCGTATCTCTTTATCACATGCCGTCGCTATTTCGGAGACGGCTCCCTTTGGCTAGAAAGCAGGACGCCTTTCAAAGGTCGCAATCCAGAGACGATTCATTTTAAGGAAGGCGACTTTGTCGAATTCGAGAACCACGGCTATGTAAGACTAGGAATCGTATGGAGTTTTCTCAACGAAAGTCCCCACAACGACCAATACAAAATCATCGATTTCGCCATGACGGAAGACGGTAAGACAAGCTATGCCGAGTGGAACATGCCTGCAGTCAAGGTTCTTCCGCCCTCCTGTCCCGTTCCAAGAAAGTTCGCTGCAGAACTCCGCAAACAGTTGAAGCAGGCACAAGAAGACGAATTAGACGACTTGCCGTTCTAATTTTCCCAGCTAGGGTCAACCACATACGTAATCACGTTGACTGCGTAGACGACATCCTTAAACTGGACGTACCTGGCAGCAGTATTCTCCGGTTCAAGCAAGAATTCGAATTTATCAAAGGTGCAGATGCACCGGGTCATATTCAATTGGTTGTAATACTCCAGTTTCAGGGTATCACCGACCATCTTTTGAGACACCTTCGCATCTATTCCACAATAATCAATCACGTTTTTCAGCGTCAAGATGGTATTGCCGTTCATATAGGTAATCTGCGTTGCTTCGGGAAGTTCCGAGGGCGCCATCTTCGCAACGGGCTTCGCGGCAAAATCATCATTCTGGCACTGGCCCCTTTCATAACCGTTCAATTCCAGTTCCGTCAGGTTTACAGTATCTTGTTTTACGGGGAAAGAATCTTCATCAGGAGGCATCTCCCTAAGAATCTGCATTCTGTCACCCCAATCATCGCCACGCACCACCACCAGAAGCGTCGCGTTCAAGAAAGCGGAATCAGCCTTGATCTTGAAAACGACTCGGGACTGACAGCGACATTCATTTTGGGCGGCCGATGAATCGACTTCCAAGTTCATATATAGCGTATCGCCAGAAGCGGTAAGTTCGGCGCTGCGGACGGACGGTTGCCGAATCACGCTAGCGGTTCCGCTGATAGCCATACACGACAGGGAAACATTATCCACTATAATCACCGCTGAGTCAGGATTTTCATCGACACTCATATAGGCAATCGGCGGGAGCGCCCAATCAACTACCGGCTGCTGGCAAGATGCCCCCTCGGGACATTCAACCCCATCGGTAATTCGACTTTTTGTATCACGGCAGAGGCCGAAAATATCGTCTGCCACCTGGACAAGTTTTTCACCTTGCGACGAAGACGATTCGGCATTTGCGCTCGAAAGTGGTTCCGTTTTAGAAGACGAGCTACTCTCCGGTTCGCCCGCTGACGAAAGGCCCTTTCCTTCGCTAGACGAAGAATCCTTCACCTTGCAACAGGTCGTATCCTTCGGCATTTCGCTAGAAGACGATTCCTCGACAGCAGAACTGCCGCCACCCGCCTCAGACAACTCCGGCGCCGTCGAAGACGAATCGTCGCCGCAAGCAAGCAACGCAAACGAGAGTGCTGCAGTGATCGATGCGGTTACAATACCGGTAAGAAACTTTTTGTTTTTCATATTACTCCTCCCTCTTGTTTATTCTGTTGAGGTTTCTCCGGAACAGACGTCGAATCATCCACCGGGAAAGCATCCTTTCGATTAAAGACCGTATAGTCAAAGTCTGAATACCACTTATCCAGTATAAACTCTACCCTGGCCGCACAAACACAACCGTACGTAGATTCATTACCACGACTTTCATCACTACGCGTATCGGCAACATATAACGTATCGCCTTCAAGATTTACCTGAATATGGCTCCCGGAGCTCAGCATTTTCAAGAACAACTCCCGCCTAGAAACATCGCATGGAACTTCGAGACCGACATCACTCAAGGTCACCTGAACCCAATCCTTCTCCACAATTTTGTAGGCGGAAGGCGTCACCATACCCGTTTCGTCCCCAGAAGCATCCTTGTTCAGCGCAAATATTTCGCCCACGCATTGGACCAAGGGGCTACTCGGATTTATGACATCATCGATCCACGACGAAGACGACACGGGAATCGGATCCAAGCCTCTACCATCATTCAACGAGCTGCTACTGACATCCCTTATACGCTCCATTGACGAACTGGATTCAATCTGTGGCGTATGCGCGCCCCCGTTTTCGCTCGAGGAACTCAGAACTTTCTCAGGATCATCCTTCGACGAACAGGACCGGCTCTCATCGGGAACCGTCGACGAAGAAATCATTTCAGATGAGCTACTCATCTCGGCAAAGGTATTGGGGTCGATTGTCCCACCGGCCGTCGTTTCTCCACCGCCGCAGGCAATGAACGACAGGAACAGGAAACTTTCCGCGATAAAAGCAAACTTCCTAAGCATGGCTCCCCTCTTTGATTTTGTCCGTTACCGGGAAAAACTGAAAATTGATTCTACAGACCTGATCCTGGTCCTTGTATTCATTCGCTATCGAAAGCACCTTCCTGCAGCAGGCATCGAGTTCTTTTGCAATCCGAGCACTCGCCTCTTGATTCACGCTGAGCGTCACTCCGGTAAAGTAGCGTTCGCTTGCCGAATAACGGTCTATGGCGCGGGCGGCCATGTTCGCCATTTCCTTGTGCATGGCACGAATCGCAATGGGCAAGGCTTCCTTCGAACCGATTACGGTCTGTTCCGTCTGCGAATAGACCTTTTCGCCCTCCTTTTTCAGGAAACCGGCCTTCACCAAGAAATTCAGAACGTCGCGAACCTCCTCGGCGGACACATGCTCCTTACATTCGTCGGCTATGTCGCGGGGAGTCGCCCCCGGCATCATCGGAATGAGTTCCCTTAGAACCGGATACTTCCAGGATTCATAATACTGAAACGCATCGCCATCGACCACGCGCACTTTGTGCTCCTGCGCAATCCGTTGCATTTCAAGGAGAGCAGCCTTCTTGACGTCATCTTTTTCGGCATTGCAAAAGACGACCATTTCACGGAAATAGTCCTCTTCAAAACCGACAAGGCCCATCGCCTTTGCCACATCGCCCACCTTGACCTTGCTGAGCTTACTCTGGCCCATGCACACCAGTTTCAAGAAATTCGGCGAAGTAAAACCGGCACTCTTGCAGAACTCACGCCACGAGAACGCACCCAGACGCTTGCGTTCGTCGTAGTAATCCTGCATATAGCGGTGATAGTCTTTGTATTCAAGGACCGATTTCATACCTAGGAATATACCTAATTCGCGCACTCCAGTCAACAAATTTATTATACAAAAATAACATTTTTAAGCAAAATTACGTAATTTTTAGCAACATTTAACAAATATTTTTTTTATATAATACAAACCGTATAATTAGCAAAAAGGCATTCCCTAAGGAACACCCTTTCATGCATCAGATTTGCGCACGGGACTTCGGAGGTCTTACTCCGGGATATCGGAATCTTCATTCCGCACCACCTTGAAGAAACTTCCCTTAAACGAGACTATTTTCGCTCCCGTATTTTCCGGCGCAATCAGGAACTTGTGCGAATCAAACAAACAGATGCACTTCGCAACAGCGCCCATGTTATAGTAATCCAGGAACAGGGTATCGCCGCTCTTCTTTTGCGAAACCATCGCCGTCACTTTACAATAGTCCATTACGTTGTTCACTTCCAGAACAGATTCCCCGCTCGCATAAGAAGTCAAGGTCGCTTCGGGAAGTTCCACAGGAGCGGCTTTCCTAGAAGCCTCATTTGGCGCGCCAGCCTTAGGTCCATAATCGCCAAGGTCAGCATCATTCATGCATGTCCCTAAAACGAACCCGGACTTTTTCAGCTGATTCATTTCGTCCGATTCGTAGGAAGCATCCCGCAACTGATAGACAAGATTTTCGCTACGATCATACATCAGGAAAGTAGCCCCGGTAAAGTCGCTATCCTTTTCAATCTTAAAGGAGACTCGCGTCTGACAAAGGCAGTTAGTCACCGGCCCGGACTGATCCAGCACGGGATCCACGTAAAGCGTATCGCCCCCCGCATAGACATCGATGCGTTCAAAGACAGAAGCGCAAGGCATCATCACCTGTTCCACGACAATCGTCACGAAACCGTCTTCGCCCACGTATTTCCTTGCAACCGGAAGCGTTTCGGCGGAAACATCGAGCAAATCATTCAGGTCAACTACAAAATCCAAGGAATTCTTTCCTGTCGGAGCGGTATTGCTAAGGATTCGCCCGTCATCGGAGTCCTTGTCACATTCAGCAGAAAGATCTTTCGCCTGCTGATGCGGAAGGTTTACCGAAGAAGAAGATTTATCTGTCTCGCCGGACTCCGCACTCGAAGAGGAAACGAGTGCCTCCGAAGAATGTCCATGGGATTCACTCGACTTTGGCGATACAGACGAAGAGGACTTATCTTTTGCACTTGACGAAGATTTATCCTTGATCTTGCAGCAAGTCGTATCTATCGGCATTTCGCTAGAAGACATGCGGTCTTCTGCGGCGGAGCTTTCCCCACCCACGGCAGAATTATCCGGTCCACTCGACGACGATTCGTCACCACACGCAAAGAGCATAAGCGAAAGCGATGCGACAGACAGAGCGGCTACAACGGAAGCTCCCAAAGATTTCTTTTTCATAAATTCCTCCTTTCCTTACAAATCTACACAAAAAAAGTCGACCCTACAAGCATAATCCTCACGAACAGGCATTTTTTCCATCCAAATTAAGGCACCGCTTGCCCACCGGCATACTTTTTTTTTATCTTTGCTACAAATTAAACACTCTTGGGAAATTTATAAAGGAGAACAGAATGAAAAAAGCTTTGTTGAGCGCCTCCATGGTGTCCATGGCAATTCTCTCCGGTTGTGGAGACTCCGATACCGAGTCCGTTGCTTCTGCACCGATGCCCGACGGAGTCGTCAAGACGGTCGCCGACCTGGGTACCTGCAGCGGTTCCAGCGGCAACGTTATGCAAGTCATCGCGACGGGCAGCTATTACCGTTGCGAAGGGGGCGAATGGGTCGAACAGGGCTGGTTTAAGGAAAAACCGGCCTCGTCCAGTACCGTAACAATCAAGGACGAATCCAGTTCCAGCGCCAAGAAGAAAGACTTTGACGATTCCAGCGCAAGCACCGCTCCTAAAAGTTCCTCGTCCGAAGAGTTAGAGTCCAGCTCCTCCGAAGAAGAAGAATTGGAATCCAGCTCCAGCGAAGAAGAGGAAATCGAAAGTTCATCCTCCGAAGAAGAAGAATTGGAATCCAGCTCCAGCGAAGAAGAGGAAATCGAAAGCTCCTCCTCCGAAGAAGAAGAATTAGAATCCAGCTCCAGCGAAGAGGAAGAAATCGAAAGTTCCTCCTCCGAAGAAGAACTGGAATCTAGCTCCAGCGAAGAAGAAGAGGTCATTGGAAGTTCGGGTTCTAGCGAGCCGATTCCTGACGAAAACGGCTAACGGATTCGACTAGAACCACAGGAACGGTCTCCTGCTACACAAGCAACAATACATCTTCTATTGAAAAGTCCTGGCAGCTTCGCCAGGATTTTTTTGTGCATAACAATTCTGGGCATAGCTATTTTGTGTATAACAAGGAAAGGCCTCCGGAATATCCGGAGGCCTTCTTGTCTAAGGAGTAAAAATGAGGCTTGCTACTTTTCGATCGTGTACTTCACGAATTCTGCGTCTTCGATATCGGCTTCGACACCTTCATCGTTGACCGGGAGAACAATGTAGTACAGAGTCGTCACTGACGAGCTGAAGTCATCCAGATCGATCGTGTAGGTCGTATCGGTCGTGTAGGTGACATAGGAGAAGTCATTCGCCACGTTCGTCTTGCGATAGATGTTGTAGCGATAGACATCTTCCTTGGATTCATTCCAGGAGAGAACGACTTCGTCATCGTAGAATTCATCCGGTTCGATCTTCAAGCCCTTGACGTTATCGGGCTTTTCGCTGCTAGCGTGCTGACCCACCACGAACGAGGTGCTCACCTTAGAGGAGGCGCCATCGACAGAGTAAACGGTACCGGTAACGGTGTAGGAGCTACCCTTGGTCCACTTGCCGGAGTAGGGAGAAACAGAGACCGTGCGCTTGTCGGAGCTCAGCGATACAGAAATCAGCACGTTCCTGCCAGCACTGGTTTCAACACTCCAGTTCGCAGTCGTAACAGAATCGCGTTCGAGTTCGGTTGCATAGGTGAAGGTGACATCGGAGGTCGTGTCAATTTCGGTAGTGTTGTCAGCAACACGGACCACCTGCTGCGTGCTCTTGGAGAGGTTGATGGATGCCACGTTGACAACATCACCGGCCCTAAAGGTTTCGCCGCCAATGAGAATAGCCTCGCCGCCGACATACTTCTTGGAATCGATCTGTTCCTGTCCCACATAAATGGAAACTTCGGTACCTTCAGGAAGGTTGTTGAAGGAATATTCACCGCTTTCAGTCGTCTTTTCCGTAAGTTCGGACGGAACGAAAATGTCGGGCAGTTTGGCATAAACGGTAACGCCCGAGGCGGCCTTCAGCTTGCCCTTGTCATCGTGATAAAGAACGATACCCTTAGCCTGCACACCGGCCTTGTACATCGGAACGGTCGCAATGACATCGCCCACGCGAGGAACATCGCCCATACCCTGTTCTTGGAGGGTAACGAAGGCATGAACCGTAGCATAGCCATCCTTGGAAACCTGATAGCTATGGTCGCCCAGGAGCTGGTCGCTCCACACGGAAAGGCCAAGTTCATCGGAAACGACCGTTTCGTCGTCTACCACGGAATAGACCGTGACGCCAGAAAGGGCTGCACCGGAATGGTTATCGACCGCCTTGATTGTAATCGTACCCGTATTCTTAGCATCGTCGTTGACATTGGTCACGGTGCTATCACAGGCTACCAGGAATGCCGTTGCGGCAGCAAAAGAAAATGCATGATAAAAACGCATTTGTCCTCCTACATAAAAAATACGCACAAAATATAACAAACAAAGTACTCCCCGTCAACAAAAATCGCGCCCCGAAAAGGGCGCGATTCCTAGCATTTCTACTTAAAATGGAATCAACAGGTGGCGAACTCCGGAACCAGGTCGGGGCGGGCCTTCATTTCGTCCAGTTGAATCTGGTGAAGCACTACATGGCCTTCAACCAGGCTCTGTTGCACATCGATAATGCGCTGGTTGCTGGAGCCCCTGAACTTGAGTTCCAGGGAGCGCTTCGCCAAGATAAACGGGCCGTCAATCAGGATATCCGCAAAAGTCAAGAGTTCGAACATTTCGGGACGCTCGTGCGTCAGTTCCATCAGGCGTTCGTAGGTGTAGCCGGTGAAAATCACCAGGTTCATGCCCCGTTCCTTGATTTCACGCGCCAAAGGGATCAGGGCTGCCGCCTGGTCCATCGGATCACCGCCACTAAACGTGATGCCGTCGAGCAACGGGTTTTCCTTGATCATATCGAGGATTTCTTCAATATCAATAAAATGACCCCCGTTAAAATCGTGGGTCTGCGGGTTCTGGCACCCGGGGCAATTATGGTGACAACCTTGAGTAAAGATTGTCATGCGGATTCCGGGACCGTCCACGAACGATTCGGGTTCGATTCCGGCAATCCGCAAGCGAGGGTATTCGTCCATACTATACGCCGTGCTTCACGCGATCGTTCACTTCGGCACGCTTAGCGTTGTTGAAGCGATCGACGGTACCGACGAGGTAACCCGTGATGCGGCGGATACGTTCGAATCCAACACCTTCACCATACTTGTTCAGTTCTTTTTCGGACATTGTTGTTTCTCCTTGCTAGAAAATTGTGATTTCGGATTTCAGAATTCAGAATTATTTTTCAATTCCGAAATCTGAATTCCGCATTCTAAACTTACCTGATTCCTTTGAATACGGGCATGCCGGGGTACAGCTTGCGAAGTTCCTCGATCTTTTCGGGGGCAATCGCATGACCTTCGGTACGGCCGCAACGCGGGCAGCAGTCACCGATGACACCCACGAATCCGCACACCGGGTCGCGGTCGACCGGGTGGTTGATGGATCCATAACCGATACCGGACTTCGCCATGTGATGCACGATCTTTTCGAATGCATCCAGGTTCTGCGTCGGGTCGCCGTCAAGTTCGATGTAGCTGATGTGACCAGCGTTGGTAAGCGCATGGTACGGGGCTTCCAGCGAAATCTTCTTGAAAGCGGAAATCTTGTAGTACACCGGAACGTGGAAAGAGTTGGTGTAGTAGTCGCGGTCGGTCACGCCCGGGATAATACCGAACTTCTTCTTGTCCATACGCACGAAACGACCGGAAAGGCCTTCGGCAGGCGTAGCGAGCAAGCTGAAGTTGAGGCCGAGACGTTCGGATTCCTTGTCGCAGAATTCGCGCATGTGGCCGATAATCTTGAGGCCGAGCTTCTGGGATTCTTCGGATTCGCCGTGGTGCTTGCCCGTCAGCATCACCAGGGTTTCGGCAAGTCCGATAAAGCCGATCGAAAGCGTACCGTGCTTGATGACTTCACCCACGGTATCTTCCCAGCCGAGCTTGTCGGAATCGATCCACACACCCTGTCCCATGAGGAACGGGAAGTTCTTGACCTTGCGGCGGCTCTGGACGGCAAAGCGTTCCATGAGCTGGTCGCTCACCAGTTGCAGCATGCGGTCGAGTTCCTTGAAAAACAGGTCCACGGACTTCATCTTGATGGCGATACGCGGAAGGTTGATCGACGTGAAACTCAGGTTGCCACGGCCGAAGCTGATTTCGCGGCTCGGGTCGTAGTGGTTACCGATCACGCGGGTACGGCAGCCCATGTAGGCAATTTCGGTTTCAGGGTGGCCCGGCTTGTAGTACTGCAAGTTGTACGGGGCATCCTGGAAGCTGAAGTTCGGGAACAGGCGCTTGGCGCTCACGCGGCAAGCGAGCTTGAATAAGTCATAGTTCGGGTCGCCCGGCTTGAGGCTGATGCCGTCCTTGACGCGGAAAATCTGAATCGGGAAGATTGCCGTTTCACCACCACCCAAGCCTTCTTCGGTGGTGAGAAGCAGGTTACGCATAGCCATGCGAGCTTCGGGCTCGGTACACATACCGTAGTTGATGCTGGAGAACGGAGTCTGGGCACCGGCACGGCTGTGCATGGAGTTCAGGTTATGAACGAAAGCTTCCATAGCCTGGAAAGTAGCCTTGTCGGTTTCTTCGTAGGCCATCTTTTCGGCAAACTTCTGGGCGTTCTTCACCGTTTCTTCGCCATAGGTCTTGGACAATTCGCGGGCTTCGGCTTCCACGAACTTTTCGTTCGGCACGAGCGTCGCTACCATGCCCATTTCGGCCATTTCGGTATGGAGTTTCTTCACAACCGGCTGGATTTCTTCTTCGGTCTTGCCGGTAAGAAGAATGAGAGCCTTGACCATGTTGGAAAGGTAAGCCTTGCGGTAAGTGATACGCACGCCGTCGGCCATGGCATAGTCAAAGTTCGGAATGGACTGACCGCCGTGCTGGTCGTTCTGGTTAGACTGAATGGCAATAGCAGCCAAAGCAGCGTAGCTACGGATATCCTTGGGTTCACGAAGGTGACCGTGACCGGTATTGAAGCCATTCTTGAAAAGCTTCTTGAGGTCGATCTGGCAGCAGGTCATGGTAAGGGAATAGAAATCCAAATCGTGGATATGGATATCGCCATCCATGTGGGCGCGGCTGTGCTCGGGCTTGAGCATCATCATGGTGTAGAAATGCTTTGCGGATTCGGAACCATACTTGAGCATGGTACCCATGGCGGTATCGCCATCGATATTCGCGTTTTCACGCTTGAGGTCAGATTCCTTGGCAGAGCTGAAGGTAATGTCGCGAAGCGTATGCATGAGGCGAGTGTTGACTTCGCGCACGCGGGTACGTTCGGCACGGTACAAGATGTAGCTCTTGGCGGTATCGGCATAGCCACCTTCGGTAAGAGCCTTTTCGACAGCGTCCTGGATTTCTTCGATTTCGGGAACGTTCTTGCCTTCGGATTCAAGTCGGCCCACCACGTCGGCAGACACCTTGAGAGCCGTGCTCGTGAGCACGTCATCGCTACCCAACAAATTCAACTGACTTTGGGCGGCCTTAATCTGTTCGTCGAGCTCACCCGATGCGCGGAATGCCTTGACAATAGCGTCGGCAATTTTTTCAATGTTGAACGGCATCTCACGGCCGTCGCGCTTCCTTACAGAAACAATCATCTACCAATCCTTGCTGCCCGGCGAACAGGCTCACAATGAGCAAAATTCGTGTCGAGCATACTTTTTTCTTTCAATTCCGGTATTTACTATATCTTGTGTCTAGGTTTTGCGGTAAAACACAAGATATGGAAAACAATATAATAAAAGTAAGTGTCATTGGAAGACATTTTTCAAAAAAATAACGCTTTTTATGTAAATTTAAGATTACAAAACTAAACTTATCAACAATCCCAATATGAGACATCAAATCGCGTTTTAGACAAAATAAACATAAAAAAAGCTAACGCCTTTATTTATAAGCAGTTAGCTAATTATAACTATCGATGTTACTTATCAACAGAAAAATAAAAGTTTTTTGTAACCAGCGTCTTGACAAATAAAACTAGTGTGACTAGCCACTCTATTGGAGCAATTCTACGACCAAATGAACCGATGCGGAGATACTCACCGAATCGGCAATGGAAGCCAACATGGCCTCTTCGCTATAGTCATTAAACTTGGCAGCGCCCAAAACGGTTCTTCCATAAGCAAAGCCCTCATTGCCGCCATTTTCGCTGACCGAGATGACTTTGCCAAGGGTACCACCAACACTTTCGGCGTAACTTCCGGCCTTATCCAAAGCCTTCTTGCCAACCAAAAGAATCAACTCCTTACGTAAGGAATCTTCTCCTTTGAGACGGGCCGACGTACGATCGATTTCAACATCCAACTCCGCCGAAAGCACAGCCACTGCAGCCGCAGCCACAGACCTGGACGAACAACGGATGGCAAAAGTTTGACTCACCACGTAGCCCGTAAGGCTACGGGTTCCCTTGTCATAGGACCATTCCTTACGCATGTCAACGCTGTTCTGTTCGATATCGGTATTCTGGATATCGAGTTTATTCATTTGTTCAAAAATTGCTTGACGACGTACTTCGAGTTGCTTGTAGAGAAGTTCCTTGTCGCGACCACGCAATTCAAGCATAGCCACCGTCACGAATTCGTTGGCTTCGTACTTACGAGATTCCGAAGCGGACACCTTTACCGTAGACATCTGCACATCGCTTACCACAGACGGAACCTTCAAGGATTTCGGCATCGCATTCTGCATGGCGTTATCTTTATTGGTCGTGAGCAGCAAGAAGCCGAGCAGCACCACCAAGAAGACGAGACCCAATGTAACTTTGTTCATATTCAACCCCTATGACAAGTTCATTTCTTTGTTAATACCAGATTAGTGACTGCATTAATAAGCAAGGCCATCACGATTGTCGTGGTCATGCTAATAAAGGGCATCCAAGGCCAGCTGAAAATTCCTCCCAACACCGCAGGTACACCAAAGGCAGGAATCCCTTGCACCAAGATAAGGCTCGCCATTCCCAAAACTACAGCCACAATAACAACCCAACCGCGAAGTTTCTTGGAACCCGTTCCAAAGACCTTGTCGGCAAAGAAGGCGAGCAAGAACATTCCCAAAAGTGGTCCTGTGAAAAGTCCGGTAAAGAACAATGCATTCTTGAGAAGGCTCCCCTGCTGAGTTGCAGCAAACAAGGCAAAGAAAATCCCCAGAATTCCCCAGACGGCAGTCCAAATCTTGGCACGTTTAAGCCCTCCGATTCCAGCATTTTCATCCCAACCCAAGAAGTCGCGTTCCGAGGTGTTACCCAAGGAATTGATGGCCCCCGAAAGACTACTCATGGCAGCCGCACAAATGGCCGCCACAATCAGCCCCGTCACACCCACCGGAAGTCCATTTACAATAAAGTAAGGGAACACGTCATTCTGCCCTAAACCCTCGGGGAGAGGCGCTGCATGAGCCTTCTGGTAATAAACATAGAGTGCTGCGCCCACCCAATAGAACAAGATCGAAACGGCACAGCCAAGCACCATAGAAAGAATACTGGAACGATTTGCAGCCTTCACGTCTTTACAGCTCAAGTAACGTTGCACAAACTGTTGATCGCAACCGCGAATGGCAATTTCAAGAATCGCATAGGCAAAGCCCGCCGAAACAAGCGTACGCGCATTGGAGATATCCATCGATGCATCCCACCACTTGGTCTTGCCCGCTTCGCTTGCAAGGGCAGCCATTTCACCAAAGCCACCCACCGAATTCGAAATGATCAAAAGCACCAGAACTCCGCCGCCAAAGAAGACGACGAACTGCATGACATCGGTCCATATGACCGCCTTGATACCGCCAAACCAGGTATAGAAAATTGCAACCGCCGCCGAAACGATAATCGCCAGTTTCAAGTCGATATGCAAAATCTGCGCAAGCACCAACGATGGTGCAAACAAGAGTATTCCTGTGCGGAGCAGCAAGTGCAAGCAATAGAAAATAGCCGCAATCCGACGCACCGGGCGCGAGAAACGAACTTCAAAAAGTTCGTAGGCGCTATTAATACCCGAAGTACGGAACCGGGGAATAAAAACAAGGCCCACCACCACAATACTGATGAGGGCGCCAATCTGGAACATGAGGAACGTCATGTTGTCGCCGTACACATCGGCAGGAGCACCCAGGAACGTCGTGGCACTCACAGACGTTGCAATAAGGCTTATGCCGACCGCCACCCAAGGGATAGAACCACCGCCCAACATGTATTCTTTGAGATTTTTGTTCCCGCGGGAAACAAACAAACCGATTGCAACAGAAAGCAACAAGTAAGCGACGAGAACAATCCAATCAAGTAATGTAAACATAGAATACAGGGGTTAATGGTTAGAATCGTCTTATACTGCAGCAGGTTCAGCTTCGGCAGTCTGGAATTGTACCACCTGGTTGCGGCCGCCTTCCTTGGCACGGTACAAAGCCTGGTCCGCATTGTTGATGGCCTTCTGCAGGTCGCCATTAAAGCCCTGTGCAAGCAAGAAGGCTCCAACGCTCACCGTGACACGCAAAGGTTCGGCTTGGTGGACATCGAATACCAGTTTTTCTACCGACTTGCGGATTCGTTCTGCGGTTTCCACCATGCCTTCGGCATTGGTATCGATCAGGGCCACCACGAATTCTTCACCGCCAAATCTTGCAACGATATCGATTTCGCCACGGATTTCTTTACTGATGGTGTCGGCAATTCCCTTGATAACCACGTCACCAATCGGGTGACCATAAGTATCGTTCACATGCTTGAAGTGGTCGATATCCATCATCAGGAGACCGATGCTGTACTTGTTGCGGTCGGCGCGAACCTTTTCGGCACGGAGTTTTTCAAACATGGTCTTCTTGTTAATGAGGCCCGTATGACCGTCTCGCATGGCCTGGTCGCAGCCCTGTTCATACTTGCGGGCGCGATTGTAGGCAAACCCAGCAACACCTGCAAAGGCCTTGAGCAATTCCTTTTCGTGATCGTTATAAGGCATGGAACTGCTGCTTTCAAGGCAAATGGCAATTTCAGCCGTTTCGGAATCATGTTCGGCAGCAATGGGCATCACCAAAATCTGGCGCAAGTTCAAGTTCTTGCGTTCGGAATCGTTCAACCGAGGCAGGTAGTCCTTAAAGCCTGGCAAGAAGGAACGTTCCATGGGGCGGTTACGCAAAAGAGCCAATACAAAGACGCCCTTGTCCGAAAGCGTAAAGGTCTTGTTTGCGAACTGTTCGGAATCAACGCCATCACAGAATACTACATGACCGTTCATGTCGTCGCCCTGATCCAATGCGAGAATCGTCAAACGGTCGTAGGCCATGTTGGCCTTCACGTAATTGATAATCTGCTTGTAGATGTCCTTCACCGTCATGGTCTGGAAGAACTTGCGCAAGTAGCTGTAAAGTCCACCATACTGCTGCAGGGCAATATGCTTTTGGGCCGAGTAGAAGCCCTTGTAATCCAGCATCGAAATCGCACTTGCGATAAACTTGAGGGCATTGGCCGTCATATCGTTAAAGGCATTCGGATAGACGGAATCCATCACCAAAGCGCCCACTCGAAGACCAGAAGCGTGATCAATCATGGGGACAGCCACCACGGACTTGATAGACGGATTGTCGATATAGTACATCACGCTCTTCGCGCCAGGAAGGTCTCCTTCCAGGAGGCGGTTCACATTGCTACGGAACAACTGCCCCAAAAGACCCGATGTTTCGGTAATGCGAGTGCGAAGGTTTACCGATATTTCTTTATCGTTTGCGAAATTGCGAATACCCCATTCCTTCTGATTTTCCATCTGCGTAAATACGATGACAGAATTCACATGCGGCACCACAATCTTGAGCGCCAACAGCATGTCGGTCATGGAGCGGTTGATATCGGCATTGGCACGGGCCCAAACCTGGCTCACCTTGAGAGCGGCTTCCGGTTCATTAGCCATGCCCTTGGGGGCATTGGAAAATTCGTTTTGCAGAGTCGGAGTAATAACCGGAGCCGTAGTCGTCGAACGGTTCTTGAAAATCGTCGGAATCGGGGCGGTAGCGGGCTGCTGGGAATTCGGGCCGGCAAGGCGCGGACGATTCATGCACGCAAGCACAAACGCGACAACGGCAAAGGGAATAAGGAACAGGAACATTCCCCCCTGGAATGCAAGGCCAAGCAAAAGGCCCGCGACCACGAATAAAATTTCTGCAACAGACATATCGATCCCGTTATAAACGGAAGGAACGGTACAGCATTACCACCGAGACTCCGCCATATACAAAATGACTGATCCATGCCGCCCAAAAAGGCGAAAGCGCACCATTTTCTCCCATCTTTAAGCCAATTCTTTCAAGGATATAATAGCTAAAAACAATTAAGAGGCCAACCCCGAACTTCTGGGAAAGGCCCCCAGAACGACTATAGCGGTGGCAAAGGGCTGCACCGATGAGTAGTACGATTAAATTCATCCAATGAGCGGAACGTTTAAACTGCAATGCAGTTTCCATGGCACGGGTATCTTCACCGGAACGCCTAAGCACGTTGATTCGAGCCATGACCATTTTGGAATCCATTTCGTCTGCAGTCTGGCGTTCATTAATCAGGTCGCCCGGATAAGTCGTCACCTTGCCGCACAGCTTTTCACGATGGATGGGATACACGTTAACCGTACCGTCTTTATGGAATTCGCGACGGTTACCACGCTCAAACTGCCAGCAACCCGGCGGCGGGTCAATGCTGCTCAACCTTGCAACAGAATCGAGGGAATCCTTGGGAGGATCTTCGATCCAGCGGGCAACTTTTGCATCGTAGCGTTCCACCAGGCGGCCATCTTCGCGCAGGAGCAACACCACATCGCGACCGAAGCGACCCTTGCCAGAATAATGCCTAAAGAACCAACTCGCCCGTTCGCTATCGATAAAGGTAAAGTCGCGCTTTTCCTTGATGCGGGGATTCTTCTTTTTCTGGGCGTTCGTTTCCATGGTCTCGAGACGCTTGTGGTTTGCATCAGGGAGCCAAAGTTCACTCATTTCGTAAGAACCGATAGACACCAGAACGCCAAAGACAAAAATCGGAATCAACGTCTTGAAAGGAGCCTGTCCGGAACTCTGCATGGCACTCATTTCAAGGTGACGCGTCATGTTACCGATGGAGGCCAGCACCGCAATAAACAGAGCCACCGGCGAAATAAGATAAAGCATGTAAGGCAGGTAGCTTACATAGTAGTCAACGGCTTCTTTAGTATCGCGGGCAAGCCAAGTCTTGATGTTACCCACAAAGTCAATCACCGCAAACATAAGGATTGCACCCAAAAGCACAATCAGGAACATCTTCATGAAATTCCACATCATGTACCGGGAGAATTTCATCCAATCCTCCTGGTAAAGAATCCGAAGAACTTCTTGAAGAATCCGCCGATGGCACGCAGCACCCTGAAGAACTTGGAGTCTCCCGAGAACCGGTCGCGAACCATGGCAATGGTAATGAAAATGCCGAACGTACCAATGATAATGTTGGAGGCCCACATGGCAAGCACCGGATCGATCAAGAGTCTGTCTGCCATATTTTCACCGCCAATCAAGCAAATCCAATAAATGACAAAGAACGCAAGGCTATAAAGAATACCCGTACCGATACCGCCCTTACGGGCCATAATGCCGAGGGGTGCACCGATTAAAATAAAGATGAAACAAGCAAAACCGGTACTGTACTTCTTGTGAATTTCAACGGTGTACTGCGCCTTGCGCTTCAATTCCGCCTCCATGCGCCCGTACAATCTCTCGGTGGTGCGAAGCGCCGCTATTTCTTGCACACGGAGTCGCTGCAAGGACCGCCTGCGCAGGACAGAATCCTCCTTCGCGCCACTTTCCACTGATGCCGGAACAACGGAATCCCCCATTACTTGTGATTGCAATTCCACCAAGGTATTCAACCTTTTTTCGAGAGCCTGTTCGCGATATTCACCGTAACGCTTTTCGGCATCTTCCACCACTTCGGTCATCATCTCGATCGGCATTTCGCGGTCGCTGCGGTAACTACGGCTGCGACGTTCCAAGCGATCGTCCACATTCTTCATGGCGAGGTCTTGCGAGAAGTAACGAATGCGGAAGTAGTTTTCCGGATTGTCCGCATCGGTCATGTGAGTTTCGCCACTGCGCAAGCGAAGCATGAGAGTAGCCCCGTTGTCTTCGTATTCCATGGTAGCGCTGTCGGCGTACACAATACGGGGAGCCCCCTTCTTTTCCATTTCAAAAATCTGGATTCCGTACAAAGTTCCCGTCACGGGGTCAATACGGTTTACCCAAAGTTGCACATCGGGGAATTGGGTAATGAGTCTACCGGCGTCGATAAATACATGGGGTTTCTTGCGGGACACTGCATTCATGAGCTCTACGGAGCGGTGGTTCGCTTCGGGAAGCACCCAGTTGTTGAATACCACCATCAGCACCGAAATCAGCATCGAAACCAAAAGTACCGGACGCATGAGCGAAAGAGGCGACACGCCAGCCGCCTTGCAGGCCGTAATTTCCTGGTCTCCCGAAAGTCGGCCGAAAGCCATCAGGCTTGCCACCAGCACGGCCATGGGAATAGAAAGGGAAAGCATCCACGCCAAATTCAGCGCGAAGATTTCAAGGACCGTCGAAGCCGGGAGCCCCTTTGAAAGCACGTTATCAAGGATTTTGACAAGAAAATCCACCACGAACAGGAACGTGATTCCAAAAAGAGCGGCCAAAAAGGGACCGATGAGCTCTTTCAACACGTAGCGGACTAAAATCATTTTTCTGAACTTACAAAATTTTCTACTTTACGGGA
>JAEEGG010008578.1_pt1 | contig 23145 bp, 6 predicted proteins | sample 9134161 | NCBI WGS metagenome assembly JAEEGG01 (sample SAMN16246543, study PRJNA631951) | gut metagenome | biome: gut microbiome; feature: rumen; material: CR-attached | host: Bos | place: Iran: Karaj | collected 2018-10
GGATGTAGCTCAATTGGTTAGAGTCCCAGATTGTGATTCTGGATGTTGCCGGTTCGAGTCCGGTCATCCACCCGCAAAAAAGCCTCGCAGAAATGCGAGGTTTTTTGTTTTTTACAGTACCGAAGAAAAAGGCCCGCAACACAATTACGGGGCCTTTCTTCGAAGGTGTAAGAGTTTACTTTTTCAAGAGCATCGTCTTTTCGGTCGCGCGGCCGTTCACTTGCAGCACACCGACGTAGCGACCGCGAGGCAAATTTTCGACAGAACGAGTTTCAAAATGTGTACCGGCGGTTCGGTTTCCGAGATTAAACGCACGGACAACACGGCCCTGCATATCCACAAGCGAGAACTTTACCGCAGCAGCCGCAGGGATTTCAAAATGCACTGCGATGTTACAGTCTTGGAATACAGCACCGAAACGTAAACCAGATTTCGTCGCAAGTTCATAAGCGCGAATATCCGTCGTCTTTCCACTCAAATTAATTTTCGCTTGTGCAAGAGAACTCCAGATGGTATCTTGACCAAACAACATCCCGACGCGGTAACTTATGACAAACTCACCCACAGCTTTCCCTTCAACCTTTTCAAGAGAATCAAGCAGTTTTTCGCTAACAGACGCAAATTTTACCACCTTTGCATAAGATGAATCCATCACGAAAGCGTGGTCGAGCAAACTCTCGCGAACATCCTTCACTCGCATCGATTCACCGAAATTCATTTCAGCCTCCACTGCAAACGGGATATTCGGCATTCCACGCAACATCGGATAAGATACACCTTCCTTAATGTACCAAACGGAATCGAAATTGAAGCCTTCAAAAGTAGCCTGTTTTTTCATCTCGGAATCACTAAATCCATAACCGATCCTAGAGGAATCTTTTATCGTACCTTCATTACCTGCAATTCTTTGATCACTAGCCCCCAACATGTAGCAATTTTCGATGGTAGAATTTACATAATTCCAACTGGCAAATTGATTTCCCGTGACTATATAGGAATTCAATATAACGCCCCCATTTCGATTTTCACCGACAAAACCTCCATAGGTCTGTTCGCCCGCACAATAAGAATTAGCAATAGTGCCCTTATTCACTCCGGCAAAACCGTCACCATCCTTTACACGGCCCAAAGTATAGCTCGTACTAATTTTAGATAAATTCATTCCAACAAATCCACTTGCATATGAATACTCACCCGTTGTATAAGAACTGTCAATAGATGCGTTATTCAAGCCAACTAAACCACCCGCGTAATAAGCATTTGCAAATAAATACTCTTCACCTTCGCGACGGGCTCCACGAACGTTTCCCGTTGCATACGATCTTGAAATATGCACATTGTTTTCGCCAACCAAACCACCAATCCATTTTTTCCCTGAAACATTAACGGAGGCATGGGCATTCGTTATACTCTTACCACGAGCGGCACCAATCAAGCCACCAGCATAATCAACTGCCGAAATAGAACCTGTTGCAGTCGAGGTTTCAACAAGTCCGCTATCAATTCCGGCAATGCCGCCAACGTAGGAAGCCTTCGAGACAATTTCCACTGAAGCAGAGCACACCGATACGGTTCCAAAGTTCTTCGCCGCGACACCACCCGCATAATCTGAGCCGACGTCCATTTTTACCAATACATTCGATTTTTCAATAGAACCGGCATTATCATACGAAACACCAGCTCCCCCATAAACGCTTTTTATTTCAGCGTCAACATTTACATTCTTTATTTTTCCGTTATTCCGAGTAGCAATTCCAGCGAGAGGATAATCATATGCAGAAATATATTTTTCCGTACTCAAAATAGTTCCCTTAAACGAACTATTTTCAATCGTACCTTCGTTCCAAACGACAAGTCCACCGCCACTTTCTTCCGCTTTCAACTGACCTGAAATAGACACATCCCTAAGAGTGCCCTCATTCTTGGCCGTAACGCCACCCACATTTTTTCCGTTGATGGAATAGCCCGTAAAGGACAAACTATCAACCAAACCCGAAGAAGCAATTCCATCAATAAAACCAGTCCAATATTTGAGGTAATCAACATAACCGACATTCAAGTCTTTAATGACATGTCCACCACCATGAATTTTTCCCGAGAATGCAGAAGTATCCTGTTTGCTGTCGTTTACTAAATAGTTTTCGTTAAGCAACAAATACTTGCCAATAGGCTTGAAACCTTTCCCGTATCCATTGCGGAAAGTTTCGGTCTGAGATGCAGACGCATCAATATCATTAGCAATTCTATAAACCGCTGAAAGTTTGTACTTACCCCATCCGATAGATTTCAAATCTGCATATGTCTTGACGAGGAACGGGTCTTTCTCTGTGCCAGAGCCCGTCATACGCATCAATGTCGAATCTTTATAGATATCTGCGTAGAGGGGGTCCTTTTTCCAAACAAGATATGGATACGTTGAATCAGCAAGCATATTCCATGTCTTGGCAAAATTCCAATTTTTGTAATTTTCCTTTCGGACCATATCCCATGTTCCTCGAAGGTCGCCCGCAGCCGTGACATTCACAAACCATGCGGTACTATCACCATAGACCGACGTAAAGGTTGAACCGGAAACATCGCCCACCAAGTTACCCCATTTCGAAGACCCCTTGACATTGTTAGCAGCAAAAGAATTTGAAACCGTCGCCGATTTTGCATAACCCACTAGGCCGCCAACATTCTTTGTTCCTGACACGTAGGCAAGGGAATAGCAATCCGAAACGGTTACTTTATTCAAATCACCTGCAAGTCCGCCAACATTATCACCACCTTCAACAGTTCCTTTTGAAGCTGAGCGCTGGATGGTTCCGCCATTTTTGGCACCTACAATAGCACCGACATCATTTGCGCCAAACATATTTACATGAATAAAGATACTGTCTAGCACGGCACCTTCATCGACACCAGCAATAGCGCCCACATTGTTTTTGCCACGAATAATCGGCTTGAATGTCTTTCTTTGGGTGTCAAAATTATCCCCGGTAAAGTTAGAAGACGAATCCACAACAATTCCCGTTACCTTAGCCGTTGAAGTCAATACACGGAAGAGTCCTACGGAATCCTCATCTGGGCGGTTGATATTCAGGTTCCCAATAATCCGGCCTCCACCAATGAATGTGCCGCTAAATTCAGGAATCGGTTCAAAGCCCTTGCAGACGCCTGCATTACAGTTTTCATTTAACGAGGCATAAGCATTAATATTTCCAGATAACTTGTAATAAAGATTTGTCGCATATTCATGCTTGCCGATAAGTTTGAGATCTTCGTAAGTCGATATTTCATACGGACTTTTTTCAGTTCCAAATCCAGCAAGAACATTTACCTTACCGTCATCCTTAAGCATTCCCGGAAGCATCGGATCCATGCCCTTGAAGTACGGATAGGATTTTCCTTCTTGGATTTCCCAAACGTTTTCAAAATCGAATGTCTCATAAGTCGCCTTTTTCAGCATCGCGTTAGTGCTGAGACCGCCGCTTGCAATTTTAGCAACAGTGCTGTCGAAGAAGCAGTATTCGGGATCGCCGCTCCACCAGAAATCAGAAGCAATAATTCCACTAGCCTTGAAAGCTTTGAGCATGCTGGCCGAATAAACTCGTTCGACCACAGGCGTTATATCAAAATGCTGCATGTGCGCAATAGCACCTGCTACCGGTTCATGTCCCTTAACAACATCAATCGCAAAGGCATCGCGCAGTACTGACGAACTCGCCCCGATAAGCCCTCCAACCCCTTCTACGCCTGTAACGTTTCCGGTTGTCGCCACCACTTCAATCGAGTCTTCGCGAGCAGACCCAATCAAGCCACCCACATATGAATCTCCAACGATATCGCCATTCAACGAAACGACATTTTTAACAACAGTCCGCTTCATCTCGCCACCCAAAGCACCGACATACCATGAACCTGTCACTTTCGCATTCTTTAACGTCAAATTCTTGATGCGCGCCATCTGTGTATAGCCGAACATACCCGTAAAATCGCGGTTCGGTTCGTCTATAGTCAGGTTACTGATGGTATGGTTCTTGCCATCGAACATTCCCGAAAAAGCATGGACACCGTCTCCAATCGGTTTAAAATTCGAACCCGAAGCATCAATATCTTTTATAAGTTCATAGTTCGCCGTGAGCGGATACGCAATATCGTTTCCGATTTTCTGAAGTTCTTCAAAAGATGAAATTTCAATCTTGTTCGGAACGGCCATGTAGCTCGATGTACCCCAAATCGTATCCTTACCAGCAACCACACCGATTCGATAGCCATAGTAAAGCGAATCGCGTTCAATCGGATCTCCTGGCATGTTTGGCTTTGCCCAACCAAGCCATTTGCCAACAAGTTCACCATCAACTTTCATAAGAGACGCGACTACAGGAATTTCTTGCCACTTTGCTGCTACGGTCGGCACCGCTATCGGAACCAAAGTTTTTTTCAAGAAAGGATGATTTGCCAAGTAGGGGAAAGATTTTCCTTCGTCAATGGCCCAATGGCGAATAAATTTTCCCGTAGGGCTATAGCAGACTCCGAAATCCTTATAATAATCGCAAGTATCTGTACCGTCAATGACATATTCATTATAACCTAAAGTATCCCAGCCTGCAAACGAAGAAAACTTCATCATCTTTGCAGTCGTAAGCCCCGTGCCGCCAGCACTCGTATCGAGCCCAGAAATATCGGTATTCCAGTACGAACTCACAACAGTATCGGCAGCCATTCCGATGAGCCCACCAACGCGACTATCCCCCTGAACGATATTCGCAGCATAGGAATTTCGGACCGTTCCGTATCCCACAAGGCCACCTACATATTCACTGCCATGTACCGTGCCCATCGCATAAGAATACTCCACCGCACCATTTCCGGCAATGCCACCCACATACCGTTTGCCTTCGACGGTTCCAAGGGCATAAGATGCACTGACTAAACCACCTTCACCGACAATACCGCCAATACTCTCATCAAGATAAAAGCTTCCCGAACGTATCAGGTCCATTGTCGAAACACATTCACTGATTCCGCCTTTAGAATAACCAGCGATACCGCCGACTTCGTCCACCTCATACGCATCTGGAGTAATCGTTCCGCTAGAACGAGACTGAAATACATGACCGGTCAAATATCCGACAATGCCACCCGCATCCTGATCCATAACGACGATGTTCACATCGGTTTCTGCACGTAAAACATCCATATCCGTTTCACCGACAATGCCACCGACCCTTTGCGAACCCTTGATGTCGCCTTGGAAGGAGACGCTGTCTATAATGGCGTTCTCATCATAGCGTCTCGTACCCTCACCAACAATACCACCAACATAATTTTGCCCTTGGACAAAGCCGTTCGTCACATGCACATTCCTGATAGTACCCATCTGCTTAGCGGCAACACTTGCCACAAAATTCGATTCTGTTACGCGACCGGTCACATGAATACGGTCGAATTTCAAGTTAGAAACAGAACCACCCAAATAAGAGATAAATGCAACATCATTTTCACACGGAAGCCAAATGGTCAAGTCGCTGATAGTATGGTTTTGGCCATCAATATTCCCCCAAAATATAATGCTATCGGCGGCATCTTTGTACTTACCGATTGAAATAAAGCCATTGCAGCCGTCCTCGTTACACATTTCGTTTTTGGAGGCCGAAGCGTCGATATCTTTTGTCAGAACGTAATCCGAAGAGTATAGATAAGCGCCCTTGCCTATCGCCTTGAGGTCTTCGTAGTCTTCGATTTGGAATGGGCTAGTTGCAGAGCCGTCACCCTTCATGGAGCCGTTTGCCGCAAAAGAGTGAATCGCAAACAGCGATAAAACAACAGTAAAAATAAATCGCGGTTTCATGGTCTTCCTCATAGGTTTAAACAACATAAAAGCTCCTAGTTTTTAAGGCAACGGACCGAGAATCCGTTATTCTTCGGGAAATTTTTCACAGAAACGGAACCGTCGTTTCCAAAATAAATGGCGTATGCAGCATTCTCGCTAGCCTCTGGATATTCAGCGGAACTCCAGATATAAGCTTTAAGCCCCTCAGAATCGAAGGAGCCGCTACGATACCTTTCGCCATCGGCAACAACCGAAAAGCCATAATCGTTCGTACCGCCCAAAGCATCCCAGCCAAATTGCGACTTGAGCACAGCAGCCGCCTTGGCCTCTCCGCCAGCCACAACAATCAACGTATTCCACGCAGTCGTATCCGGCAAGCGGTAACCATCAGGGCAAAGCGAATCTTTTGCCACATTCCAAGTGTAAAGACGGCCCATCAGGCTACACTTTTCGGGATTGTTGTCATAGCACCACATATTCCCTTTCAATTCCGGCATTTTTACGTCATCTGCATAGTTCAAGTTCTGGGCCATCCAAACTTGCTCACCGATTTTTACGGTTTTATAAACTTGTCCATCGCGGTTATCGACAATGGAATCGTACTGCAATTGCGGATTTAAAAAAGATTCCCGTGTCAAGCCTTCGCCAAAGCTTTCCACATACGTTTCAAACGCAGGAATCTCGCTTGCATAATTCAAGCTTTCGAGATTTTGGCGGATTTTTTCAATTTGACCGTTTTCTTTTGCGGCGGCGACCCATTCTGCGACTTCCGACTTCGTTTCGTCATCGTCCCACAAACCGTTTTTCGCAATGGCGGAGCTGACTTCGTTTGTACGTTCTTCAAGCTTTGCTACATCCGCATCGGTTTGCATCAGCACGCTCACCGCAAGGAGAGCCGCGTTTCCGTCGCCCTTTTCGAAGATGTTCAAGTTTTCAAATTCGTCAACATTATTCGCAATATCAAACGATGTGAGCACCTCGCGTTCCGCTTGGGCTTTTGCCACCGCAAAGTCCATTTTTTCAACCGTCACGAGGTACTTCACACGTTCGTACTCCAAATGCGTGAGCAAGTTGACGTTCACAGTCTTTCGAACGCTAAGGTCGGTCAGAGCCTTGAGCGAGAGCTTACCCGAAGACTCTTTTCCGGTCACTTCATTGAGGTAATAACCCGTCACTTCGAACAAAGCACACGAAGATTTGAGATTGACGCCATCTATAGCAAAGTCGCCTTTGTCGCTTTTAACGTTGCCTGTAAATTTTTCGCCAGTCAGCTCTAGCGTCTTACAATCCACGCCCTGCACGCTCACAACAGACCCCGTCGCAAACGGACCCTTCTGCGAAACGCCCGCCACGTCCAAATCCTTGACAGCGTAAATGCCGGCATCGTCCGAAGAACCGCCCGCGACTTCGGAATCCGAGCACGCCACAAAAATGCTCGAAATCATCGCAAATAAAAAAGTAAATAGTTTATTCAAATTCATAAAAATTTCTTTCACTTTCGTCACTCCCAACTATCTCACTCCATTCTTGAGCCAACTGATCCCGGAACAAGTCCGGGATGACATCCAGACTCATCGACTTTCTCGTTTTCTTCACATTGATCAAGCCGTTCACTTATCGGGAACAGTTGCAAGTTCAAGCGATAAACCCTCTGCGTTTTGTCGCTTTCCGTAGCAATCGCGATAATGCGGCGACGGAATTCCAGAAGCTCTTTCTTAATCTGTTCATAAGATTCCTCCGTAAGCCCAAGCACAACACCCGACATCGCGCGCTCCGCAAGCGGCAAGTCCAAAGCCTTCACGGCAAGTTCACCCATCTGCCGTTGCAAATCCTTCGCGGCAAGCGGCACAGCATCCACAGAACCCATCGAAATAGACTTGTCCGTCTGCACGTAATTCCCTTCTCTGTTCTTTCTCAAAAGATTTGCATCTTCCAGAAAGTCGAGCGTTTCAGAGACTTCTGCCGCAGAAATTTTCGGTTTGCACGCACGAGCCATTTCAGCAGGCCTAGCTCCCGGCATGTGTGGAGCGAGTTCACGGAGCAACGGATTTTTCCAGGACTTGTAATAATCGAATTCTTCACCCCCAAGCACACGAACCTTATGCGACCTCGCCAATGCACAGCGTTTTTCAAAAGCCTCCATTTTCGCCTCGTCCCCTTTTGCATGGGCATACGTAACCATCAGAACAAAATACGTCTTCTCGAAACCGGCAAGCCCCATGGCATTTGCGACCGACCCTGCGGCACTGATGCTCAGATTCTTTTTCCCTTCACAAACGTACTTCAAAAAAACTGCCGACGAAAATCCGGCATTCCGAGCAAACTCACGCCAAGTAAAAGCGGAGCTGCGCTTACGTTCATCATAGTAATCCTGAATGAACTTGCGATAATCTGTATATTCAATAATCGCCTTCATGAATACAAATATAGCTTTTCAATAACATCGGAATACAAATATTGCCGTTTTTAGCTTAAATTTTACGTTTTAGCCATTTTTAAACAAAATACGACATATTTCAGAATACAAAATGTGTCCTAAGAACACAAAAAAAGCCCCGCAGAAATGCGAGGTTTTTGCGATTAGCACCACACAAATTCAAAAGAACTTCATTTAGAGGTGAAAGTATTCAAAATTTAAATTGTTTTTAAAGACTTTCACCCTTATACCATCAACCAACCCAAAATTTAGGGTTTATTTCACAGTCACCCTTTGCATTTGCATGCCGACGCGAAGCAAATAGGTTCCCGCCCTCGGCACAGCAATTTGCCAAGAACCATTTTCAACAGAACCTGATAAAAGAATCTTCCCTTGCAAATCGAACAACGTATAATTTGCATCAGACTGTACTCCGTCAATTTGGATGTAGTGGCCAATAACATCTATTTTCACGTTAGAGTTAACGACATAATCAATGGCATCTGTTTTGCTAGACGAAGACGATTTCTTGACGCTGCTAGAGCTGGATTTTGCTTTCGACGAGCTAGACTTTGCGACGTTGGATGACGAAGATACTTTAGTCGAAGACGACGATTTTGCAGCACTGCTACTGGACAGATTCTCGATCAGTGTCGAGGATGATGACGATGTTTGAATCGAAGACGACGACGATTTTGCAACACTGCTACTGGACAGATTTTCGATCAGTGTCGAGGATGACGACGATGTTTGAATCGAGGACGACGATGATTCCAAGCATTCCGAAGCATTCTCTTTCCACTTGGGCCAGAATTTTCTGTCGCCATAAGCGCCTTTGCTTATGTTTTTAACGGGGGAGCCTTCCAGGTTTTCATTGTCGTACCATCCCTCAAATTCATAGCATTGCTTTGAAGGAATCGGCAATGTAACTGCATCTTCCAAGGTGCGTGTATTGGTGGCGTTTGGCAACGATACATCTTCATCTACGTAATACCAGATTTTATAAACGCCCTTGCCAATGTGGACATTGTAGGATTCATTCTTTGTAACTTTGTCTATAGTATATACCCCAAATTCATCAAATGGTGTATGAATGTAACTAGACGACAATCCGCATCCTGAATCGGGAACCACTTTCAACACAGTCTTTGTTCCGTAGTCGAAATAACCTGTTCCTTCTACGTATCCAGAACAGCCATCCTCTACAAAAATCCTTGTGGATATAACGAATTTTTTAATTTGGAGTTTTGCGTAAAGTTCCAAATCTCCGGAAGCTGAGGAATCAATGAACAGCAGCGAGTCCTCCAAGAATTGGGGTTCTGTAAACCAACCATGGAAAATGTGTCCTTCTCGTGCAACAGTGGGCAACGAAGTGACTTGACCTTCTGTGTAATGGTTGATGTAGTTGTTGGAATCGCCCTCAAACGTGTGCAAAACCAAGTTTGAAACTTTCTTGTCTGTTTGGTAGCCATCTACTTTGGAGGTGAACACGGGGTAGGGATCTACTCCAACCTTTTGTCCCCAAATAGCGCCTGTCATGCTTCCGTTATCGTAATTGTGCAAGTTATGTGCAACAGAGCCATTCGCAAACATCGCAGAATCTGCTGCGTTTGCAGGGAATTCCGAATATAACGACGACGGGTAGAATACGTTATCAATATGCACTTCGTCGGAATGATTGACGCCAATGACGCCATCTATACTACGGTAGTCGTTTACTGCAGTAACATCGCCCATGTGGTACGAATTTACAAGGTGAATATTTGCATACGATTCGTTGACGCCGACAATACCCCCAACGGCAACGCCACGAACATTTCCTGCGCCATCAAAGTTAGAAATATTGCTAGAGACTTTACCGATATGGTAGGAATTTTCTATGCGAACATCACCACCGGCACTACCGAGAATGCCTCCCGCATAGCTCTCCGCTTCAATGTCACTTTCCGCATAGAACTGGCTAATGTAAGTATCTGCATCATCGATGCCAACAGCGGCACCGATCCCGCAATTCCAAGCTAACAGTTTACCCTTGACATAGTTATTGACAATGCGCACATGCGAATGGTTCGTGATGGTGCTGATAAGGCCACCAATATTGTATGTACCATACAAACTTTTTTCGATGCTTGGCTCATCGCCAGGATAATATGCCGGTATCATTTTTGCATTGCTAAAAATCTTGCGGGAATTGGTCAAAGAGACCGTCGATGATGAGATAACACCTACGATTCCGCCGACTTTAATGTAGCCAGAAACATAAAGGTCTGCGGTAATGCTATCCAAGATAACATTGGATTCGTTAATGAGACCGGCGATGGATCCTGTGTTCCATCCACCATCGATGTAGCCTTCGTAGAGTGTCAGATTCTTGATGACAACCGGTTTTTCAGCCGTACCACCAGAAATTGTTCCGAACAGGCCTGCTCCTTCAGTATCTTCCGGATAATAGTTGCTGGGATTATTGATGAAAATGTTCTTGATGGAAAATCCGTTTCCGTCAAAGGATCCCGCAAAATTCCACATCGGAACCCAAACCAAGAGGCTGTCCGTCCAGAGTTCTCCGATCTCTTTAAATTCGATATCCGCAACAAGTTTTCCGCAAGCCGTGGAATCTTTTTTCGCACCGATATTTCCGTTCACGATTGCCGCAAAACCGAACAAATCATCAACAGAACCAATTTCGTAACACCCTGCTTTCTGTTTCGGGAGCGGCCACCATTTACCATAAAGTTTTACGTCTCCGGAATCGTTCGGGGTGATTTTCTTGATGGCATGGCCCAAATAGCTGGGGTTCTTGAACCAGCCACCAAAGGCATATCCCTTCTTTGGCGACGGATTCTGTAGCGTCAAGCCTATTCCCTTAGCATAGACTTTTTTGTACTGAGTCGTGTCTTCGCTATGAGTGACCATTTCTATAGAATAAAGTCCCGTCGTAGAATCGTTTGCTCCGGCAATTTTCTTGCTGAAATTCGGACTTAAGTCGGTACCGACTTTTTGCCCCCAAATGGAGCCGTCGTAGTCATAATCATAATGCAATTTTACAGCGATTGTTCCATTCGCGAATTCTTCTGCAGTGGCCTGTGTACCGCCAAAACGAGATTTAAGGGTGTCCAGATAATAAGAATTGATAATCGAAACCTTTTTCGAATATTTTGTGGAATCAATAAATCCGACTTTTTGATTTTTGGATAAACTATAGGAATTTTCAATTTTTACACTATCGTTGGCTATCCCCACAATACCATTGGAACTTCCAACATCATAGAAATTTAGGAAAGAAACTTGTCCCCAAACATAATCAATGAAATAACCGTTTTTCCCAGAGAAGCTTCCGGTGTTATAGGAGTTGGATATGGTTAAATGAGAATTTTCGCCAGTGGAACCTATGAATCTTGCGTTTTCACTAAAATTAATGCCGTTATGGATGGAGTCTATTATGACGTAAGAACTATCCCTTATGTAATCTATCAAATCTGCTCCAAATAAACCATCAGCGGATGCGTTCTTCCAATCTATATTTTTTATGATTATAGGCTTGTCTTTTGAGCCTCCGCTAATAGAACTGATAAACGACTTATTGCCATCGCTCTTTTGGAGCTTTGTCCACGTGAACGAAATTGAATGTCCCTGACCGTCTAATGAACCCGCAAATTCTTCAAGTGGAGTCCACTGCAAGAACTTGCTCGAATCAAGAACGATGTCTGCGGTTAATATTGCGCATGCCGTAGAATCTTTCTTTATGCCGAGGCCTCCGTTCACAATGGCGCTAAATCCAAGCATTTCTTCTGCCGAATTGATTTTATAGCACTTGCCATCACGTGTTGGTAATGGCCACCACCTTGTATAGTAAGTCAGGTCTTCTTCAGCAAAAGAGATGCCTATACGATTGTCGATAGGCACAGAACTCGTAGTATCATCGAACCAACCGGCAAAAGCGTAGCCCGTTCGAGGTGTTGGATCTGGCAATGTTAATACCGTTTGGGATACATAGTATCGCGGATAATTCGTTTTATCGCCACTATAAGAAACAACATTTAGCGAAACAACCTTTGAATAGGGTCTTACATCTCCCGTGATAACTCCGCTAAAGTTCGGGCTTGCATCTACACCGATGTTCTGCCCCCATTCCATTCCGTCATAACCGTAACCATTGAAATGGTAATGCAATCTCATGGCTACATAACCGTCAGCAAATTCGTCTTTATGCACGTTTGAGGAACGGCGGCGGCAGAAATCTGTTGACGCTTGCATGATATATGAATTTTCTATGATAACGTCGTTCTTATTTTCTTCGCAAAAGCCAAGTAGCAATGAATAGCTGAAGTTTTTCGGGTTGTTATAAGAATTGATAATTGTAACGCTATCACGAGCAGTTCCAATGAGGCTTTCTCCGGTACCTGTATTATACACATTCTTTAATGTTACTTTGCCATTTGCAACGTTAACAATGCAGCCAAAATAAGAGGAGGAATTGTTTTTGATATTCCCGGTATTGTAGGAATACGAAATATTCAAGTCAGAATTTTCTTCTGTAGTTGCTATAAACGCAGCGACACGCCCGCTATCTATTGTAAAGTCCATTCCATTATGGACATGATCTATTTCGACATAGGAGCCTGTTTTCACCGTATTGATTAGCGCAGCTCCGGTTTTGGCTGAAATCGCCGAGTTATCCCACGCAATGTTCTTTATAGCAACAGGATTTTTCTTTGTCCCGCCGTTAATGGAGGCGATAAACGAAGCGTTGGCTCCGTAGCGATAGGCATCGATTTCCAAGTTGGAAATCGTATGGCCCTGACCATTTAGGGTACCTGCAAAATTTTCGATAGGTTCCCAAGCGCCGTATTTGCTGGCGTCAAGAGCGATGTCTGATGTCAAGATGCCGCAAGCTGCGGAATTCTTTTTTGCCCCATGTGTTCCGTTTACAATGGTTGCAAAGCCATGCAATTCTTGAGCTGTTGATACCTGATAGCATCCGTCAACCACTTTGGGCAAAACAAAAGAATATTCAACACTAATGCTACTGCTAGATTCTACGCTCGACGAAGAACTTGAAATGGCCATTGACGAACTAGAAGGCATAATGATATCACCTTCGTTTGCCTTTTCTGCAACGCCAACCAATTTTCCTTTGAATACCGGCAAAGAATCTTTGCCGACTTCTTGACCCCAAATTTCACCATTAATGCCACCTTTGACAACATTGCCACCAGCGTCTTTTTGCACGTAATCGTGAAGAAGTTTTGCAACATAGCCGTTCTTGAACACGGCAGGCGATGCCTGTATGCTCAGCTGCGTATGATCCTCAAGTCCCATGAGCGAAAATACATTGTACATATAAACGGCGTATTTGTCATCGTGAACAAGTTTGTCGTATTCGTGGGTCTTGCTGTTCCAGCTATTATAAACTTCTGCCATTCCGACAATACCATAGTTGTGTTCGGAATATGCATCCTTTACCGGGCCTGCATTGTAAGAGTTTATGATAGTCAATGTGTCTGTCCAATGAGCCCCGACAAGGCCACCGACAACAGCATTTCCATAAACAGGTGCTGCATTAAAGCAATTGATAATAGTCGTTTTACCTTTGCTGTATCCCACTAGACCTGCTGTAGATTTCTCTTGCAACGATTCTTCGCTGATTGCGCCAACGTTGTAGGAATTGCTAATGGTTGCCGTTCCCAAATTGGTGCCAATGATACCTGCACCACGTTGTACCGCGCCAGAATTATAGACGTTGTCGATGACGGCTTTTTTGTTATTGGTACCAATCATGCTGGCACCAACACGAATTAACCCAGTATTGTAGGAGTCCGATATATAAACTTCGCCACTATTTGTTCCGACAAAGCCATTGCTGATTGCTGTACTATAGCTATGGGTTATATTAAGAACACCGTTGTTTTGCTCGACAAAAACAGGTGCATTCTTAAAGGCTGAATTTACGATACCTAAATTCTTGATAGTGAGCGTATCGCCTTTATTGACTTCCGAGAAAAAGACTTTATTGTACAACCCGGATATCTTATGCCCTTGTCCATCAAAGACTCCATTAAAGCCTTTGATTCCATCCCACGATCTTTGGGGATTAGGATCGCCTGTATACAAACCATCAAGAATCATGTTTTCCATATTCTGATTGACAACTATGTCATTCACGAGCTTTACGCATTTTTTATCTGGTGCAATTCCAATCCCGTAAAGATCACTGATGGTTGAAATCAGATAGCAACCATCTTTATCTTTTGGCGGCACCTTTGCATCACCATCCCACCTGTTAAAAAGTTCAATATCGCCATAAGAATCTTTGCTAATCGATACCAAAATGGAATCTTGTTTGTTTTCATAGCTCCAACCCAAGAACTTGTAGCCGTACTTTGTATGAACCGGCAGCTGGGCAATACCTTTCCCGTAAGTGTAGGTTGTTATGGAAGTGTCCGGACGGCAACTTGGCCCGTTTATCTCGAAATCGTGATAGTACGCCGTTGTGCAAAGATTTAACTTAAACGAAAAAGGTCCAAAAGCCACATTTTGCTTGGGCCAGTTGTCTCTAGCGGCATTGTCTTGCCCCCAAACTTCGCCACCCTTGTAATTGTGCAACATAATCGTCAACACGCCATTGGAAACTTCTTGAGAGGATATGGGTTTTGCTCCGTATTTCTTGGCGCAAGAATACGTATTGGAATTATCTTTATAGAATGTGTTCTTGAGCGAAACATGGCCAACGCGGCATTCGCCAACAACCGGGTCCTTTGTTTTAAGATCACTAAGGCAATCGCTGTAGGAGTTGGTTACAGAAAGCGAATCCTGGTTAAGTCCGACAAAGCAACCTGAAGAAATTCCAGCTACGGGCCCCTTGGCGTAGGAGTTCGTTATATCCACCGTTCCTCGATTTATACCCACAAAACCGCCAATATAAGGCCGATTCTCTCCGCCAAGAGTAGAAATTTTCAGCATAGATGACGCTGAAATGGTAATTGTAGCGTTTTTATCGTTTAAACCAACAAAACCTCCCAATACAGAATCGGCATCTACGAAAGCGTCCTCTACAATGTAGGAGTCGTCAATACCTGTTGTGACATTCTTTATGTTTACTTTTGCTGATTTTTCATTGACGCCGAGAATCAGGCCTACGTGACTGACTCCTATTAAATCGGTTCTATAAACTATTGGATAGGCACTTCCTTCAACATTAAACTTATGAATGAAAGATAAACTGTCGATGTCGATTGTCCCGGAATTGGAACCGACCGCGCTACCAATAAACTTTTGACCAGTGACGTTTGTGGCAACCCCTTTTTTGATGGTAAGTTGATTTTCGTTTCGGCCAACAAGGGATGCAACTTGTCTACGACCCTTTACCTGAGACAGATACATCACGTTATCTAACAGGAGGTTGCCGCTATTCTTGGCGACAATACCACCCACGGTATCGTGTCCATAGAACTTGGTATGCCTGATGGTTAAATCCTTGATGACAACAGGGCTAGCTTCTGTCCCGCCAGAGACCAAGGCGATAAAGCCCAGGTTGTTTTGGGTGGAATCTTTAATATTTTCAAGTTTCCAAATCGTATGGCCCTGGCCGTCAAATCGTCCGGAGAAATTCTTGAGCGGAGTCCACTGGGTGTGGGGTACGATTGTCGCGGGGTCGATATCAATTCTTTTGGAATCGTTCTCGTAACCAATCTTATAGCAAGTGTAAACGGAATCTTTGCTATTGGTTTCTTTTTTATAATAGCATTCGATTGTCGTTGTATCGTTTGCTAAAATGTCTTTGGTAAGCATACCGCAGGCAGAACTTTCTGCAGCGCGTCCTGCTTCGAGTGTTCCGTTAACAATGGCGGCGAAACCATACAGTTCATCCGCAGTCGAAATGGAATAGCAGCCATCCTTTACGGTGGGCGCAGTCGGGGTCACTTTCGCACCGACAATTGCACAAGCCATAGAAATAAGCAAAACTATTCTTTTCATTTACAAGCTCCTTTTTGCGTAAGACACAATCTTTTAGTTCTCTACGCAACGAATAAAATATTTGACTTTCATATCATACCTCATCCATCTTTAATCCTTGATACAACGAATGGAGTATCCGTTATCCTTATAGCCATCGACAAATGAATTTATCCTATTATTTCCTATGTGAATGCTATAAACTTGAGTCGTATTTTCCGATGTTTTTTCAGTAGCAGCCCAAAAATAAGTGCTACCATCAATCGATTCAAAATCCTTATTATGATGTCTTATACCTCCAGCAAGCGCCGAGAAACCGTAATCATCAGAACCTTTAAAATAAGGCCAGCCTACTCGCGACTTTAGAACCTTACCCGCATTATTCCAGCCTCCAACAGTCGTCACCAAAGTACTCCACTCGGTCGTATCAGGCAAATGGTAACCTTCAGGACAAATTCCCTGTACACGCCCCCAAAGGAAGCATCGTTTCGCATATCCACAATCAAGCGGATCATCTGGATCTTGTGAAAGTTTCACAGAATCTATTGCTGCAGTCCATGAGTAAAGTCGTCCATAAGTCTTGCAATTTTCCGGATTATCGCCATAGCACCAGTTTCGATTTAAAAGGCTCGGCGTTTGAGCACTATCCGCATAATTCAAATTTTCCGCCATCCAAGTTTGGTCTCCAATTTTCACAGTCCTGTAAGTTTTTCCGTCACGAGCATCCGTCAATGAACCGTATTCACAACTATCTTCTGTTGCAGTCTTGCAAGCGGGCAAAGACGATTGAGTTTGAGGAACAATTTCATTCTTGACGCAACGAATATACTTACCGCAATCCTTGAACGAACTTGTAATATCCACCATGTTATACGTATGGGCCAGGGCACCATCATTCCCTTGATATTGTTCAGCAGTCCAAAAATCAGACGTCATTCCGCTATAAGAATAAGTTCCATCTCTGTATCTATCACCAGCATAAATCACAGAAAAGCCATATTCATCAGCATACTTTCCATAATCCCATCCAATCTGCGATCTAAGCAAATCACCATAATGATTTTTCGCACCAATCGAAGTAAGCAAAATACTCCACTCCGTTGTATCCGGCAAATGGAACCCATCAGGACAAATCCCCTGCAATTGATATGGAAGCGTACACTGTTTAAATATGCCACATTTTTGCGGTGCGTCAGCATCAGTATCGTTCGATGCAAGTTTTACAGAATCAATCGCGGCAGTCCACGAATACAAACGCCCCACAACTTTGCACTTTTGGGGATCATCTTCATAGCACCAATTGTTATTCAAAAGACTCGGCGTTTGTGTACTATCCGCATAGTTCAAATTCTCCGCCATCCATGTCTGGTTTCCAATTTTCACAGTTTTGTAAACATTTCCATCGCGAGCATCAACAATAGAATCATACTCTACACTTTGATTCAAATAAGTTTCTTTGGGAATACTCCAGTTAAAGCCGCTGCTACTACTGGATTTAGAATCACTGGACGCATTCGCTTTCACGGAGCTGCTGCTAGACCCTTCGACACCGCCGCTCTCCGTAAATTCTTTCACGAAAGTTTCGAATTCAGCAACTTTTTCGCCGTCGTTCATACTTTCGATGTTCTTGCGGATAGCATCGAGTTTGCCATTGGCCTTAGCGGTTGCAGCCCATTGCGCAATTTCATTTTTCATTTTTTCATCGTCCCATTTGCCGTCTTCTGCAAAATCGTCAGCAAAGTTTTCCAAACGTTTTGCAAGCGTATCTACATTTTCATCGCCTTGCATCATTACGCTCACAGCCAAGAGCGCCGCATTGCCATCGCCTTTTTCAAAAATGTTCAAGTTTTCGAATTCCGAGACACCACTTGCAACATCATCAACATTAAATGCCGAAAGGATTTCTTTCTCTGCCTGATTTTTTGCATCATCAAAATCAACCACCTTATTATCCACCAGTTTCTTCACACGTTCGTATTCCAAGTTCGTAAGAATGTTGACGTTCACTTTTTTTCGATTCTTGAGATTGGTTGCCACACGAAGTATCAATTCGCCTTTAGTCTTTTCGCCTGTAACTTCGTTGAAGTAATAGCCCGAAACTTCAAACACGGCACACGTCGAGGACAAATTAACATTATTAACAGCAAATTCACCTTTATCGTTTTCAACTTTACCTTCGAACACTTCGCCCGTCAATGCCATCGTCTTGCAATCAATACCCTGCACCGTCACAGCGGAACCCTTTGCAAACGGACCTTTCTGCGTTACGCCAGCCACGTTCAAGTCCGCGATGATGCCCGCATCTTCCGTGGTGCCGCCAGCACTCTTGTCGCCGTCGGAACACGCCACAAAAAACATCGGCACAACAGCAAACGCAACGAATGCACTCAGATGGCGGATCGAGCCCGCCATGACGTTAAATAGTTTATTCAATTTCATACGCATTTCCATCTAATGACTATAGACCAACAACTAACGGACTTCGACCTACTATTAACTAGTCCTTGAGGCAGCGGACAGAATAGCCGTTTGCCTTACTATAAGCATACAACGCCGAAGCATCATAGTCGTTCCCCAATCGATTACGATACGCCGTATCAGTACCACCTTCAGAAGCACTCCAGAAGAAGGCATATACCCCATCATCATCGCTAAACGACAATCCCTCCCATCCACCTACCGGCATTGCCGAAAAACCGTAAGCATCTGTGCCATTGCCGCCAACTCCAACATAACCGGAATTTTTCCATCCCGATTGCGATTTGAGAGCCTTGCCAGCAGTCTCCTTACCAGTTCTTTCATTCCCTCCCACCTTGGCAAACAAGACATTCCATTCATCGTCCGTCGGCAAATGAAAACCTTCAGGACAAATTCCACGAATCGGTTCCGGGAGTTCAAAGCGACAACTTTTACCCATGCCACAATCCAACGGATTTTTCGGATCATTCACAAGCGAAACCGAATCAATAGCAGCCGCCCATGTATATAAACGCCCTGCAACGGCACAAGACTTAGAGTCATCAAGGAATATAGCAGCCCCATTACGATAAATAATCTTTCTGCACCAACTACTCCCCTTGAGGCTCGGAGTTTTAACGCTATCGGAATAATTCAAATTCTGAGCCATCCAAATCTGATCCCCGATTTTCACGGTCTTGTAAACTTGTCCGTCACGACTATCGACAATGGAATCGTAATTGATATTAGGATTCAAATAAGAATCTCTAGAAAGTTCCCAATCAAAGCCTTTATCAACAACAGTCGAGACAATAACACCCCCATCTTCGACACAACGAACGCTATAGCCATTAGTTTTTTCTACTGAATACAAGAATACATAGGAGTTAGATGTTTCCATATGTACAAAATAAGCGTCATCACCATCATAAATTTCTGTCGCCGTCCAAAAATAAGCATCGCGGCCTTCAGAAGAAAATCTATATCCATTTTGGGTAGAGGAACCTGCAGGCAACACAGAAAATCCAACGCTATCCGTTCCATTCCACTTCATCATTGACTTGAGATATTTTGCCGCACTCCCCTGGCCCCCAACTTCAGTAAACAAGACACTCCATTCATCTGAAGTTGGCAAATGCCATCCGTTCGGACAAACGCCCTGAACAACCTCCGGGAGTTTGCAGGTTTTACCATAACCGCAATCTTGAGGATTCGCTTTATCATTTGCAAGTTTCGTCGAATCAATAGCCGAAGCCCACGAATAAAGGCGACCATACACATTGCAATATTTCAAAGAATCGTCATAACAATGACTATCTTTAGCCTCGTAATTCAAATTCTGCACCATCCAGTTTAGATTCCCGATTTTTACGGTCTTATAGACCTGCCCGTCACGAGAATCAACGATGGAATCGTATTTAATGCTAGGACGAGGCGTTGGAACATAAGATTCGTCATTCACACAACGAATATTAAAGAAATACTCTTTGGCGTAACCCGTAAGAAATGATGACAAATAATCAAGATTATCCAAATTCATAAGTTTTGCAGTAGTAAAGCCATTCTCTGAAGCGCTCCAGAAGAACGCTTCATGACCTTGACGGTCGAAATTGGCATCGTTTCTGCCACCACCAGGGGCCGCTGAAAATCCATAATCGTCCGAGCCAGCGACATAATCTTTATCATCACTACTTTTGTACCAACCTTCTTTAGACTTAAGTTTCGTACTTGCTACAGATTTTCCGCCTGCCTCAGCAATCAAAATATTCCATTCCGTCGAGTCGGGCAAATGAAAACCTTCAGGACAAATGCCTCGCACGGGATAAGTCGGCAAACACCTCTTGTTATCGCCACAATCCTTGCCGTTCGGGCTATACACTCCGGCAACATCCATCGCCGTCATCCAATCATAATAGCGTCCTAATTCATCACAAGTCGTTGTCGCATCCCTTAAACAATGGCTATTTTTCGTTTCAAAATTCAAGTTTTCAGCCATCCAAACTTGATTACCTATTTTAACAGTCCTGTAAACATGCCCGTCGCGGGAATCAACGATGGAATCATATTTGATATTTGGATTCAAATATTCCCCTGTACCATAAGTTAATTTACCTGTCCAAGATGACGAAGATACTTTCTTACTGTCACTGGATTCTTCGCGGCTACCGCTGCTCAGAACGTTTTTGGAGGAGGACGAGTTCAAGGTCACTGAGCCTGCCGAAGTAACCGAACTACTAGACGTTCCCGGAACAGTGTCCGTGATGACGGCCTCAGCAAATTTTTCGACAACCGTTTCGAAGGACGAGACTTCGCTTGAACCGCCCCACTTTTCAATGTTCTTGTTAACGTTTGCAAGTTCTCCATTTTTGTCGGCAGTTGCTGCCCATTCCGCAATTTCCGTTTTCGTTTTATCGTCATCCCACGAACCATCTTTCGCAATGTCTGCGGCAACGTCGTTCACGCGCTCGGCAAGTTTTGCAACTTTCAAATCCGATTGCACCATCACGCTTACCGCCAAGAGTGCCGCATTGTCATCGCCTTTTTCCAAGATGCTCAGGTCTTCAAACTGCGCAAATTCACCGTCTTTCGATTTCACGTTAAATGCGGCGAGCACTTCTTTCTCGGCCTGCTCCTTCGCATCGGCAAAAGACATTTTCTCAACCATAACCAAGTTCATTACACGTTCGTATTCCAGTTCCGTAAGCAAGTTGATGTTCACGTTCTTGCGGTCCTTCAAATCGGTCAATGCATGGAGCGTGAGCTTGTCCGCAGACTTTTTCCCGGTCAGTTCGTTGAAGTATGTTCCCGTCACCTCGAACACGGCACATGTCGAGGACAAATTAACGTCCTTGATTTCAAAGTCGCCCTTGTCGCTCTTGACGCTACCCGAGAATTTTTCGTCGGTCAGTTCCATCGTTTGGCAGTCGATTCCCTGCACCGTCACAGAGGAACCCTTTGCAAACGGACCCTTCTGCGTAAGCCCAGCCACATTCAAGTCCGCGATGACGCCCGCATCTTCCGTGGTGCCGCCAGCACTCTTATCGCCGTCGGAGCACGCCCAGAACATGGCGAGAACCATTAGGAACTCCATAGTCCAAAGCCATTTCTTAAGAATCAGCATATTCATACTAAACCTACTCCTTTTTTCAGCGCAAATTAATATTCGGTATAACGTTCTAATTCTTTATGCAACGGATTGAAAATCCACTATCCTTGAAGTCACCCGCAAACCCAGTACCACCATAAAAGATCCTGAACGTATAACCCAACTGTTTGTCACGCGTATTCTCAGAAACACTCCAGAAGAACGCAACACGGCCATCAGATGCTGGGAATTCTGAAAAATCATAATCACGGTACTTATCCCCAACAGGGTAGGCCGAAAAACCATAATCATCTGTGCCGTTAACTTCTTCATACCAACCGACACGTGAAGCGAGCTTATACCCCGCCACACTTGCATCATTCGAAACACGGAAAATCAACGTACGCCATTCCGTTGTATCGGGCAAATGCCAACCTTCAGGACAAATACCTTGCAACTTTGAAGGGAAATTACAATTCGTCCGGTATCCACAGAATTGTGGATCATCAGCATCGTTGGCGAGCTTTATAGAATCAACCGCAGCAGCCCAAGTATAAAGTCGTCCACCAAACTCACAATTTTCAGGTTTATCGCGATAGCACCAGTTTCTCTTCAAGAGGCTCGGGGTATTTACACTATCGGCATAATTCAAGTTCTGAGCCATCCAAACCTGATTGCCGATTTTGATGGTCTTGTAAACTTGACCATCTCGTTTATCAACAATAGAATCGTATTTAATATTCGGATTCAAATGAGCTTCTTTAGGAATGCTCCAATCAATTTCGTACGGAGATACACTCGCTTCACCGCTGCTACTGCTGCCCAAAACAGCATTATTCGAAGAACTCGACAAAGACACCGCAGCCGGTTCATCCCTAACGCATCGAACAGAAAAGCTCATATCCTTAAAGCCACACATGACATCGATAGAACTAAAAAATAAGCCTACAGAACAAGATAATCGATTATCCTTCGGATCTTCGGAGGCGGTCCAATAATAAACATCTCGGCTATCTTCAACAAAATAATCATCACGATACCTTTCGCCAGCGGGGAACGCCGAGAAACCAAAATCATCCGTACCCGAATAATCATACATTCCAATATGCGACACTAATTTTTCCCCGGCATATCGATCACCACCAGCATAAGATATCAAGGTATTCCACTCAGTTGTATCGGGCAAATGCCAGCCTTCAGGACAAATGCCACGCATCTTTTCTGTAAACACGCACTTCTCCCCAAAGCCACATTTCTGGGGCTTCACAGCATCGGTTGCAAGCTTCACCGAATCAATAATAGCAGCCCATGTGTACAAACGTCCTGCGACATCACAGTTTTCGGATTTGTATGCAAAGCACCAGCTACGTTTCAAAAGACTCGGAGTTTTCACACTATCGGCATAGTTCAGATTTT
>JAEEGG010008579.1_pt1 | contig 23144 bp, 18 predicted proteins | sample 9134161 | NCBI WGS metagenome assembly JAEEGG01 (sample SAMN16246543, study PRJNA631951) | gut metagenome | biome: gut microbiome; feature: rumen; material: CR-attached | host: Bos | place: Iran: Karaj | collected 2018-10
AAGAGAACGATAATCTGAAGGGAAAACTTGCGTCTGTGGATGAGAATGCCGTCCGGAAACTAAGAACGGAACTCGCCGCAGCAAACCAGCGCGCCGAAAACGCCGACCTTGCGACCGCCCAGGAAAAAGAAAAGACCAATAGGGAATGGCGCCGGGCCGAGCAGGAGCGCAATCGGGCAGACAACGCAGAAGCGCAGGTCCGCGAGATACTCTCTGTTCCCGAAATCAAAGAGTTTTGGGAGAGGATTCTTCGTCAGAAGGCCTTCCTGGAGGAGATGCACCGGAGGATCGCGAAAGCCGTGACAGCCCTTTACGACTTCGCCAAGAATCGTGACCTTATCTTCTCAAGAGAAGCAGAGGCCAGTATCGGCAATGGTATTATCGCGGAAGCAATCCTGACAGGCTTGGATCCGAGCGAAGATGGCCAGCGGAAGAAGGCGGCGAAAAGCCTGCTTGGAAAGGTCGACTGGACGGGGACGTATCAATCCAGCTGTGATCTGGCCGAGACCCGCACCGAGCAGTTCTGTGAGGAGATTACTGTCTCGAAAGAGATTGTAGCGACTTTATTGCTTGCTGCCGGCGGCAAGGGTGGCGTCACCGTCGGGGGTGGCGGCGGTGGCTCCAACGATGATCTCACCAACTGGGACGGTACGAAGAAGAAAGATAGAGGGAGAAGACGGTGAAGGGCCGCAAAAAAAGTTGTGAGAGTACGAGTTCAGCCATGAAACTTATTTTGCTATGCAAGACATCTGCACACAAGGAATAAATCACTATATTTGTATGTTTTAAGTTTATCCCAGTGGCAAGCAACAAACACGCTCAGATTCGCTACAAGGTACTTGATGACTGCTTCAGTAACTTTAGGCGAAAGTTCTACTTTGATGACCTCATGGAAAAATGCAATGAGGCCCTGCGTGAGCTTTACGGAGACGATCATACCGGCATCAAAACCCGCACACTTCGCGCCGACATTTCCTATATCCGTGATCGTGCAGGCAAAGAAGGCGTTGAGGTGGAGGTGAAAGATGATGGCGATGGTTATTACTATCGGTACTCCGAACCGGATTTCTCCATCTTCAAGCGCGGCCTCGGGGAAGACGACCTTGCCCAGCTTAAGGAAACTATCCTGATGCTCCAGCGCTTCAAGGGGATGCCCAACTTCAACTGGATGTCCGAGTTGGTCGTAAAACTTGAGGACAAACTGGACCTTCGTGGCTTTTCCAAAAGTGTCGTGGGTTACGACGAAATCAAATCCTACACCGGCCTCGACTGGTTCCAGGAGCTCTTTGATGCCATCATCAACAAAGCCGTTCTGCATATCCAGTACAAGACCTTCACAGATGTCACCTACGACTGGACCATTCATCCGTACTACATCAAGGAGTACAACAATCGCTGGTTCCTCTTTGGCCTCAACGAAGAACAGAAGACTATCTACAACATCCCGCTGGACCGTATATGGGACCTAGAACAGATCCACAAAGAATACATCCCCTCAAACATCGACTTCGAATCCTATCTGGACGATGTTGTAGGCGTGAGTGTGTATCCTGCAGAAAAGGAGACCATCCGTCTCCAGTTCTCTGAACACCGTTTCCCTTACGTGACCACCAAAGCTATCCACCAGTCCCAGCGCATCGTGGACGTAGAGAATCGCATGGTCGAGATCTCCGTCATTCCCAATAACGAGCTGGAAGCCCTTATACTCTCCTTTGGGAAGGACGTAGAGGTTCTTTCGCCAGCCTCTTTCCGTGAGCGGATTCAGAACGTAATCCGTGAATCTTACGTGAAGTATTTCCCTGTGCAGGTTGATTGCACAGAAGAGTCCCATCTTTGTACCGTCAAACAAAGTTGAATCTTAAGTCTCTGCCCATTATGGAAGCAACGATCAATACTGATATCCGCAAAATCACCTGGAGTGCATTAAGTATTTTTAGGGGACAGGTTAGTAATTTTCGCGTGATTCTCTATTTGATTCATGCATACAGAAAAGGCTTATTTGAACACTATACCCCTGAAACAAAACTTGACTCCTTCCTTGACTCTACTCTTTGTGAGAAGGCGGCAACGTACCCTGATTACGAGCGGAGACTATTTCAAGTCTTTCTGCACGATCTTTCTCAACTCAATTATTCTCGAGATCGTGTTCAGGATTTCCTTGATGTTCTCTCTCGTTTCGACGATAACTGGTATAAGGAGAACGAAGTTCAGTTGTTCGATGAATGCCTTTCTTCCATTGTTGAAACTGAGAGTAAAGCGGTAGGCCTGTATTCCCAGCCCGAGGCTCTCACGAAATTTGTGGCCGCCGTCAGTGGCTATGACGGTAATGGAACATTATATAATCCGTTTGCCGGTTCTGCGACATATTGCACTGAACTTGCAGGTCCGGGCAGATTTGTCGCTCAGGAAAAGGATCAGTCCGCATGGGCCATCGGAGTTCTTCGTTTGCTGGCTCATGGAATGAATCCTTCGACCTATTATTGTGAGGATTCGATATTAGAGTGGCGCGGTTTAAGTGGTTCTGACGAGGTCTCCGAAATGTTTGACTGTATCGTGGCTACTCCTCCCTTCAATATGAAGGTGGGCAATCTGCCGACACCTTGGGCATTTGGAGATTTCACCCTCGGAGAAGATATTTTTATTTGGAATGCGCTCGCAAGTATTGCTATTTCAGGAATTGCTATTGGCGTTTTTGCTTATAATACCGCCTTCCGCTTAGGTAAATCTCTCGAATTGCGTCAACGTTATGTTGACACAGACATTTTGGATACGGTGATTGCCCTTCCTGCAGGGGTATTCCCTTCGACGACGATTTCGACTCTCGTTCTCAAGTTTAGCCGCAAAAAAGAGAGAGCGGGCTTCGTTAGATTTGTTGATGGTGGCTCTTTCTCCAAGAGGGATAGAACTCGTACACAGATTCTCTTTGACGATCTTCTGGATGCCATTAAATCGGAAGATGAGAGATATGTTAAATATGTTTCTCTTGACGAGATTCGCCAGAAGGAGTACAATATTACCCCGTCTCGTTATTTCATGGTTGAGACGCCGGTTCCTGACGGCTTTGAGCGCATAAAGCTTGAGGAGATTATTGACATCGTGTCTGGGGTGGCGCCTCGACCTGATGAGACAAAGGGGAAAGTTGTTAGTGTCGGCACGCTCTCTGACACTCCGTTTGAGTATTTGCTCAATATCAGTTCATTACCGGAAGAAGACCTGGGAAGAGGTTTCCGAAAAATCACATCTCCGGTGCTGCTGCTTTCAAAGGTTCGTACTCTGAAACCCACCTTTGCGCAGGCATCTGAGGAGGAGCCAATCTTCATCAATCCCAATGTTATTGCTGCTCGGATTAAGGACGGAGTAAAGGTGTTCATTCCTGCGCTCGCGCAAGCTATATCAACAGCGGAAATTACCCAGGTTGGTGCATATATTCCTTCTATTAATACGGCGACCATTAGGGCAACGGAAGTCACCCTTCCGAAAGGTTTTTCTGCTCAAGAGGCGTTCTATCATAATGCTGAGAAGGAGTATAAAGCTTCTATCGTCAAAGCCTTTGGCTTGGAAGAGTTGATGAAAGCGCAAAAGATGGATTTCGTGTCCATCATTCAGCGGCGTCAGCATGATCTGAACAATATCCTAAAAAAGGTTCGTAATGCCTGCGACGTTATTTCTCTTTCATTGAACGAGAAAGGGTACGAATCGGAGTTAATAGATGAGGACTCTGATATTACTGTTGCACAGGCGTTTGATTTAGTGCAGCAATACCTCAATTCGATGTCAAATGTGATTAATCATTTGGCTGATGAGGAGACATATGCCGAGCCGGAAGTGATTGACCTTATTCCTCGCCTCAAGGCCCTTGCCGCTCAGAGGCACCGCAATTACACGATTCGTTACTCTGAAGATGGGTATGCATTGTGTGACGTTCTGCAGGACGATGACGTATATCATGCATTTGTGAAATTTGGGTCTGTCAACTTAGATCGCGTGTTCTTCAATATTATTCAGAATGCTGAAAAGCATGGTTTTATTGACCCTTCTCGGACTGACTATATGATTGATATTGAGATTTCACATGATCACAAGACCTCTTGTTTTGTGATTCGATTCAAAAACAATGGCCAGCCTCTCCCAGAAGGTGTTGACACACGCCGTTACGGCCGAAGGGCTGAACCTGCTGGAGTAACAGGAGGAAATGGAGATGGTGGTGCAATTGTTAAAACGACGGTTGAGCACTACGGTGGCTCTATCGAACTTATCAGTGAACCCGAAGCGTGGTTCCCTGTATGTGTTGAACTAAGAATACCTCATTATGATGAGTGATAAGAAATACAATGTCATCTGGATTGATGACAAGTGCAACGAAGACCCGTTTTTTGTGTTAGCAGCCAAGAAACGCGGCATAATCGTCAATCCGTTTGAATTTGGGAAAGATGGCTTAGAGGAGCTGAAAAGGAACCTCATTAAATACGACGCTGTCATCCTGGATGTCAAATGCCTTTATCAGTCTCGCCAGGAAGCAGACAGTTCGGCTCATTTTTACATGATTCATAAGGAGATTCTCCGTCTTTCAATTAAGACCGGAGAAGAGATTCCTTGTTTTGTATATTCTGGCCAGCCAGATTATTCATCAAACTCTGAATTTGAGAATTATCTGAATGGTGACAAGCTGTATGTCAAAGGTTCAGATGACACACAATTATTCGACGATATCAAGGTGGTGGCGGACAATAGGCTGAACACGCAGATTCGTCACAAGTATTTGGATGAGGTAGGCAAGCTCCCCGACAACATACTCGCTGAAATGACGGACATTCTTACCTATGTCGAGAATGGTGTCACAGGTAATCCGGATATCTTTAATAAGATGAGGGCTATCCTCGACTGGTTGATGGTACAGCTCAATGAGTACGGCTTATTAGCTGTCAAGCACAATGGTGCCAACCTCAACGCTTGTAGCGTTTATCTTGGGAAGAATGAATTGAAGGATTATATTCCTGTTCATATTCAGCGTAGTATGCACTCCTGCGTGGAGATATGCAACAACGGTAGTCATCGCATTGAGATATTCAATACAGTTCAAAGCAACCAGGCCCCGTTCCTTGTTCGCAGTACAGTCTTTGAACTTCTCAATTTGCTGAAATGGTACTATCTCCTTCCGCGTGATGAGGCAAGCATTGAAAAGATGAAGGCTCTTGTTGCGACCGTCCCTCCTGATGATAAAATTGAGGGCGCATTGGAGATAGATGACCACAATAATTACTATTGCGACAATTGCCTCGTAAACTATAAGACGGTGGCAGAATTAAACTTGAATCTTGGGGAACTTATTCGCGTGATTAAGAGCACAGAAAACACGCATCCTAATCCGATAGTTAAAGCCAAGTACCCTCGCTTCGCCATCAAAATAGAAAGACAATAAATACTCTTGGTGTGCAGACTGACTGCACATAATTGACTTACCTTTACAGCGTAAACCTGATAGAACAAGAAAAATCCATATGGCCAAGAAAGTACTCAAGACCAAATCAATGGAAGAATCCCTCTGGGAATCCTGCAACAAAATGCGGGGTTCCATTGAGCCTTCCGAATACAAGCATGTCGTACTGAGCCTCATCTTCCTCAAGTACGCTTCCGACCATTTCGAGAAGCGTCGTGCCGAGATTATCGCCGACGGGATGCAGGACTTTGCCGATATGGTTGAGTTCTACGAAGCCAAGAATGTCTTCTACCTGGCTCCGGAGAGCCGCTGGTCTTTCATTATGGAGAATGCCAAGCAGAACGACATCGCCATCAAGATTGACAAGGCCCTCTCCGAGGTCGAGCGTCAGAACAAATCTCTGAAGGGCGCTCTTCCGAACAACTACTACTCCAACCTGGGTCTTGACATCACCAAGTTGGCATCTCTCCTTGACGAGATCAACAAGATTGACACCCTCAAGGACGAGGAGAACGACCTCATTGGTCGCGTGTACGAATACTTCCTCTCCAAGTTTGCCATCGCTGAAGGCAAAGGAAAGGGCGAATTCTACACCCCGAAGAGCATCGTCAATCTCATTGCGGAGATGATTCAGCCCTTCGAAGGCAAGATCTATGACCCTTGCTGCGGCTCCGGCGGTATGTTCGTGCAGAGTCTCAAGTTCGTCCAGAGCCACCACGGAAACAAAAAGAACGTTTCCGTCTACGGCCAGGAATACACCAAGACCACCTACAAGCTGGCCAAGATGAACCTTGCCATCCGCGGAATCTCCGGCAACCTGGGAGAGCAGGAGGCTGATACCTTCCACAACGACCAGCATAAGGGTCTCAAAGCCGACTTCATCATGGCCAATCCTCCGTTCAACCAGAAAGACTGGCGTGAGGAGAACCAGCTGCGCGACGATCCTCGTTGGGCAGGTTACGAGATTCCTCCGACCTCCAACGCCAACTATGCCTGGATTCTCAACATGGTATCCAAGCTCTCTCAGAACGGTGTTGCCGGCTTCATCCTTGCCAACGGTGCCTTAAGTGCCGATGGTACCGAATTGGCCATCCGCCGCAAACTCATAGAGGATAAACTGGTTGAGGCCATCGTAATCCTGCCTGGCGGAATGTTCTATAGCACCGACATCAGCGTCTCGATGTGGATTCTTAACCACAACAAGAAAGCTCATGTTGAGGTTAAGAACGGCACCGAGTTGCATTATCGAGACCGTGAGGATGAAATCCTGTTTATGGACCTGCGCCGGCGTGGTGTTCCTTTCGAGAAGAAATTCATCCAATTCACTCCAGAAGAAATTGCAGAGTTTGCTGCCACATATCACCAGTGGCAGCTTGAGGGATTTGACACTTCTGTGAAGGGTGTTCCGGAATATTGGTATAGTGCCGACTTTGAAGAAGTCAAAGAGAAGGGTTTTTCGCTCGTTCCCAGCAAATATGTAGAGTTTATCAATCGAGATGAAGAGGTTGATTTTGAGGCCAAGATGAAGTCCATTCAAAAGGAAATGAAGCAGATCCTTTCTGACGAAGGAGATTCTCGTAAGGCCGTCATGGATTTGTTTAACGAACTTGGCTTTTCTCTTGACTGATGCAAGCAATGATAAGGCCTGGTTATAAGAGACTTGGGGAGTACATTGAGCCCCTGGACGAGAGGAATTCAAAGCTTTCCGTTAAGTTGTCGCAAGGTATCTGCAACAATAAGTATTTCATCACACCTCGTCAGGTGGCAGAGAATTCTGCCAACGATAAGATTGTGCGCACTGGTCAATTTGCATATAATAGGGCAACCACTCGCAATGGAGATAAAATATCTATTGCATATCGAGAAGGCCCTGATTGCACAGTTTCATCAGCATATCAGATCTTCCGCATTAAAGATGAGAATCAGCTTAATCCACATTACTTGTGGATGTGGTTTCGGCGTCCAGAATTTGACCGCTATGCTCGTTTCAAATCAAGAGGAAGTGCACATGAATTCTTCGAGTGGGATGAGATGTGTGAAGTTTATCTTCCCATCCCCAGCATCGATATACAGCGCCGTATAGTGTCCGAATATCATGCTATAGAGTCCAGAATCGCATCGAATGACAGACTTGTTGATAAGTTAAAAGAGACGGCTCAGGCCATCTACAAGGAAATGTTTGTAGATGGAGTCAATTCTGACAATATGCCTAAAGGTTGGACTATGGGGACATTGGAAGATTTGGGAGAGATTGTAAGTGGCGCGACTCCTTCTACTGAGGTCCCTGCTTACTGGAATGAAGATGGCATTGCCTGGTTATCTCCTGCTGATTTGTCTCGTGAAGGGACTCTATTCATGACCAAGGGAGCTAAGTCCATCTCTGCTTTGGGCTACAAATCTGCCAGCACAAAACTCCTTCCCAAAGGTTCCATCCTATTTTCTTCCAGGGCACCAATTGGGTTGATGGCTATTGCAGATGGGGAGCTATGTACAAATCAAGGCTTCAAGTCAATCGTTCCTAAACGTTCTATCGGGACGGAATATACATACTACGTATTACTTAATCTGAAGGACAGGATTGCGAACGAAAATACAGGTGCGACCTTCGCAGAAGTATCTGGCAGTACAATGAAATTGTACGAAGCCTTGGTCCCTGATCAAGACGCTTGCAAAGAGTTCTCAAAAAAGATAACTCCTTTGCACAACTATATAAGAGACATTGAGCGGGAGAATAGGATGCTATCAGAGATGCTGAGTCTCCTCCTCTCAAAATTGACGCAATAGTATGGCACTTTTCACCGAATCAGCTCTCGAGCAGTCGATAATGACGCTCTTCGAGCAGCAGCAATACACACCACTCAATGGTGAGTTTCTTGAACGGGACACCCGCGAAGTCCTGCTCAAGTCTGAGCTGCGCTCCTACCTTCGGAACCGGTACCGCAAAGATGGTATCACTAATTCCGAGATAGACCGCATCATCCTTAAGCTGGAGATGGTCGGTGGAGGACTCTATGAGGCCAACCGCCAGGTGATGAACTGGGTGATGAACGGCTTCTCTTTCCGTCGCGAGGATACGACCAAGCCCAACCTTTACATCTACCTTCTGGATTTCGACAATCCTCCGGCCAATGACTTCAAGATAGTCAACCAGTTCGAGATCAAGGGTGAGGAGAACCGTCGGCCGGACGCCATCATCTTTGTCAACGGAATTCCTCTCGTCCTATTTGAGTTCAAAAGCGCTATTCGCGAAGATGCTACCATTTACAATGCCTACGAGCAGATCCACGTCCGCTATCGTCGTGACATCCCGGACATCTTCAAATACAACGCTTTCACCGTCATCAGCGATGGTGTAAACAGTAAGTTTGGCACCCTCTTCACTCCCTACGAGTTCTACTACGCCTGGCGAAAAGTAGAGCGTACTGACCAAAGCGTGGATGGCATCAACTCGCTTCTCACGATGATTGAGGGCCTCTTCCGGAAAGACCGCCTGGTGGAAGTCATTCACAATTACATCTTCTTCCCGGATTCGCCCAAGAAAGAGAGTAAGATTGTCTGCCGTTATCCGCAATATTTCGCTGCTTCAGCACTCTACAACTCTATCATTACCCATAGCCACCTCAATCCGGATGGCGACGGTAAAGGCGGCACATACTTTGGTGCCACCGGTTGCGGAAAGAGTTACACAATGCTCTTCCTCTGCCGACTTCTGATGAAGAGCAAGCTGCTTTGCAGCCCGACCATCCTCCTTATTACGGACCGCACCGACCTGGATGATCAGCTCAGTGGCCAGATGCTCTCTGCAACCGGCTTCATCGGCGACAACATGATTCGCCAGGTGGAAAGCCGCTCCCAGTTGGGTGATTACCTGCAGGGGCGCACCAGTGGCGGCGTTTTCCTGACCACCATTCAGAAGTTCACAGAAGACACCGGCCTGCTATCAGACCGTACCAATATCATCTGCATCTCTGATGAGGCGCACCGTTCACAGACCGGTCTCCAGCAGGAAGTCTCCATCACTGAGCAGGGCGTCCGCAAGCACTACGGCTTTGCCAAATACCTCCGTGATTCTCTCCCTGGTGCCACGTATGTTGGTTTCACCGGTACGCCAATCGATGCAACCATCGAAGTCTTTGGCCCTGTCGTGGATAAATACACGATGGCGGAGGCTGTGGCAGATGAGATTACCCGCCGCATCGTCTATGAAGGCCGGGCATCAAAGGTCATCATCGAGAGCAGCGTCGTCAAGCAGATTGAAGCCTACTATGCCAAGTGCGCAGAAGAGGGAGCCACTGATTACCAGATCGAGGAAAGCAAAAAAGCTATGGCCTCGATGGAGGTCCTTCTTTCTGACGAGAAACTCCTCAAGCGCATTGCAGAGGACTTTGTCTGGCATTACGAGAAACGTGTGGAGGAAGGTTCCACCGTTGAGGGAAAAGCAATGTTCGTCTGCCCTTCCAGGAAGATTGCCTGGCAGATTTACAAGGACATCATTGAGCTGCGTCCGGATTGGGGTGTCAAGAAAATCAACCTCAACCCCGACGAACTCACGGCCGAAGAGCGGCGTACCATCAAACCTATCGAGCAGGTCAAGATGGTTATCACCCGGGACAAAGATGATCCGGCAGAACTCTACGACCTGTTGGGCAACGACGAGTATCGAAAGGATCTGGCCGACCAGTTCAAAGAAGTCCGTTCCAATTTCAAGATTGCCATCGTCGTGGATATGTGGATTACCGGCTTCGACGTGCCTTCACTCGACACCATGTACGTCTTCAAGCCCCTGCAGAAACATACCCTCATCCAGACTATCTCCCGTGTCAACCGTGTCTATCCAGGCAAGGAGAAAGGCCTTGTTGTGGACTACCTGGGCATCAAGAACAACATGAACAAAGCCCTGCGCCAGTATGGTACCGGCGGCGATGAGAATGACACCATTGATACCACCGACACCTCGCTGCGCGTACTCCGTGACGAACTTGACATCCTGCGCCGCTTCTTCCATGGCTTTGACTACAGCAAGTTCATCACCGGCACACCACTGGAGCAGCTTGACTGCCTCAACCGTGCCGCAGACTTTGTGGTTAAGACAAAGGAAAGCGAGACATTCTTCATGGTCCACTCCAAGAAGATGGCCGACGCCTATAAGTTGTGTAGTTGCTCGGAGAAGATTACCAAGGAAGAGCACGATGACATTCAGTTCTTCCGCGCAGTCCGAAGCGTTGTATTCAAGCTCACCAAGGGAGAGGCCCCTGATGCTGCCCAGATGAACCTCAAGGTCTCCCAGATGATCAAGGACGCGTTCCTCTCACAGGAAGTTGAGGAAATCACAAAGATTGGTGTAGAATCCACATTTGAGATTGACGTTCTTTCCGAGCAGTACCTGGAGCGCCTTAAGAGGATTCCTTACCAGAACACCAAGCTCAAACTCATCGAGAAACTGCTTCGTCAGGTCATTGACAACCTGAAGAGGGTCAACAAGATGAAGGGTATTGACTTCACTAAGCGCCTTGATGACATCGTCCGTCAGTACAATGACCGCAGCGACAATTCCACCATCGCCAGCGAAGTCATCAACGACGTGGTGAACCAGATGGAGTCCCTCCTCCACGAGGTCAACAGCGAGAAAGACACCGCCGAGAAGATGGGCATCACCTACGAAGAGAAAGCCTTCTACGACATCCTCAAGGCCGTCCGCGACAAATACGATTTCCCTTACGAGGAAGAGCGCCTCATCGAACTGGCCAAACAGATCAAGGTCATCATCGATGACAAATCCCGCTACGTCGATTGGGCCACCCGCACCGACCGCAAGGCCGAGCTCAAAATGGACATTGTCATCACCCTGGCCAAGAACAAATACCCGCCCTTCACCAAGGACGAAGTATTTAAGGAGATTCTTGAGCAAGCCGAGAATTTCAAGAAGAATCGCCTTGTAGATGGTTTTGGCCCTCACATAGAAGATCATCACCACCTCGATTAATACAGAGGTCATAGAATAACATGTTAAAGATGGGCCGGTTGTGCAGATTCACTGCACACCTGGTTTTTATCTTTGTATCGTCAAAGGAAAACATCCCCTTTGGCGGTATGTGTTTATGTTCGTTCTTTTCTACATTCTCTGCGCTATTTCGTTCATTCCTGAAATTCTTAACGAGAAACGCTAATTTTCCTCCTTTTATGCAGACTTTTACCTTTGGAATAAGATTCCGCTTCGACTCGGCCAAGTATTACGAGACCTCCTTTGATCTCTCTCTTTCTGATGAGGAGATTGCCTTTGTGAAGTCATACCTCAAAGAGAATGGAGATATTCCTTTCTGGGCCTTCGAGTTCGAGAATGAGGCGCTGTTCAACCGGTTTATGACCGCCCACACCAATGCAATCCTCGACTACGTCAATAAGAACGTGATTGAGCCGGGAGAGGAACCCTTCACCGAGGAAACGGTGTGTTGGGAAGATGTCTGGCCTGAATTCGACTGGCCCAAGCAACTTCTTGAATCATAATTTGCTAACTTTGTGACTATGATCGTTCCTTCAATGTCTAACCTTGAAATCTGTGACGCTCTTTTTGCCGACCGCCCTAAGCTGCAAATCAGAGCGAATTCACTGATTCCCAAGATGGCCAAGCAGTTCAAGAAGGAAGGGAGATTCCCCGCATGGAAGTGGGCGGAATACACCCACCAGCAAAGCCATAACCGGTACCTAATCTGTTTCTATGCGCCTTCTCTGGTACACGCCGACAATCCGGATGTGAAATACATAGCCTTCCTGGAAGAAGATCATCAGCGCATAGTAGTGCAATGGGGCTGCTGGATGTATCGCAAACATGGCAGCATGGATGCTATCGCAACCCGTTACATCGGCTACTTTTCTGGGCACTTCTTCAGCCGCTACCGGGAACGCATTTGGAACAATGTTGATATGTCCTTTAATGAACTCCTGTGCCGATATTTCTCAAGGAACATCGCCACCATCCCGCTAGAACTAAATGAAGACATTCAACGCAACTACAAAGAATACGGGGAGTTGGCCAAATACGCCTTCCAAGTTCCGGATGGCACCTGCTTCATCCGGCACTGGAATGAGGGCAACGAGGCTACAGTCGGGGAAAAGGACTGTAATTTCATCTCTGTGGTTTTGTACTATACTTTCGTCAATGGCGGAATGATGTCTGAGACCCAAAATAAAGCCATCTTAAAAGAGGGCACACGGTACATCCGTGATTATTACAAATCCTTGTTTGAGGATGCCATGAAAGAATCCTTCTTCCGCCGCCTCAAAACACAAGAACAAGTCATCTCTATTGAACAGAACGCAATGACACAGATAATTAGCATGGAAGAATGCGAACAGATAGGGTGCCGGACGGAAGACAAGATCTTCGACAATATAGTGACAAAACTCAATCAGCGCCACCTGTCTGCAACCGCTCTCTCGTACTTCGATCAACTTTCAGTGGATCTCTCCCAATCTGAAGAAATCATGCAGGATTCCTTCCCGGAAGCCTACGCAGAGATTCAGAACCTCATGCACGAAGAATACCGTGCCCTGGACGAACTCGAGCAGCACTGTCTCTTCATCTACCTCTTCACAAACGACAAAGACGTGGCCGAGATTGTGGACGCGATGTCCTGGCACTTTGAAGAATGGATGGAAGACCGCGCCTACGACTTCCTATCACAAGCAAAAAAGGACAAGACTCTCTCAAACTAAAACCATATTCACCTAAAGCAACCATGTACACCGCCTTTCAGATACAGTTCGATAAACTGGCTGATATGATCGAAAAGGCCATTGAGGTAGAATGGGAATCGCTCTCTCCCATCGAAGCTTGGCGGATTAGGCACTTTGCAAAGATCGCAAAGATGTTTGACTCCTTCTCTATGATGATGACGAAAACTCGAGATTATGTTAGTGCTTGCGCCATAATCCGGATGATCTATGATAATTGGTATTCCTATCTTTGGATCTATGAGTTTTCTGATGGAGACGATGTCCTGCTCCGTTATTATCTCTATGTCCTTGACAGTATTAAGCAGCGTGAAAAAACCATACTGCTTATGCATGAAGATAACCCAGTAGATCCCCAATTGAAATCCCTCTTGGCTCATGCTACAGCAGATTGCGAAGAGGCGAAGCGACAATTCTGCACTGCTATAAAAAAGCTACCTGTCTACAGGGACTACCACGCAAATATCAAGAAGGCATGGCAGTCAAATAATTCGTGGCGATATAAAGACATAAAAGCCACAAATCTGGAATACTACAACTGGTCAGGTCTCTACGAGCGAATCAGCAGTAAAGAAACACGTGCATTTCTGAGCTATTTGTCACAATATGTTCACGGCTTATATGCGAGTTCCCTAACAATTGTTCCCACAGAAGCAGAAATGCTATACGTTCTCGGCGAAGCACAAAGCCTGATAATGTCTATTAACCTCTATCTTGCCGATAATCCACTGAGATGAATGAAACTTTTCCTAATAAACGAGCATTGCCATAATAAGAAATGAAAACTATAGAATACAAAGGCCTTTGGTGGGTGCCTTCTAAAAAAGATCGGAAGGTTGCTGGAATTCTTTATCATATCCCAGGAGAAGAGATACGGTTGGAGCTCATTGGAACCTTTAATCCGGAGGCGGCCAACAGTATCTTGGCTATCTTTAATGCTCAAAACGAGGACGTAATCCACGGACAGGATTCTGATGGCCAGGATATTTCTTTATTTGAAAGTAGTTGCAGCATTTCACATAAAGGCAAAGCTGAGTTCGCCACTTCCATATACAAGTCTCGTGTGATTGCTGTCGGGATGCATCTGGATAGTTTGGATGATAGTCGGTTTTTTAAGGCAACTGTTAAAATACCCGAATTATCATACTGGTTATACCCGGCAACAGTTCAGCAGGTCCATCTTGATGGGGATAACGGAAAGAGCATGTATGTAAAAATGGATCGACAACCCAACGAGGAACGCGAAGTGGCAAAGACCCAAATCTCAGGAGGTTATTCCGTCGCTCTTTGCCGGAATGCGACCTATCAAAGTGGCGAATTCTCTTTTAAACCCACATTCGAGCAGTATACCTCTTTGACAATAGAACGTAAGAACAATGCATCATTGAAGCAATTCTACGAAAAGGCAGTCGGCTTTGAGCGTTTTCTGTCTTTAGCAACGTTTCGTGAAGTGGGTTTTTCCGAATTAACCCTTTTCTCTAAAGACTATTTCTTTACAGTGGGGAAGGGACAGGTTCACTATTCTCCCGTCTTTGTGGATACTGTTTTTCATCAAAAACCCTGTTCCAAGAAGATTGAGAAGCACCTTTTCATTTTTGATTACGAACAGATTAAAGATCGGTATCAGGAAGCCATCAAACAATGGTTCAAAAATGATGAAAAATTCTGCGCAATTCGCGCTCATTTTTTGGACTCGATCGATTATCATGGTCCATTTTCATATATCAATTTCTTGGTTGTGATTCAAGCCGTGGAAGGTTATGGTCGTCGATTCCTAAGGAAAGAGATATCTGCATTCAGAAAGACTCTGCCGGCCGATAGAAAGAGTCAGCCGCTGTTAGAAATATTACAGACAGTATTTTTGCACTTTTCCGATGTCCAGAAGATCAATCAGAAAACGGACTTGGAAGCAATAGTTCAAACAAGAAACTATCACTCGCATCTCCTTCCTCAGAAGAGCCCAAAGACAGTAGAGGCCTTCGACTTGTATGACCTTACAGATGAGTTGCGAAAAGTTCTCATTTGTTGTATCTTGTCTTATCTCGGATTGACAAATAAGGAAATAGAAGAACTGACCCAACATTCGTATAACGATTTGTTCCAATAAAAAACCAAAGACAAGAAGATCATTAAACAAAACACATTTTGTCCATCATACCTTCATCCTTCTCTGAAAGGTGCCGACCTGCGAGCACCTTTTTTTAGTTCGGATTTTCGATTTTTGGGACATTTTTTGGGCCACTATTTACGAAAAATCCCTCACAGAGCGCTCTGTAAGGGATATCGGCGGAGAGGACGAGATTCAGGCAATCAAATTCGTTGCATAAAAATGATACGTGTCAAATCTGCTGGTGTAGAAAGAAAACTTAATACTCCCTTTTTGAATTACCTTTACGAGTACACCAATGAAATCCACAATTGAGACTAAGCACGTCGTCGCCGCCATCATCCGCAAGGGTGATAAGATCTTCGCAACTCAGCGTGGTTACGGTGAGTTCAAGGATTGGTGGGAGTTTCCCGGAGGTAAGATTGAGGCAGGGGAGACTGCGGAGGTAGCGCTGGAGCGGGAGATCAAGGAGGAACTCGATGCGGACATCTACATTCTCAAGAAGATTCGGACCATCGAGTGGGATTATCCGACGTTTCATCTGAAAATGCAGTGCTTTATGTGCTCGTTGATTCACGACGCGCTGCATCTGAATGAGCACGAGTCGGCACGCTGGCTGGGTGTTGATGAGCTGGATAGTGTGCAGTGGCTGCCGGCGGACAGGATCCTGCTTCCGATGATCGAGATCGAACTCAATGCATTCAAACACATCACGAATCCTCCCAAGTTCAAAATAGGAGATACCATCTGTTGGTATTGCGACGATGATCAGCGAGTTCACAAGGCAAACGTCCTGATGGTGAATTACGCTTTACTGGGCGATTACATCGAAGATATTAATTACGAAGTTATCGACGAATGCAACGGCCCGGCTACGTTACGTTTTATCGATGAACTCGATGTCGATATGTACACGACAATGCAGCCACTCCAGGGAATGACGGAGGGCGCATCAAGTGAGGGCGATAAAGCGGTTGAGCGTAGTGAGCCGCCCGGGAGCGACGCTGTCTGAGCAACGTTAGACGTGGGCTGAAAGCCCGCGGCTAAAAGTGCGAGTTCGTCGCGACAGGCGAATCGAAGTGAAATCCGCAGCCCGAACGCAGCTCTGCGCCCGTAGGCGTTCCCTGGAAATGGCCGCATTGTGTTGTAACAAAAAAGCCCTGGATCGCTCCAGGGCTACCCTTTGTGCGGGTTTCCAGTATTCCAAGAACTTTTCAAAATGTTGTATCTAAGAAGCATTTTGAAAAGGAGACTTATAAAGATAGTGATTAGAAGCCGAAACACCAATTACATCTATAATAATTCTAATGTCGTGGTGGTTGTCAGTTTTTAATCTCGCTAGAAATCACAGTCTTTTTTCTAAATTTGAATTCGTACATACGCTGTCTCAATAGCTTCGGGATGTAGCAGGCGTGCAACGGATTAGTTAGCCATGAGTCACAGAACAACCACCATAGAAGGCCGAGAGTGCTTTGTCTTTGCATCAGGACAACCTCTCTATATTCTTATCCAGCCGTTGGGGGTACACGAGAGGAGTCTCTTCGACCAGACAGCTCAGCTGATTGCCGATGCGACAGGCGTCCCCTTTGTCCTTGCCGCCTTTCAGGTTTTCGACTGGAACCTGGACCTCACACCCTGGCACGACGACGCCATCAGCCGGAAGCCAGAAGTGGGGACGATGACCTCCGAGACGCTACGCTATGTGACAGAAGCCCTTCTGCCCGTGCTGGAAACGGAATATGGTAAGATTCCCGTCATCCTTGGCGGATATTCCCTGGGCGGCCTTTTTGCCCTCTGGTCAGCATCGCAGACAGATCGCTTTGCCGCAGTTGCCGCCGCTTCGCCTTCCCTCTGGATCAGAGACTGGCTGGAATTCGCAAAAGAACATCCCGTCAAGGCAGAAAAGGTCTATCTGAGCCTGGGTGACCAGGAAGAGCACGTAAAGAACCGCGCCATCTCACGCGTGGGTGACAGTGTCAGGGAAGAGTATGAACTGCTGAAGGTCCTGCTTGGAAGCGAGAACTGCACACTGGTCTGGAATTCTGGAAACCATTTTAAGGACGCCGACAAGCGCCTGTCCGCAGCCTTCGCCTGGTGCATAAAAGCATTGGAAGCAGGAAAGAAGGTCTGAAGGAACAAGGCCACCCGGCCAGGGAAGGGGAGGGTGCCCGCCAGCAGCGAGTTATCGCGAAGCGATGACGATGATGATGGTGGGAGGGTACGAGAGAGCGAAGCGAACGAGCTTCCTGAAGGCCTTGCTTTCCTGCTGTAGTGGCGAGGTGGTCTTTTCACATTCTCGCCGATATTGTAAACAAATTATTTAGTTTTCTGATGCCAGAACATAGCTGGTATTTTTGCTTCCTTCGTCCGAGCGGACAAGAATGCCTTTTTCAATCAGGTCATTGATGTCACGGAGAGCTGTTGGTTGAGAGGTCTTGCAGATCTTTGCCCACTTGGCGGTCGTGAGTTTCCCTTCAAAGCCGTCCCATAGTTTGTTCACAACCTTTACCTGACGTTCGTTCATAGCGACCTCACGGTGCTCCTGCCAAAACAAAGCCTTGGCTACAACACGTTTGACCACTTCCTCGCTGCGCATCATAGCATCGCGGAGCGTCCGGAGGAACCACTCAAGCCAAAGCGTTATATCTACATCTTTGGTCGTGGTATTCTCCAGAGCTGCGTAGTACTCGTTGCGATTCAGAAGAATCTCGGCTGATATGCTGTAGAAACGGTGCGGCATACCATCAGCCCTGGACAAAAGCATATCGGTAAGGGTGCGGGTAAGACGGCCGTTGCCATCGTCAAAGGGGTGGATAGCCACAAACCAGAGATGGGCAATCGCGGCCTTGAGTACCGGGTCTGTTCTATTCTCAGTGTTGAACCAGTCAATGAAGCGATTCATTTCCTCCGGTACTGCAGAGGACGGAGGCGCTTCATAGTGGACTTTCTCTTTGCCGGCAGCACCGGAAACAACCCGCATTGGCTCCTCGCCGACTCGCCAGCCTGCAACCGTAATAGGAATCATACCGCTGCGGCCTGTTGGAAACAGGGCTGCATGCCAGTTGAAAAGGCGTTCTTCGCTGAGTGGCACGGAGTTGTTCCTGACGGCGTCAATCATAATCTGGACGACGCCTTCCGTGTAATGGTCTGGCTCAGGAAGCCCTTCTGTGGGTAGACCAAGGTGACGGGCCACGGAGGAACGGACCTTATCGGCGTTGAGGAGAATGCCTTCAATCTCATTGGACCGGATAACATCCTCAGTCATTACGTCCAGAGAAGTTTTGGATTGGATTTCAAAACCGAGTCCTCCCATCATACCAGCGATACGCCCCTCCAGCATCCTGACCTCCGCGAGGAGATTAAGGATGATGCCAGTGTCCCATCTGAAGTTGGGCCATTCAGGGAATTGCCATATGTAGTACGGTCTCACAAGTAGTAATTTTTGTGCAAAGTTATCAGGATGAAGCGAAAAAGCAAAAGATTCGATTCATAATTTGAAGTGAATGGCGGGTTTATTTGCTCAACAAACTCTGCGCATTCTCGCTGATTATCGCTAAATTCGCGCAGAAATCTTGTGGCCAATGAAAAAGTTTCTGAAAGTTATCTGGGGCATATTCGCCGTGATTGGGATTCTGTTTACGGTGCGCGTCCTTTTCTTACTTAATGGAAATACCACTATCTCGATCTATCCGTCAACCAAAGGAAGGTACGGTGAATATGTGGAGTTGCTCCGCAATTCCGGGCCTTTTTCAAAGGATACGGTTTCCCTTGAGATGAAGATTGTTCAGGACTCCGTACGAGCTAAGGAGATCCGGGACTATTTCCAGCTAGACAAGTTATACGACGCTGATGCGGACACCTGGACCAAGGCGCTCGCCATCGGTAAGTTCGTAGCAACCAACATCCCTCACGACAACCAGGAAATAGAACCAGAGCACCGCAACGCCATCGACCTGTGGGAGTATACCAAGGATGTCGCACCTGCATTCAACTGCCGTCTGCACAGCATACTCACATTCGAACTGATGCTCGCCGCCGGACTGGACGCACGCTTTGTGACCTGTATGCCGTTCGACAGGTATGACAATGATTGCCACGTGGTCAATGAGTTATGGCTGCCCGAGCTGGGCAAGTGGGCGATGATCGACAGCGATATGGATGGAAACTACGCATCCGATCTGGACGGCACTCCGCTTTCGCTCAGGGAGATCAGGGAGCATTATATTTCCGGTGAAAAGATGCAATATCATCCCGGATTCAAGAAAGCCACCACAAAGTTGAACAATCATTACGCCTATATGGCCAAGAACACCTACTGGTTCAATTGCTGGGAGACGCTTTCCTATTACCAGGAAGACGGTGAGAATAGATTACGTGAGGCTGGCCGCGACATCTATCTTGTTCCGTCAGGCTTTGACGGATTCGGTATCCGGGAAGGTGGAATCGTCACTACAGATGCCGACGCCTTTTGGGCAGCACCCAGAAAATAATCCAGGCAACTAATAGACCAATTCACTTTTCTAAAAGTGTGATCGCCGGCATAATTCACTTTTTCAAAAGTGTTTTGTATATTTGCCCTAGAATGATACTGATATGGAACTTACAGATATTCGCTCCATTGTGGAGTTTTACCACAGTAAACTAGCCCAGGTTACGCTGGATTTCAAACGTTACCTTTATCCCCTGATCAACTGGGACTCCCGCGTCATCGGCATTAAGGGAGAGCGTGGCGTTGGTAAAACCACTATGCTCCTGCAGCGGATTAAGGAGAAATACAACAATCCAGATGATACGTTTTACATCTCCCTGGACCACTACTGGTTCGGGACTCATCAGTTGCAGGATCTGATTGAATTCCTTTACAAGAGGGGGATAACGGAGTTTTATATTGACGAAGTCCACAAGTATAAGGGGTGGAGCACCATTCTCAAAAACCTCGTTGACCAGTATAAGGATCTCAGGATAGTCTATACGGGATCCTCCTTGCTGGAGATCGATAATGCCAAGGTGGATATGTCCCGCCGTCAAACATCTTATAAGCTTAAGGGGATGTCTTTCCGGGAATACCTGGCCTATGAGGACATCCTTCACGTGGATGCGATCTCTTTGGAAGATATACTGAAGAATCATATTACCATCTCCATTGGTATTACTTCCAAAACCAAGATTCTGGTGGCATTCGAGGCTTATTTGCGCTCTGGTGTATATCCTTTCTGCAAAGAAGCAGGCTTGGATTTCCTGGTGCGCCTGAAGGAGGTCATAGATACCGTGATTGAAAGCGACCTTCCCGCCGTGGAGAAGATTACCTACGATACCATAGAGAAGTGCAAGAAGCTGTTGATGATTATCGCGGAGAATGTTCCCCTGCAGCCCAATGTGACTCGACTGTCCACCTCTCTCGGTACAACGCGGGATTCCCTGTTGAAACTCCTTTATAATTTGGATAAGGCCGAGATTCTGGAGCTTCTTACCGTAGAGCTCAAGAGCTATAAAAAGTTGGTAAATCCAGAGAAGATTTACCTTGGCAACACCAATCTGATGTACGCCCTTTCTCCGAAGATTGACGTCGGCACGCTCCGTGAGACTTTCTTCATCGACCAGCTTTCCGCTATAGGTACCGTTCAGATGCCCCTTAAGGGTGATTTCCTGGTGAATGGGAAATACCTCTTCGAAGTGGGGGGTGAAAGCAAGGAATTCAATCAAATTTCCGGCATCCCCGACAGCTACTTGGCCATTGACGGCATCGAAACCGGCTATAGCGCACGCATCCCTCTGTGGATGTTCGGCCTTCTTTATTAACGAACAATTAAGATTCAATACCCTTGCGTATCGTCCTGTTGCTGTTCCTGTTGCTTTCATTCTCTCCTGTTGACCGGGATTATCCAGCCCTCATCCAACAGGCCAGGGAATGTTTTGAAAGCGGGAGACACCAGGAGTGCGACTCGCTGCTTGCCGAACTCAGAAACCTCAAGCTGAAACGCCTGCAAAACAGGAAAGTGTGCACGCTTTGGCTCGACAATACATATCACACCGGCCGGCACGAAGAATTCCTGAATGCGCTGCACTCGAAGTATGTGAAAAGGAATCTGGACAGGTCCGATTACGAGTACTGGATCAGCGTGTCCACAATTGCACCGATGGAAGTAATATGGCCGGCTGAGCCGCAGCTGCTTCCGCTCAGGATGATCGGTCCGCTGGAGCACAGTCAGTACGGCGTCGATGTCGTGGTGAATGGAACCCCTCTTCTGGGGATGATCGACAACTGCTGCTGCAATTACTGCTCGATATCCACGGAACTTGCAGAACAGCTTGGCGTCCGTCCCATCGGGAAAACCATCCGCTTCAATGGCAACAGGCGGAGCAAAGCATATATCGGAGTCGTCGATTCCCTGTCACTCGGAAACCTGACCATTCGGAATGTGCTGGTCGACGTGTCCGACCATCTGGCTGAAGTGCAGCAGACGCACGCTCTCGACATCATCATCGGCGGGAACGTGCTGCGTAGGGCAGGGGATATGACAATTGACAACGAGGCAGGGACCGTATCGTTCTCGAACAAGACACTGGACCTGCCCCAGAATGTATTCTGGACCTATGAGGGCCACGAATACTATGTCAAAGGAAGCCTGGATGACCGTCCGGTCACGCTGCTCTTTGACACGGGCAATACCAATACACATATGAGCGCCCGATACTATGACCGCTTCCCGTCAGACAGCAGCTACCGGGAAGGCACATTGAAAGTCACCCAGGTGGATCGTTCCTGGGAAACCAAGGTATTCGTAATCGAGCAGGCGAAGTTCGAACTCTGCGGAACAAACTGTGAACTGTCAGACGTCTGCATTATGCTTGACGGATATGGATCGAAGCAATTCGACGGCAATTTGGGCGTGGATGCCCTCCGCCAGTTCAAGACCGTAACATTCAACGCCCACAAGCTGTATCTGCAATTAATTTTGTAAAGAGACGGGAGAAGTAGCAATTACCCGTGTATAGCTATTTTTCTTACTAATGCTTTTGGAAAAAATGGAGCAGGGTAGGGCGTCCCAGAGATGTCTCTGGACGGGGTGAGCCTGCTCCACTGGGCTTTATAAGGGTGGTGGAGCAGACGCACCCGCCTCAGGATGCCTTCCAGGGCCGATCGGCCTGCTCCATTTTTCCCTGACGTACTTATTCGGTCCGCGCAAAGGGGTAAAAAACAGAACGAACCTCAAAAACTTGAGATTCGTTCTGTTTAGTCGATAAAAAAGTATCTGCTACTTCTTTGAGAAAACGTAGTTGCTTCCGTTCTTGGCGAGCTTGAAGTTCATATCGTTGCCGTTGATGGTTCCGGTAGCTTCCTGCTCCTCGCCGCGTGACCAGACAGACATCTTGACTTTGGTCTTCAAAGTGTTGCCGCTGAGAGTATAGGGATATGTGCAGCTTTCCACATCTTTGCCGTTCGTGAGCTTGAGAGTGCAGTCTTTGGCAGTGAAGGAAAGAGTCAGAGTACCGAGGCCGAGCTGCTCTGCAGTAGACCAGGTAGTACCGGCTACAGAAGTTGAGGCAGGAGTGTCAGAAGGCTTGCTTCCGCCGTTGCCATTATTGTTGATAGTATTATCCTTTGTGCAAGACACGCTGAGAGCGACAACTACGAGTGCTACAGAAATGATTGAAAATAGCTTTTTCATTTATAATAGATGGTTAAGAATTGAGGCGCAAAAATATAAAAATCTTTAATTTAGCGCATATAAAACTGTACCAATGAAAAAGCTCCTTATCGTTCTGGCCGCTGTCTGCGTTCTCGGCTGTACCGGCAACAACACCATCTATCCCTTATCCGCAGAAACCAATAGCGGCGCTCAGCTGAACTTTTCCGAGTATAAAGGC
>JAEEGG010008580.1_pt1 | contig 23142 bp, 13 predicted proteins | sample 9134161 | NCBI WGS metagenome assembly JAEEGG01 (sample SAMN16246543, study PRJNA631951) | gut metagenome | biome: gut microbiome; feature: rumen; material: CR-attached | host: Bos | place: Iran: Karaj | collected 2018-10
GACAGACCTCCGGTTTACCGGTTGTGCCGCCAGGTGCACCGCCGGGTATCCGCGTCTGGTCGGGATAAGCGCTGAAAGCATCTAAGCGCGAAGCCTGCCGCAAGATGAGGGCTCCATTGAGGGTCGTCGCAGACTACGACGTTGATAGGGTGCAGGTGTAAAGACGGCGACGTCAAAGCCGAGCACTACTAATTGCCCGAAAGCTTTCAAGCCCCCCTCTGTCCCCCCTGTTGGGGGAGTAAGGGAAGCAGTACTTTCAGATGTAATCTGGGATATGGAGAATTCTGGCTGCAGGGTCAGTGAGCTTCACAGTTCTTGTGTTGATATGTCAATACCCATACTGGTGGGTATGAGAAGGCGGAATGCAGTAATGGTCATTTCTCATTCCTCATTTCTCATTGCTCATTAGACGATTAATCAGGTGGTTATTGCAGCGGGGTCCCACCTCTTCCCATTCCGAACAGAGAAGTTAAGCCCGCCTGCGCCGATGGTACTGCAATGCAATGCGGGAGAGTAGGAGGCCGCCATCTTTATTTTGAAGCCCTGAGTCAGCAATGATTCAGGGCTTCTTTCGGTTAGCAGCCATTGAACAAGAATTATCTCTGGTCAGAACCTTAAATCGACACAAATCTGACACGAAATCCGCTGTTGATGCTACCTGTGTCTTTTGTCTTTGAAAGAAATTACCAGAAATTATCCAAAAATTATGGTTTCTTCACCACCACGACCCCAATACAATTTCCCTTAATTTCCCCCAATTTCTTTCCCCCCACTCCTCCAAGTTATTCTTTAATGATTACTTTTTTTTCTTTAGAAACGAATTGCCGTAATGCGCACTAATTAATCTGCGAAATCTTGGGGGATGGGGACGATTTTTGGGTGATTTCTGCCGATTTTAGGCAAAAATATGTGTGCGGCGCAATTTGCACCAATTTGCACCAATGGCGTTTCGTGGAAAATAGCTAATTTTGCAGCCGAGGATTAAATAATTCGGCTCACAATGAACAGTTTTCAAAATAATTGCGTATCTTTGCACCGCTGCCCGACCAGTTCGGGTTTACACTCTTTGGGCGTAATAGGAGACACTTACTAAATATATACTAATCATCTAAAAACTATAAGTTATGGAAAAAGGAAAAATGACATTTGTGCTAGCCCTGCTCATCAGTATGCTGGGTACTAATGCGTACGCCCACGATATTGAAGTGGCGAATGGTGGCGTGACCATCTATTACAAATTCATTAACAACAATACTGAATTGGCAGTCAGCTTTCGAGGAAGTGGAGCCTCGTCTTACTCAAATGAATACACGGGTAACGTGGTTATTCCCGCAACCGTCACTTATAATGGCACAACCTATTCCGTTACCAGCATTGTGGATGGTGCGTTCTATAATTGCAGTAGCCTTACGAACGTCACCATCCCCAATTCAGTGACCAGCATTGGGGGTGCTGCGTTCAGAGGCTGTAGCGACCTGTCGAACGCCACCCTCGGTAACTCCGTGACCAGCATCGGGCAAATGGCATTTTATTATTGTCGCGACCTGACAAGCATTACTATTCCCAACTCCGTAATCAGCATCGGGGAGAGTGCGTTTGAAGGTTGTGGCTTGACACGCATCACTATCCCCAACTCCGTAATCAGCATCGGGGAATATGCGTTCTCTTACTGCACCGGCCTGACCTCCATCACTATTCCCAGCAGCGTGACGAGCATAGGAGATGGTGCTTTCTATGATTGCACCGGCCTGACCTCCGTCACCATTCCCAGCTCTGTGACCAGCATTGGGGGAGATGCGTTCAATGGCACGGCGTGGTATAACAATCAACCAGACGGACTAATATATGCAGGAAAGGTTGCATATAAATATAAAGGAACGATGCCATCAAACACCAGCATTTACTTGAAAGATGGGACATCGGAAATCGCAGGGAACGCGTTCTCTGGTTGTAGCTGCCTGACGAGCATTGTCATTCCCAGTTCCGTGACTAGCATCGGGGGTAGTGCGTTCTATGACTGTAGCGGCCTGAAGAGCGTCAAAATCCCCAACTCCGTGACCAGCATCGGGAAGTATGCGTTCAAGGGCTGTAGCGGCCTGATGAGCGTCGAAATCCCCAACTCCGTGACCAGCATCGGGGAAAGTGCGTTCTATGATTGTAGCGGTCTTATGAGCGTGAAAGTCGAAAAGGAGGCACCAGTTGGCATTACCTCTTCTTCCACGTTCTCAAATAGGGCTAATGCGACACTCTATGTGCCTAAGGATTGCAAGGCCTCCTATCAAGCAGCAAATTATTGGGCGGACTTCAAGGCAATCAAGGAGTTCCCCGACCCTGATGTGAACCAGGATGGCGAGACCGACGTAGTGGACGTAGTGGATATAGCGCGCTACGTGGTGGCTACTCCCAGAGAGTCGTTCGAAGTGTTTCTGGCTGACCTGAACAGCGACAGGGCAGTGAACGTGGCCGATGCCGTGGTGCTGGTCAACGACATTGCCGGCGATACCAACTGGTCACGTAGTATGCTGGCGCCACAGGGCAGCCGTAACGATGTGCTGACGCTTACTGAGAGCAGCGACCACAGTCTGTCGTTGCAGCTTGAAGGCGACGGTCGCTATACGGCTTTCCAGTTCGACCTGCTGCTGCCTGCCGGTATGGATGTAATGCAGATGAAGCTGAACAGCCAGCGTAAACAGGGCCAACAGCTTTTGTTTAATAAGGTGGACGAGGGCTGTTACCGCGTCGTAGCCTTGTCGACGTCGAACCGCGAGTTTAGCGGCGTCTCCGGCGAACTGCTTAACATTGTGCCCGATGGTTTTGCTGCGGACGGCATCGCAGTTGAAAACATCCACTTCATTACGCCACAGGGTGCCGACGTACCGTTTGAGGCAATCGGTCTGAGCAAGGAAGGCGCCGCAACGGGCATCAGCAGCATATCTGAAGACAGCGATGCTCAGCAGGAGGTTTATAACCTGAAGGGTCAGCGTCTTGCCTCTCCACAAAAGGGCTTGAATATTACAAAAGGCAAGAAGATAATGATGAAGTAAGGGATGCTTATATTAATGGAAAAGTAAGAAAGGAAACGAAATATGAAAAAGTATATTTTTCTGAGTATTGCAGTGTTGACAAATATGCTGGCTCTGGGCGCACCTGAGTTTGGAACTTTGTACGTTGCAGATGCAACCATTACTTTAGGCCAGCCCGCCACCGCAGCTGTCATCCTGGACACCACTAATGGAGTTGGAGATTACGTGTCTTTCCAGATGGACCTGACACTTCCTGAAGGTATCACTGTTAACAAGGCCGACTGTTCATTAGGCAGCCTTGTTAATGACCCTGAGCAAGAACTGGTCATCGGAAAACAAGGTGAGAACGTCTATCGGCTTACCTCTGCATCTTTCAGCCTTATCCCCATCAGTGAAGGTGTGAGAGGTGTCCTGATAAACCTTTCGCTTTCGGCTTCAGCAGAAAATAGTGGTGGGCAGGCAACGCTGACGAACATTCGTTTTGTGACTGCCAACTCAAATCGTATGAAATTGCATGATACAGCTTTCAAGATTACAGTAGCAAAACCAGCAGCCACTATTGTTACAGCACCGACGCCAAACACGCTGACCTATACGGGTTCGGCGCAGCAGTTGGTCAGTGCTGGCGCAGCAAGCGGCGGCACGATGCAATACAGTCTTGACGGCACGAGTTACAGCACGAACATTCCGACTGGTACGAATGCAGGCAGCTACACCGTGTATTATAAGGTGGTGGGCGACGCCAACCATAACGATTCTGAAGCTCAGTCTGTGAGCGTGACAATCAATGCCATGAGTGCCAGTAACCTGACCGTCTCGGATGTTGCTGCCCAGACCTACACGGGCTCGGCTCTGACTCCGGATGTCGTGGTGAAAGACGGGAGCGCGACACTGACTATCGGCACCCACTACACCGTTTCCTACAGTAACAACACGAATGCAGGCTCGGCTTCTGTGACCATTACCGGAAAGGGCAACTATACAGGTACACAGACTGTTTATTTCACCATCAACAAGGCCCCGCTAACCATCACGGCAAAAGACCAGACGATAACGTATGGCAACCCCATCAGCACTGGACTGGGGCAGGTGAGCGTCACGGGTCTGGTAGGGGGACAGAGCCTGTCGGCCATTACGTTGACAGCGTCTACTTCAGGCATTACTACAAATGGCAGTGTTATCCCGTCGGAGGCTGTGGTCATGGGTGGCTCTACTGATTTGACCTCGAACTATAGTATAACATACAAGGAGGGCAATCTGACCATCAATGCGATAGATGCCAGCGGTATGGTTGTATACGGTATTGAAGCCCAGACCTATACGGGTTTGGCGCTTACTCCCAACGTGACGGTGAAAGACGGCAGCACGACCTTGACCATCGGCACTGACTACACGGTTTCTTATAGTAATAACATCAATGTCGGTGAGGCTACCGTGACCGTCAAGGGAATAGGACATTATGCCGGTACGAAGACTGCCACCTTTGCCATCAACAAGGCTCCGCTGACCGTCAAGGCGGGCAGCTACACGATGAAGCAGGGGCAGGCGTTACCGACGTTCGTGGCTACTTATGAGGGCTTTGTGAACGGCGAGACGCCGGAGGTGCTGACAACGAAGCCGACGCTCACCACCACGGCAACCTCAACCAGCGAGCCGGGAGAGTACGAGGTGACGGTCGGCGGTGCCGTGGCGCAGAACTACGAGTTTAGCTACGAGAAGGGAACGCTGACGGTAGAGCTGCTGAAGGGCGACGTAACCTGCGACGGTAATGTGAATGCCGCCGATGTGTCGGCCTTGGCGAGCTTCCTCGTCGGTCGTGGCGAGCTGGCCAACCCGGCTGCCGCCTACATAAATGATGACAACAAGATAGACATCGTGGACCTGACACTTCTCATTGGCCTCGTCGCAAAGCAGTAGGCTGGAAGAGAATGACGTTGGAACCTTTGCGGCCACTATAGTTGCCAATCGCGGAAAACATCCTGCACTTCCGACACTTCCTGCACCTGTTGGATTTTCTTAGGTGTAGGAAGTGTCGGAAGTGTAGGGTGTTTCCTGTGAATGGCAACTATAATAGGGGAAGGAGGAGGGGGATTCGGCGAGAAAGCTGAATCACAACGGTATCGGAGGGGAAGAACCGACACCTGAACCGACACTTGGGGCATGAGCGGCAGGGATTGGGAAAACCCGCCACGTTTTTTGGGAAAGGCGGCGGGTTTTTCCAAAAAGGCGGCGGGTTTTTCCAAAAAGGCGGTGGGTTTTGGACAAAAGGCGCCGGGTTTTGAGAGAAAGGCGGCGCCTTTTGGCGTATTCAGATTATTCCGGTCACTGCAGTGACTTCATCTGCCCGACATGCTCCCTGACCACCGAGAGCGTTGTGGTGTCGGTCATGAAGACAGAGTTCAGGCCCTGAGCCTCCTGGGCGGGGTCGCCGGTGTAGTCGTCGCCTACCTGCCACTGCTCATGCCGGGGCTGGGCAAAGCCGCCCCAGCCCCAGAAGTTGCAGCCGGCGAACTTGCCGCCCTGACGCGCATTGTCGGCCACGAGCGAGAAGACGTAGCTGTAGTAGCCGTCGCGCCCGACGGTGGGCGTGCCCTGTGCGAACTGGAATCCGTCGCGTGGATAGCCGAACTCCTCCATCACGAGGGGCTTTCCGATGCGTTCGCAGATGTCGAGGTGGCGGTCGATGTAGTCCTTGGTGTTGCTGCAGGCAATGGGCAGCATCTCGACGAGCGAGTCGGGCTTCACCCAGCTCCAGTTGTAGGGCCATAGGTGTACGTTGCAGTAGTCGACGTTCGGGTCGGCACAGATGCGCTCCCACGTGCCGTAGTCGTTCTCGCAGCCCCAGGCGCCCTCGCTGCCGATGGAGATGAGGTGGTTCTGGTCGAGGTGGCGTATGAGTGCTGCTGCCTCGCCAATCCAGTGCTCGAAGGCGGGCAGTGCGTCGCGCGAGAAGGCACGCGGCTCGTTGCCTATCTGCCACGACATGATGGCTGGGTCGTCGGTGTACTTCAGGCCGGTGTAGCGGTTTGTGCGGCCGACGATGAATTGCACGTAGTCGTAGAACAGCTGGTGGGCGAGCTCGTTGGTGGCGTACTTGCTCATGGCCTGCATGAAGGCCGGATAGCCAGCGTCGTCGGGGCGCGGCTGGGGCCCCTCGCCGGCATGCTCGAGATAGAAGCCGTAGCCGCCACTCCACTCCCACGAGTTGTTCAGGTAGAGCACGGCCAGCATGCCCCGCTTGCCCATCTCCATGAGCAGGAAGTCGAGTCCGGCAAGGATGGTGTCGTTGTAGACACCGGGGCTGACCTGCAGCGTCGGCTCGACCTTGGTCTTGACGCCGCGCTGGCCGTCGCTGCCTACGAGTATGCGCAGGTTGTCGATGCCCATGCGCTTCATCTCGTCGAGCTCGCGGGTGAGGCGTTCCTGGTTGCCTCCCTGACCGGTGGAGCCGAGGATGGCACCGTACCAGAAGTTGGTGCCTACGTAGTAATAAGGCTTGCCGTCGCGCTCGAAGTGGCCGTCCTTGACGGTGACGAAGGGCGACTGCTTGGCATGCGTGCAGGCGGTGAGGGCTGCGGCGGCGCCGCAGCACAGCAGACAGGTGGTGATGAGGGTTAGTAGTTTTGCTTTCATAGAGTTTGTTGTTTGTTGTTTATTGTTGTGACTGGTGGTAGGCGACGAGGCCGTCGATGGGGCTGCGCATGACAGTTCCTACGGTGAAGCCCTCGGCGGCAGCGGCCTGGGCGAGCTGCTCGCTGAAGTGGTGGGCAATGCTGCCGACGAAGCCGACGGGCAGGTCGGGGCGCTGATACTGCACGACGTTGCGGCTGAAGAAGTCGCGGAAGCAGCCGACGACCATCTGGCTCAGTCCGGGGACGTCGAGGTGCTCATGGATGAAGGGCGCCAGCGAGGCGAGGAAGCGGTTGGCCATGGGCTGTCGGTAGACGCGGCTGATGACGCCGGCCATCGTCAAGCCCGTAAATGCCTGAAAGTCAGACAGCAGCTCCTGCGGCAGAAATCCTTTGTAGAGGGCGTTGAGCAGCTGGCGGCCCAGCACGGCCCCGCTGCCCTCGTCGCCCAGGATGTAGCCCAGCGGCGGCGTGTTCCGTACGATGCGCTGCCCGTCGTAGAGCCCTGAGTTGGCCCCGGTGCCCAGTATGCAGGCAATGCCTTCGGCGTGACCGCAGACGGCTCGTGCCGCCCCCAGGAGGTCGCCTTGAGCCTCGACGGCAGTTGCCTTGGGGAACGCCTCATGCAGCAGCCGCTCCATGAGAGGCTTGAGCTCTGGTCGGACGCCGCTGCCGTAGAAGTAAATCTCGAGTTGCATGGTGCGCGGCGCACGGTTCGAGCTGAGGATGGCGCGGATGTCGTCCTCTGACTGGTGGAAGGGGTTGATGCCCTGCGTCAGCAGCCGCTCCTTGACGTCGGCACCGTCGGTCAGCACCCAGTCAGTCTTGGTGCTTCCGCTGTCAGCTATCAGTTTCATGGGGACAAAAGTAAACAAATAAAATTAAAAAACGGCATTTTGCTTTGATATTTTTGCATTTTTAGTTACCTTTGCGCCTACATATAGCAAAAGATGACAATGAAGAGACTGATAATCATACTGACGATGCTGGTGTTGGCACTGGTTGATGCTCAGGCCGTGCTGAAGGAGCGCGACCTCGAACAGACGCTTGAGATACTGCGCCAGGAACTGACCCAGAGCCACCTCGACCTGAGTACCAAGAATGCCGAGCGCAAGCAGCAGAACGAGCAAATCTTCGGCCGGCTGATGGAGACGATGAAACAGTCGGGGCAGAACGCCCTGATGCTCTATTCGCAGAATCAGAACTACGTCTTCGACATGACCTACGCCTGCCACCAGGCCACCGAGCTCTACAACGAGTTCCGCCGCTCGCAGCTGCCCTTCCTCGACCTGCTGACCACTACCGATGCCGACATTGCCAAGTACGACAGTCTGGTGAGCAGCCTGAAGTCCATGCATGCCAACATGCTCAGCGACCGTGGTCGCGTGAACCGCAACGTCTGTCTGACGCTGGCCACCAACATCCGCAACACGCTGACCGAGAACCGCGAGCAGATAGCCGACTACATACAGTACTACGAGGTTACCGAGAGCCGGCTGAAGTACCTCAACGACTATGCCAACAGGCGCTACAACGAGATACAGACCAGCATCTTCAGCAACGGCGGTCAGAACTACTTCTCGATTCTGAGCAGTCTGCAGCGGAACCTGCGTCACACCCGCGAGACCATTGCCGACAAGTACGGCACCGACGAGCGCGGGTCGCAGTGGGACACCAGCGTCATCTTCGGACTGTTCATCGTTATTGCCGTCTACTTCTGCATCGCCGTGGTGCTCAACCTGCTGGCGTTCCGGTTTCTGCTGCCGCGCAAGTTCCACACCCCCGAGTTCCTCAGGAAGCGCACCTGCATCATCCTGGCTACCACCACCGTCACCTTTGCCCTCATCATGGGCATACTGCGTGCCACGCTCGAGCAGAACTTCTTCATCATGGCCAGCGACCTGCTCATCGAGTATGCCTGGCTCCTGGGCGTCATCCTCATCTCGCTGCTGCTGCGCGTCAGCGGCGACCAGATACGCAGCGCCTTCCGCATCTATGCTCCGCTGGTGGTCATCGGCTTCGTCGTCATCTCCTTCCGCATCGTGCTCATTCCCGGCGAGGTGGTGAACCTCGTCTTCCCGCCCGTACTGCTGGCGTGCTCGCTGTGGCAGTGGAGCGTCATCCGCCGCCTGCGTCGGAACGTGCCGCGCTCCGACATGTTCTACACCTACATCTCGCTGACGGTCTTCCTGGTCTCGGTCGTGCTCAGCTGGACGGGCTATACGCTGCTCAGCGTGCAGCTGCTCATCTGGTGGGTCATGCAGCTGACGTGCATACTCACCATCACCTGCGTCAGCCAGTACGTCCATCTCTACGGCAGCCGCCACGGGCTGGAGGACGCCCCCATCACCAGCAGCTGGCTCTACCGCCTGCTCTACACCGTGCTGCTGCCCGTCATGGCCGTGTTCTCGGTGATGCTCAGCATCTACTGGGCAGCCGGCGTCTTCAATCTCAGCGACCTCTGCATGCAGCTCTTCCAGCGCGACTTCGTCAATCTGCCCAAGCTGAAGGTCAGCATCCTCAAGCTGTCAATGGTCGTCTGCCTGTGGTTCTTGTTCCGTTACATCAGTGCCACCATCCTCGCCCTGCTGCGGCTGCACTACCAACAGCAGGACCCCACCACGGCCCAGAGCCGCGAGGTCATGGGGCGCAACGTCATACAGGTCGTCGTCTGGGGACTCTGGCTGCTCATCTCGCTCAGCATCCTCGACATCAGCGTCGCCTGGCTCGTCGCCATCTCAGGCGGACTGTCGACGGGTATCGGTTTCGCCTCGAAGGACATCATTGAGAACATCTACTACGGTGCCTCGCTCATGGCCGGGCGCGTGAAGGTGGGCGACTGGATCGAGGTCGACGGCACCATGGGCCGCGTGGCCAGCATCAGCTACACATCGACCGTCGTCGAGTCGCTCTACGGCGAGGTCATCACCTTCCAGAACTCACAGCTGTTCACCAAGAACTATAAGAACCTGACCAAGAACCACGGCTACGTGCTGGCTGTCGTGCCATTCGGCGTGGCCTACGGCTCGAACCTCAAGCAGGTGTCGCAGGTGGTCGAGGAGGCCGTCAACCAGCTCCACCACCCCTGGATGGACCCCGAGAAGCAGGTCAAGTCGGTCGTCTCGCAGATGAACGACTCCAGCGTCGACTTCAATCTCTTCGTCTGGGCCGACGCCCCGAAGCGGTCGTACGTCGTCAGCGACGTCCTGAAGTGCGTCTACGACACCCTTGCCAAGAACGGCATCGAGATACCCTTCCCGCAGCGCGACATACATATAAAGCAGTAAGATGATGAAAAGTAAGGTCCTGCTCATCTACACTGGCGGCACCATCGGCATGAACCGCAACCCGGCAACGGGAGCACTGGAGCCGTTCGACTTCGAGCATCTGCTCAGCAGCGTGCCCGAACTGAAGCAGTTTGACACGCTGATAGACACCTACCAGTTCCAGCCGCCCATCGACTCAAGCGACATGTCGCCGCAGCGGTGGACCGACCTGAGCCACACCATAGCCGACCACTACGACCAGTACGACGGCTTCGTCGTGCTGCACGGCACCGACACGATGGCCTACACGGCATCGGCCCTGAGCTATATGCTGGAGAACCTGACGAAGCCCGTCATCTTCACCGGGTCGCAACTGCCCATCGGACAGCTGCGTACCGACGGCAAGGAGAACCTCATCACGTCGATTGAGATGGCGGCGGCCAAGGATGCCGACGGGCGGGCCGTCGTGCCCGAGGTGGGCATCTACTTCAACGCCCGGCTGCTGCGCGGCAACCGCACCACGAAGCAGAGCGCCGAGGAGTTCAATGCCTTCGAGTCGTTCAACTATCCGCACCTGGCCGAGGCGGGCGTCAACATCAGTTTCCACCGGGACCGCATGCTGCGCCCCGACTGGGAGAAGCCCATGACGCCCCACTTCCGCCTTGACAACAACGTGATCATCTTCTCGCTGTTCCCGGGCATCCGCGAAGACCTGATCCGTCATATCATACACACCCCGAACCTGAAGGCCATCGTCATGCGCACCTTCGGCAGCGGTAATGCCCCGCAGAGTCCGTGGCTGCTCAGTGCATTAAGAGAAGGCACGCGCGCGGGCAAGGTCATCGTCAACATCAGCCAGTGCATGCAGGGCGCCGTCGAGATGGGGCGCTATGGCTGCGGCTACCATCTGCAGGAGGCCGGCGTCATCAGCGGTCGCGACTCAACGGTCGAGGCTGCCGTCACCAAGCTGATGTTCCTGCAAAGCCGCTGCGACGACCCCGACGAGGTGCGCCACTATATGGAGCAGAGCATCCGTGGCGAAATAACGCTTCCCTGATTCCCCATATATATCCCATATTGCCCACATTGCCCATAATCCCCATAATAATAACCCCAAAAAACAAACGCTTTATGAAAGAACTGAAAGGAACGAAAACCGAGAAAAACCTGCAGGAAGCATTTGCAGGTGAGTCAATGGCCCGCAACAAGTACACCTACTGGGCATCGAAGGCCAAGAAGGACGGCTACGTGCAGATAGCCGCCATCTTCGAGGAAACGGCTGCCAACGAGAAGGAGCACGCCAAGATGTGGTTCAAACTTCTGGAGGGCGGCGCCATCAAGTCGACCCCTGAGAACCTTGAGGCTGCCGCCGGCGGCGAGAACTTCGAGTGGACCGACATGTATGCCCGCATGGCCCGCGAGGCCCGCGAGGAGGGCTTCAGCGAGATTGCCGAGAAGTTTGAGGGCGTGGCTGCCATTGAGAAGGCCCATGAGGAGCGCTATCGCAAGCTGCTGGACAACATCCGCAAGGAGCGCGTTTTCTCAAAGGACGGCGACGTCATCTGGCAGTGCTCCAACTGCGGGCACATCGTCGTTGGCAAGAAGGCTCCCGAGGAGTGCCCCGTCTGCAACCATCCGCAGTCGTACTTCCAGGTGAAGGCCGAGAACTACTAAGCCCTCAGCCTTCGCATCACTCGCGTAAAAAGTGCGCCCCTTCCGCAACAGGAAGAGGCGCACTTTCAGTCTCTGTTTCCAGCCTCGCAGCACCCTCGTCGCTACCCGCTGGGTAGAGCGTCTCTACCCGGCGGGTACAGGCCCTCTACCCACCGGGTAGCTGCGAGGCAGTATTTCTCACTCGAATAAGATGCTGACGATACGCTCGGCGGTGCGACCGTCCCAGCGGTCGGGCAGGGCGCACTTCTTCCAGTTGCCGCCAACCATATCGGCCAGGGCCGTGCGCAGCTTCTCCGGGTCGCCGCCGACGAGCACGTTCGTGCCCACGGTGACGGTCTCCTGGTGCTCGGTATAGTCGTTCAGCGTGATGCAGGGCACACCGTTGAACGTCGCCTCCTCGGCTACGTTGCCTGAGTCGGTGATAATGCCGAGGGCGTGGGCGGTGAGCCAGCCGAACTCCAAGTAGGGGAGGGATGGGTGAAGGGTGAAGGGGGATGGGTGAAGGGTGGAGGGTGAAGGGTGAAGGGTGAAGGGGGACGGGTGCGCTCGAGCTTGCTCGCTTTGCTTGCAAAGAAGGGAGGATGGTGAGGAGGGGAGTAAACGGCTGACAGCGTTGAGGGCGCTGTCGCGCAGCGGGGCGATGATGGGTACGCCGCCGGCAGCCTCGGCCATTGTCTGGAGCATCTGCCGGAGACTGGCCTCGTCGCTGAGCAGGGCACGGCGGTTGAGCGTCAGCACGATGTAGCGGCCCTCCTCAATGTCGATGTCAGGGCGGCGGAAGCGGGGCAGGTTGTAGCGCAGCGAGTCCATCAGGATGTTGCCTACCATATAAGTCTGCGACGTTTCCGACTGCTGCTCGCGGGTGGCCACGCTGGTGGTCTTGACGCCCGCCGTGAACAGATAGTCTGACAGGGCGTCGATGACCAGCCGGTTCACCTCCTTCGGCATCGAGATGTCGAACGAGCGCGTGCCGGCCACGAGGTGGGCCAGCCTGACGCCCCGCTTCTTGGCGGTGATGGCGGCGGCCATCGTCGAGGCCAGGTCGTCGACCACAATGACCACGTCGGCAGGATGTTCGTCCAAGTAGCGGTCGAAGGCACCCATCACCTGTGCCGTTATCTCGTTCAGACTCTGGCTGACGACGCCCAGAAAGACGTCGGGCCGTGGCATCTGGAGGTCGTCAAACAGCGACGACTCCAGCGTCGGGTCATCGTCGCGCCCGGCATAGACCAGTTCATACGCTGCCCCCTCACTCTTCTGGATGGCACGTATCAGCGGGGCTACCTTTACAAAGTTGGGCCGTGCCCCGACGACTATACATATCTTCTTCATTCTTCCATCAGTTTACGGTAACGAATGCGTTTCGGCTCTTCCAGTCCTAAGCGCTGGGCCTTGTTCACTTCATATTCCGAGTAGTTGCCCTCGAAGTAGAAGACGTTGCCCTCGCCCTCGAAGGCCAGGACGTGGGTACAGATGCGGTCGAGGAACCAGCGGTCGTGGCTGATGACGACGGCACAGCCGGCGAAGGCCTCCAAGCCCTCCTCGAGTGCGCGCAGCGTATTTACATCGATGTCGTTGGTAGGCTCGTCGAGGAGCAGCACGTTGCCCTCCTGCTTCAGGGCGATGGCCAGATGCAGACGGTTGCGCTCACCGCCGGAGAGCACGCCGCACTTCTTCTCCTGGTCGGCACCGCTGAAGTTGAAGCGGCTCAGGTAGGCACGCACGTTGACATCCTTGCCGCCCATGCGGATGGTCTCGTTACCCTGACTGACCACCTGATAGACGGTCTTCTGCGGGTCGATGTCCTTATGCTGCTGGTCGACATAGCTCAGCCGGACGGTCTCGCCCACGCTGAACGTGCCGGCATCGGCCTGCTCCATGCCCATGATGAGGCGGAAGAGCGTGGTCTTGCCCGCACCGTTGGGACCTATCACGCCGACAATGCCGTTGGGCGGCAGCGTGAAGCTGAGGTCGCTGAACAGCACCTTCTCGCCGTAGGCCTTGGCCACGTGCTCGGCCTCGATGACCTTGTTGCCCAGGCGCGGACCGTTGGGTATGAATATCTCCAGCTTCTCCTCCTTCTGCTTCTGCTCCTCGTTGAGCATCGACTCATACGAGTTCAGACGGGCCTTGCCCTTGGCGTGGCGGGCCTTCGGGGCCATGCGCACCCACTCGAGCTCGCGCTCCAGCGTCTTGCGGCGCTTCGAGGCCACCTTCTCCTCAAGGGCCAGCCGCTGCGACTTCTGCTCGAGCCAGCTCGAGTAGTTGCCCTTCCAGGGGATGCCCTCGCCGCGGTCGAGCTCCAGAATCCACTCGGCCACGTCGTCGAGGAAGTAGCGGTCGTGGGTGACGGCAATCACCGTGCCCTCATACTGCTGTAGGTGCTGTTCGAGCCAGTCGATGCTCTCGGCGTCGAGGTGGTTCGTAGGCTCGTCGAGCAGCAGCACGTCGGGCTTCTGCAGCAGCAGGCGGCAGAGGGCCACGCGGCGGCGCTCGCCGCCGCTGAGGTTCTGTACGGGCCAGTCGCCCGGCGGACAGTTCAGTGCGGCCATGGCGCGCTCCAGCTTTGAGTCCATGTTCCAGGCGTCGGTAGCGTCGATGATGTCCTGCAGTTCGGCCTGGCGGCTCATCAGCTTGTCCATCTTGTCGGCATCCTCATAATATTCGGGCAGTCCGAACTTCACGTTGATGTCATCATACTCGGCCAGGGCGTCGTACACGTGCTGCACACCCTCCATCACGTTCTCCTTCACCGTCTTCGTCTCGTCGAGTGGCGGGTCCTGCGGCAGGTAGCCCACCGTGTAGCCGGGGCTCCACACCACCTGGCCCTGAAACTTGTCGTCGAGGCCGGCTATAATCTTCATCAGCGTCGACTTACCGGCACCGTTCAGACCGATGATGCCGATCTTAGCCCCGTAGAAGAAACTGAGGTAGATGTTCTTGAGCACTTGCTTCTGGTTCTGCTGGATGGTCTTGCTCACTCCGACCATCGAGAAAATCACTTTCTTGTCGTCAACTGTTGCCATACGTTATTCGCGTTTTTTCTATTTCAATGGCAAAGATAAGCATAAAAACTGATAAACCAGCCTTTCGGGGCGAATTATTTCTTGATTTTGAAAAAAAAGGATGAAAACCTTGTCCCGCTTCCTGTTTTTTCGTAACTTTGCACGCACCAATCAAGAATTCCGTTATGAATAATACTTTGACCGTTCTTTTAGCAGCTGCCTGCTGCACGGCTTTGGCAGCATCCTGCACAACCAATACTGAAAAGCCGGGCGAGAAAGACATTATCACAGTTGGAAATCCCTTTATGCCTCTCTGGGAGCACATACCCGACGGCGAACCGTATGTCTTTGAAGACCCCGACCAGCCCGGCAAGTACCGCGTCTACCTCTATGGCTCGCACGATAACCTCGTGAACGAATATTGCGGGCGCGATCAGGTGGTATGGTCGGCATCGGTAGACAGCCTGAACAACTGGCGCTACGACGGCGTCATACTCGTGGTCGACAAGAACGGCAAGGGCGAGCCCTTCGACTCCGCCGGCACTGCCGACGTGCTCTATGCACCCGACGTGACGATGGTTGCCGATGCTAACGGCAAGAAGACCTACTACCTGTTCCCCAACGACCAGTCGGGCTTGCGTAACGGACTGATAGCGAAGAGCGACCGGCCCGACGGTCCTTTCGAGGTGTGCAACTGGAGCACCGACGACCCCAATAAGGCAGACGGCGTGCTGAAGTTCGACCCCGCCGTCTTCGTCGATGACGATGGCCGCGTCTACGGCTACTGGGGCTTTGAGCGCTCCTATGCTGCCGAGCTGGACCCCGCGACGATGGCCACCGTGAAACCCGGCACCGAGATTGTCGAGGACATGATCAGCGGCCGCAACCAGCCGGGACGCTTCCGATTCTTCGAGGCTTCCAGCATCCGTAAGATTAAGGACAAGTACATATTCATCTACAGCCGTTTCACTGAGGACGGTGAGTTCGGGCTGCCAACCTCAAACTATACCCTGGCATACGCCTATGGCGACAACCCGCTTGGCCCCTGGACATACGGCGGCACCATCATCGACGGCCGAGGCCGTGAAATCGACGAGAAGCTCAACCCGATAGCATCGGCAACCCCCGACGGCAATACCCACGGCTCTATCTGCGAGATCAACGGCCAGTGGTACGTCTTCTACCACCGTCAGACAGGTACTAACGAGTATGCCCGCCAGGCGATGGTGGCACCCATCGACGTGATGGTTCAAGAGGGTAAAGGCGGAAAGGTAACGATCATTGAGGGTGAATATAACAGCAGCGGCTTTGCGCTGGAAGGCCTTAACCCACTTGTGCGCTACCCAGCGGGCATCGCCTGCTGGTACACGGGTCCGAAGCCTGCCACCCACGAGTGGCCGAACAATACGTTCTACGGGTCATACGTGGCTTCAGGCTATGGCACCGACGACAAGTTCGACGCTCCCTACGACCTGCGCAACAACACCAATCCCGTCGTGAACAACACCGACGGCTCCATCGTAGGCTATAAGTACTTCAACTTCAAGATTACGGCAGGTCGCAAGGACATGCAGTTGCGCATGAACCTCACGCCGCTGGGCGTTGACGGCACCATCGACATCATGTTCGACCGTCCGTGGAAATCGCAAGGCGGACATCGGTTGGGCACCATCGAGCTGAAAGCCGACATGCCTCAGCAGCCCACAGAGTTCACCGTTGACATGCCCGAACTGGGCAGGCTGGCCGACAGGTATGCCATCTTCTTCGTGTTCAAGTCTGACGTGAAGGAGAAGTCGCTCTGCACGCTCCACGACTTCGTGTTCGCGCCGGTTGAGTAACCTTCACCCTTCACCTTTCACCCTTCATATACAGCCCGTTAAGGTCGTGGAGGAAGAGTGTCGGCTTCAGGTTGTAGAAGCTGACGAAGTCGGAGGCCGACTGCTGGCCGGGGTAGGGGGCAAAGAAGTGGCCGGGACGGTCGTGGGCGTTGCGCCAGACGAGGACGTAGCTCACGGCGTGGCGGGCCAGGACGGGTGCGAGGGCTTGTGTCCACCAGTCGGGTGTGCGCAGTCCTTCAAAGCCTGTCTCGGTGAGGGCGGCAGCCTTGTCGTGCTCCTTTGCTACGCGGCACACCATCTCGAGGTTTTTGTCGAGCTTCTCTGTGTAGGCCTTAATCTCCATTCCTTCGGGGGAGAGCTGGGGTGGGGCCGAACAGTAACAGTCAAGTCCCATCAGGTCGATGATGTCGTCGCCAGGGTAGCGTTCCAAGTATTTCCTGTCATCGCCGTCAGGCTCGGTGCCGGGCGAGTAGGCGTAGAGGGCATTGACGACACCTTTCTCTTTAAGACGGCTGACGGTGAGCTGCCACAGAGCCTTGTACTGCTCGGGCGTGCAGTGGTCGCTGCCCCACCAGAACCAGGAGCCGGTGTGCTCGTGCCAAGGGCGGAACAGCACGGGGACACGGACACCATAGGGCGTCTCTAAGGAATTGAGGAAGGCGGCTACACGGTCGAGCCAGGTCAGGAACAAGTCGTGGCGCTCACCACCTTTGAGCACGGCGGCAGCCCCCTCCAAACCTCCCCCCGTAGGGGAGGCTTCTATCCATGACGTGCCGCCAGTGAGCGGGTTGTTAAGGTGCCACGATAGGGTGATCATGCCGCCTCGGTCGTAGTGAGCCAGGATTTCCTGACGGATGCGGCTGAACGGGACACCGTCGAGGTTCACGGTATCACCTAATTCTAAGTGACCGAGGTCGAAACTTAGCAGGGCAGGGAAATCGCCGCAGACGCTCTTAACATCGGAGCGCTGATGAACCGTAGAGTCGTTGTCGCAGTCGGCTTTCCAGCCAATGCCATAGACGGTGTCGTCGTGGTGGCCGAACATGTAGACAGCGCTGTCGCTCAGAGCCTTGAGGTTTGTCAGCAGGTTTTCTGTCAGTTGTGTCCGTCCGCTGTCGGCCAGCGGGTCGTTGCTATTCTTCTTGTTGTTGCTACAGGCGGTCAGCAACAGTGCCGCTGTGGTCAAAATAATGTAATGCTTCATCGGGACTTATTTCAGATTGGGTAGTTGGTCGCGGGTGATGACATCGGGACTGCTCATGGCGGCTTTCCACCACGAGTCGCTACACATCGTGTCGGTAGAACCTTCTCCGCCCTGGTACCACACCATAAAGTGGCTCCAGCATGCACCCGCCTGCCAGAAGTCGGAGGGGCGTGCGGCCTCGTTGCCGGTATAGCCGTCTAGCCCACATTCGCCCAGCGCCACCATCTTCGTCGGGTAGCGTGATTGAATCTCGGTAAACTCCTGCTGGTTCCTGGCGCCGTTGTAGCCGTAGAGGTCGCGGGCCACGATGTCGACATACTGGTCGCCGGGATACCAGTCGGTGTCTTGGCGGTACTGGCTGCTGTAGCCGTTGTAGTTCTGGGTGGTCCATACCCAGATGAGGTTGTGGATGCCCTTCTGCTGGAAATAGTCGAACATCGTCGTCCAGAGCCGCTTGCAGACTTCGGCACCGTCGTAGCCCCACCAGAACCAGGATCTGGTCCAGTCGGCCTGCTGTCGGGCTGTAGCATTGCCGGCAGCCTCGTGGAAGGGTCGCCAGGTAGCGGCGATGCCTGCGTCCTGCAGCTTCAGCATGGTGGCGACGACCTTGTCCATCTGACCGTAGAACCACTTGTGCTCCCAGGTGCCTTCCTTCAGCGCATTGGCTGCACGGAAGGTAGTCTCCGAGGGCGTACAGGTGTAGTCGGTGGAGCCTTCGCGCTTGGGCACGTTGAAGTGCCACATCAGCTGAACCAGTCCGCCGGCGTCTGTCCACTGCTGGACGGGCTTGATGGTGGTATAGTCAATCCAGTTGGCAGGGGAGAAGCAGATGTGTATGAAGTCGTAGCAGTTCATGGCCGGATACTTGCCCGTCAGTTGATGGACCTTCTCGGCGCAGTCGTTGTTCCAGTTGACGTTGGCCATGACGCTCGATATGGTCTTCTTGCCGTACTGTTGCAGCAGGTAGCTGTAGAGCTTAAGGGCTGCATCGGTGGTGGCAGCGACGGGGGCTGACGAAATGCTGCCGCCGGGCGAAGGTTGTGGCTGTTGCTTGGCGGCTGTCTTGAAATGGAGTGTCAGCGCAGGCGCCTTGACGCTGGCATCAGCGGCAGCGACAACGGCTCCTTCGGCCAGTGTGAGCGTGTAGTTGGTATCGTCGCTGAGGCTGAGGGGAATCTCGACTGTCTGGCCGTTGGCCCTGGCCATAAGCCTTGCTCCATTAAGTGTGATGTTGGCATTGCCGGGCACGAGGACGCCGGTGCTGTAGGTCAGCGTCAGCATGGTTGTGGCGGCTGCGTCCACTTCAGCACCGTCGGTGATGCTCTGGCCTGTCAATGTGAGGCTGATGGTAGGTGCCGGCGATGGCGTGACGCTGTTCGCTTGTTCGTCGTCGCTGCTGTCGCTGCCGCAGGCCATCATCAGCAGTGGCACGATGATTAAAAGCATTCTTTTCATACGTTCTGTGCGAATAGTGAAGGCAGACTCACGCAGTGGGTCTGCCTTCACTTGGTTGTTGAGAGGTAACCCTTATTCAGTTGCCTCCAGAATGGGTGACTTGTTCCAGATGGTGTCGAACCAGTAACCCTCGTCGGTGCTGGTGCAGGCCTTGATCATCATGGGCACGACCGTCTCGGCGTCGTTGTACCATTCGCCGGTGGCGTGGTTGAGATAGTCGTTGGCCTCGTCGCCGCTGCCCTTGGCGTTGTTGTCCCAGACGAACATCGGGATGCCGGCCAGGTAGGCTGCACGGCAGAAGAACTCAAGGTAGTATTTGCGGAAGGCATTGGCCTGGCTGGTGGTCTGCCAGACGCAGCCATACTCACCGAGGTAGCAGGGGATTCCCTTCTCGATGTAGGCAGTGCGGAGCTTGTAGAGCTGCTTGATGATATACTCCTCGTTGTTGCCGGCTACGGAGTGGGCGGGGTCGGCATTATGTCCCCAGCTGTTGACGCCAGAAGTCTCCGGTGCGAGGCAGAAGTTGTAGGGGTCGTAGCTGTGGACGGCCACGATGAGGCGCTTGGCCGGATCGTCGGGCAGCACGAAGTGGTCTATCGTCATGTCGATGTTGGCGGCGTAGCCAGCAACGGCAATCCAGCGTGTGGCATTGTTGCCTCCCGTGGCACGGATGGCATTGACGGCATACTGGTTCCACTGGTTGAGCAGGGCATACTCCGCATCGGAGCCGCCGCCCCAGTTGTCGCCTGCGTGAACCTCGTTGAAAGTCTCGAAGATGAGCTGGTCGCCGTAGTTGGCAAAGCGAGTTGCCACCTGTGTCCACAGCGTGACGATGAGTGCTGAGTCGGCCTTGGCGACGCTGGCATCGCCGGCGGCGTTGCCCAGATTGGTCTCGAACGAGTCGTGGTGGGTGTTGATGATGACATTCAGACCGGCACCGATGGCCAGGTCGACGGCAGCTGCCACCTCGTTGAGATAGTCGGCGCTGATGACGTTGCTCTCATTCATGTGGTCAGTCCACGTGACGGGCATACGTAGCGTCTTGGCACCGACCGAAGCCAGCGTCTGGAAGGGGGCAGCGGTCATCTTGTCCACGCCGTCCCAGTAGCCCCAGCCATTCTTGATGGCATCGCCGCTGGTGTCGAAGTGGTTGCCGAGGTTCCAGCCCCAGCCCAGCTTCTGGGTGATGGCTGTCGCATCATTGGACGGCAGACTGCCGATAGTCCACGTCAAGCTGATTTCCTTGTCGTAGGGGGCGCCCTGAGAACCGACGATGAGACCGGCGGGAATGACGAGGTTCTGCGTCTTCTTGAAGTCGACGTCGGCAGTGATGGTGAGCGTGGGAGCTGCACCGAGTACCAGTGCCTTCTTCACAGGCGTGCCGTTGAGCGTGATTTTCGAGGCATTTGCCGTTGCAAAGCCAATGTTCTTGTCGAAGGTGATGGTGAATGTCTGCTCACCGAAGAGCAGCGGCTCAGACGTTTCGGGCGTTGCCGATACGAGCTGAGGAGCCCCCACAATAGGGATGTCGTACTGGGCATCGGTGTCGTTGCAGGCTGTGGCGAGTAGTGCCACAGCTGCAACGGTCAGCATATTATATATCTTCTTCATATTCGTTGTCGTTTTCGTTATCGTTATTCAATCGTTACTTTGGTGCAGACGACGTTGTCGCCGTTGAGCAGGAACGAGCCGCCCCAGCCGCCTGACGTTGTGATGTGCTCATAGATGTAGTCGGTGACGGTAATCTCAAGGGCACCGTTGTGCTCGGCGAGGTTCCAGTTGCCGTTGTTGAAGTCGCAGCCGTCGAAGGCTGAGGCCGGATTCCAGTGACCGTCGACAATCTGGCAGTTCCAGGCGGCGTCCGTAGCCGTGAGGTAGACGCGGATGATGCTTCCCACCTTCATGCCTGCGGCCAGCAGCTCGGCTCCGCCGTCGCTGAGGATATAGGGCTGTCCGCCCCAGTCGTCGGCTACGGCCTCGCCAGTCCAGACGGTTTCCTCGACAGACTCGTAGTGAGTCGTCGTGATTCTGTCAACGACAACGTTGTCGCCGTTGAGTACGAAGACGCCTCCCCACCACTGCTGTTTGAATGCAGCGTCCAGCATCTCCTCAGTCACAACAAGACTGTAATAGCCCTTGTTGGCATCGAGGTCATACTCAGTGAACTTGCCGCCTTCCGTGTCGTTGCCAATGCTGCACACGCTTGCATAGGTGGCGCCCCAGTGGCCCTCAACAAACTCAATCTTCCAGTCAGAAGACAGCGGAGTGATGTGGAAACTGATGATGTCGCCTGCAACGACACCGGCATCTTTCAGTTCCTGACCGGCATCAGAGAGGACATACGGCTGGTCTTTCCAGTCGTCGGCAACAGCCTGTCCCGTCCAGAGTACGGTGGTCACCTCAGTGTTGGGTATGAAGTCAATCGTGTAGGTAATCTCGCCATTTGAAGAAACAAGGCGGACCTTTGCGCCCTTCTTTGCATTGCCGGGAATACCGATTATCAGTTTGTTGCCGGAAGCCAGCACGTACTGGCAAGCCTCGCCGTTGATCTCCACTCCCGTCAGTTTGTCGCCATTGGCTACAGGCAGCGCAAACGAGTCGCCGGCTTTCAGTTCGGCATCTTCTGCGGGCATTTCCGTGAAGTAGCAGAACACGGCCTCCTGAACAGTGATGGCAGGAACGTCGGCCACAGTGGTGCCGTTGGCCAGTGTCAGCTTGGGCGTGCCGCTGAGGGCATTCATTGGGACGCTGAGCGTGATGGCCTCGGCGGAAGCGTTCTCAATGTTGACGATGTCAGAGCCGTCGCCGAACTGTACAGTCTTCACCAGGTCGAGGTTAGTTCCCTTGATGGTCAGGGTACCGCCAGCGCTGACACTTGCGTTGTCATAGCCCGTTACGATGGGCTTCACCAGCGTCGTGGCCACTTCAACCGTCTCGCCGTTGGCCATTACAAGCTGCAGGCCCTCGAGGGCTGCTTCAGGAATCGTAACCACTACCTTGTCGGTTGTAGCCTGAATGTCGGCAACAGCCTGCTCGACATTGTTGAACAGTACGGCCGTCACGAGGTCCATATCCTGTCCGCTGATGGTCAGCTGCTGGCCTGCCTTTGCAGGATTCGGCGCAGCTGTGCAGCCCGAAGGCTTCACAGTGGTCAGGGTACCGGCAGGCACCTCAATACCAGACTTGCAGACGATGACGATGTCACCGCTGGGAGCCTCGGCAGGCAAGGTGCCGATGACGCCTGTGCCGTCGTTGGCAATCTTCAATTCCTTGAGGCTGACACCAGCCACCTGCACGTCGGCCACTAGATTAAAATAGTTACCTGCGATGCTGATGGTCTCGCCGGCCTTGGCGGTGATGCTGCCAAGTGGCTCAGCCGTGTTGCGACCCTTGAGGCTGCTGACGGTGGGAGTGCCGATTTCGATGGCATCGTCAGAAGTGATAATCTGGTAGTCAAGCTCTTCGTCGGAAGCCACGGTCAGGTCGGCCGTGTAGAGCGCAATCTTACCCGTCTGTGCCTCCTCGGGTACGGCCACGGTGATGGCGTAGCGGTCGCGGCTCTTGAAGTCGGCCTCGCCGATGACCACACCGTCGGCAAAGGCAACCGACTGGATGAGGTTGAGGTAGTCGCCCTTGATGGTAATGACATCGCCAGGCATGGCCGATGCCGGTGTGAAGCCCTCAAACACGATGGGCTCGGTGTACGTCAGTTCGGTCTTGGTGGTGATGGTCTGGTTGTCCTTAGTGGTCAGCGTGACAACGCCTACCGTAGGACCGTCCTTGGGTACGGTGATGCGGATCTCGCTGGGGACGCCCGACTTCACCACGTCGAGGTTGGTGATGGCCGGTGCACCAGGTATCTGTATGCTGGCAATCTTGTCGAGGTTGCTGCCCACGAATCGCAGCTGTCCGCCGCGCATCACGGGGTTGGGGCCGTAGGCGTTGAGGCTGACACCGCCCAGATACTGGTTAGTGTCGAGGTCGTCCTCGCCGCAGCTTGCCAGCGACAGTCCTGCGAGGACCGTCACCAGCAGTGCGAATATACTGT
>JAEEGG010008595.1_pt1 | contig 23124 bp, 19 predicted proteins | sample 9134161 | NCBI WGS metagenome assembly JAEEGG01 (sample SAMN16246543, study PRJNA631951) | gut metagenome | biome: gut microbiome; feature: rumen; material: CR-attached | host: Bos | place: Iran: Karaj | collected 2018-10
GCAAATTTTATCTGATTATGGCTTATACACGACTGACTGCCGCAGAGGCTGCGGCGCTGATTAAGAATGGCGATCACATCGCCATGAGTGGCTTCACACCTGCTGGTGTAGCCAAGGCAACAACAAAGGAACTGGCCAAGATTGCTGTGGCTGAGCATGAGGCCGGTCGCGAGTTTAAGGTGGCAATCTTCACGGGTGCTTCTACAGGACAGAGCACCGACGGTGACCTGGCTAATGCACAGGCTATCCTCTATCGTGCGCCCTACACCACGAACCCTGATTTCCGCAAGCACGTGAACATGGGTGAGATTCCCTACAACGATCTACACCTTAGTCACATGGCACAGGAGCTACGTTATGGTTTCTATGGTAATGTAGATTGGGCGATTCTCGAGGTGTGTGACATCGAAGAGGTGGGTAATGACTATCGTGTCTATCTGACTGCTGCCGGTGGTATCTCTCCGACTGCTGCCCGTCTGGCCAAACACGTGATTCTGGAGTTGAACAGTTTCCATAACCCCAATGCCAAGTTCATCCATGACGTGTATGAGCCTCTGGATCCTCCTTACCGTAAGGCTATCCCCATCGAGCATGTTGGCGACCGTATCGGTGTGCCCTATGTGTCCATTCCTAAGGATAAGGTGGCTGGTGTTGTGGAGTGTAACATCCCTGATGAGGCCCGCGCCTTCAAGGACAGTGATCCCGTGACTGATAAGATCGGTTTCCTGACGGCTGAATTCCTTGTGGAAGAGATGCATAAGGGTCGTATCCCCAAGGAGTTCCTACCTCTGCAGAGTGGTGTAGGTTCAACAGCCAATGCCATCCTCGGTGCTCTTGGACAGGATAAGCATGTGCCTGATTTCAACATCTATACCGAGGTACTGCAGGATAGCGTGGTGGCTATGATGCTCAGTGGTCGTGTGAAGGATGCTTCGGCTTGTTCACTGACCGTTTCAAATGAGTGCCTGATGCAGGTGTATGACAACATGGATTACTTCAAGAATCACCTGACACTGCGTCAGAGTGAGATATCGAACTCGCCTGAGATCATTCGTCGCTTAGGTGTAATCGCCATCAATACTGCAATCGAGGCCGACCTCTATGGTAACGTGAACTCTACTCACATCAGTGGTACGAAGATGATGAACGGTATCGGTGGATCGGGTGACTTCATCCGCAACGCGTACCTTTCTATCTTTACATGTCCTTCTGTGGCTAAGGGTGGTGTGATCTCTTCGATTGTGCCGTTCGTGAGCCATCAGGACAGCTCAGAGCACGACGTGAACATCATCGTGACAGAGCAAGGTATCGCCGACCTGCGTGGTAAGGGACCCATCCAGCGTGCAGAGACCATCATCGAGAACTGTGCACATCCTGACTACAAGCAGTTGCTGTGGGATTACCTGAAGATCGCGAAGATGGGTCAGACCCGTCATAACCTGCCTGCCGCCTTCGCTATGCACGACACGTTGGCTCGCAAGGGCGATATGAAACTGACAGATTTCGCTGAATATGTGAAATAATAATAAATCCCGCTGAAACGCCAGCGGGATTTATTTTTAGGGTCTGTGATAGAACCTGGCTACGAGTGCACCGCTGATGTTATGCCAGACGCTGAAGATAGCACCTGGGATGGTGGCCATCGGGAAGGCGGCGAAGTGGAGGGTGGCGAGACTGGAGGCCAAGCCGGAGTTCTGCATACCCACTTCGATGGAGATGGCGACACGCTTGGGGTAATGCAGGCCGAGCAGACGACCGATGCTATAGCCGACAGCTAAACCACAGAGGTTGTGGAGCATCACCACCAGGATGATGAGCAGTCCGCCAGTTAGCAGGCGATTGGCTGTGTGGGCCACGACCAGAGACACGGTGAAAGCAATCATCAGAGAGGAGAAGGCAGGCAGGTAGGCCACTGCCCGTTTGGTGAATGTCGGTAGGAGTTTCTGAATGATGAGACCTGCCACGATGGGTGCAATCACGACGTAGAGGATAGACTGCAGCATGCCGATGGTATCGACATCCACGAAGGTGCCAGCCATCAGCCAAGTGAGCAGGGGTGTCATCAACGGTGCCAAGAGGGTGGAGACAGCTGTCATACCCACCGAGAGGGCGAGGTCGCCTTTTGCCAGATAGGTGATGACGTTGGAGGCTGTGCCACCAGGACAACAACCGACGAGGATCACACCCAAGGCAAGGTCAGGGGGTAGGGCAAAGGCTTTGGTCAGGATCCAGGCCAGGAGGGGCATCACCGTGAACTGTGCCAGACAACCGATCAGCACATCCTTTGGACGGCTGAAGACGATGCGAAAATCCTGTGGGTTGAGGGTCAGACCCATGCCGAACATGATGAGTCCGAGCAGTGGGTTGATGAGCCACATATCGACCGATGCCAAAGGCTCCGGCACCAATAGGGAGACTATCGCAGTCAGCAAGACCAAAACGCCCATCCAACGGGCAATAAAGTCACATATTCGTTTCATTTTTCAGTTTTTGGCTGCAAAGTTACATTATTTTATGGAAAAGTTGTATCTTTGCACGCAAATTCAATGAAATTATGGAATCAAAACTGGTTATTTACAATACGTTGACGCGCCAGAAGGAGCGCTTTGAACCCCTTCATGCACCTAATGTGGGTATGTATGTCTGCGGACCAACCGTCTATGGGGATCCCCATTTAGGACATGCCCGTCCTGCCATCACCTTCGACCTCGTGTTTCGCTATCTGAAACATTTGGGTTATAAGGTCCGTTATGTCCGTAACATCACTGACGTGGGGCATCTGGAGCATGATGCCGACGAAGGTGAGGATAAGATTGCTAAGAAGGCCCGGCTGGAGCAGTTGGAGCCGATGGAGATTGCCCAGTACTACACCAACCGCTATCATCAGGCGATGGATGCCTTAGGCGTGCTGCGCCCTTCAATCGAGCCTCATGCGACAGGTCATATCATCGAACAGCAGCAACTCGTACAGCAGATTCTTGACAATGGCTTTGCCTACGAGAGCAACGGCTCGATCTACTTTGATATCGAGGCGTATAATAAGCAATTTAAGTATGGTATTCTGAGCGGTCGTTCGTTGGAGAACATCAAGGACGCCAGTCGTGACAACCTCGATGGTGTAGGTGAGAAGCACAATCAGGCTGACTTCGCCCTATGGAAGAAAGCCCAGCCCGAACATATCATGCGCTGGCCCTCACCTTGGAGCGATGGCTTCCCCGGTTGGCACTGTGAGTGTACGGCGATGGGTAGAAAGTATCTCGGCGAGGAGTTTGATATCCATGGTGGTGGTATGGATCTGGTGTTCCCCCACCATGAGTGTGAGATTGCACAGGCTCAGGCTTCGATGGGGCATCCCGCTGTAAAGTACTGGATGCACAATAATATGATCACCATCAACGGCCAGAAGATGGGTAAGTCGTTGGGCAACTTCATCACACTGGAGCAGTTCTTTACGGGCAACCACGAGAAGCTGGAGAAAGCTTATTCGCCGATGACCATTCGCTTCTTCATCCTCTCTGCCCACTATCGTGGCACGGTTGATTTCTCTAACGAGGCACTGCAGGCTGCTGAGAAGGGCCTGGAGAAACTGATGAACGGCATTGCAGACTTGGCCCGCGTTCAGGTGTCAGACATGTGCGATGCTGAGACGGAGAAGGTGGTGAAAAGCCTGCGTCAGAAGTGCTATGATGCGATGAATGATGACTTTGCGACCCCACAGGTGATCAGTAATCTCTTCGAGGCTTGTACGGTGGTGAACAAACTCACTGACCATCAGGCTACGATCTGTGCCGACTGCCTGAAGGAACTGAAAGAGACGATGGAACTCTTTGCTTTCGACATTCTTGGGCTGAAGGCAGAGAAGAGTGGTTCTAACGACAGTCGTGAAGAAGCCTTTGGAAAGGTGGTGGATATGGTACTCGAACTGCGTGCTAAGGCGCGTGCAGCGAAAGACTGGGCTACCTGTGATAAGATCCGCGATGAATTGAAAGATGCCGGTTTCGAGGTGAAGGACACGAAAGACGGTGTCACTTGGAAACTGAATAAATAAAGGAGAGCCTACGGGAGACCGTAGGCTTTTTTGGTCATCTCTACGGCGAGGGTCTCTTCACGGAAATCCTCGAACGAGAGATAGTCGAGTCCTTGATAGGGACGGTCCGTACCCCAGGAGTTTTTCATGATGAAGTATTTCTGTCCTTTGTCGTCGTGGGCGATGCCGACAATCGCCATCGCATGGCGTTCACTCTCCCAACAGACACCATGATGCTGGCGTACGGCACGCTCCGTCTTTGCCAACAGCGAATCTATGGGGATGTTATAAAATCGGTCGTGCATCCAATTGTCAGGAAGGTCGATATCCACTTCCTGGTTGTAGGGCTCCTCGTCGTTGCTTGTCAGAGCGATATACTCGTCAGGGGCACAGACGCTGCGGGCAAACTCCTGTGGGGTGTAGGTGGCACCTAACATGAACACCCAGCGAGGGGCGGGCGTCTCTACCTTCCGCATCGCATCATAACCCACGATACCGTATTTCTGGATGAGGTTGATGAGTGTCTTACCCATGCCCCGTTTGCTTTCCGGTGCCTGAGGTTCCTCTTCCATCTTCTTTTCAATATAATAAGGTGAGAGGTTCACGGAGTCACCCCAGCTGAGATGCTCTGTCTCGATGGCAGCCAGCATCGCATAGATCCAGCAGGTCTGGCTCTCCCCTTGGTTCTTTACGGGCGTCATACGGTTCAGCACTTCATGGGTGAAGTGCTCGGGCTCCCGATGCGAACAACCGATGCAAAACAGGAAGGCTATTAAAAGATATAAAAATCTTATCATCGCGTGCAAAGATAAGAAGATTTTTTTGTATATTTGCACCCGTAATGGAAAAAAACATTAAAGCATACGAGATCATGGCCCCTGTGGGCTCACCAGAATCATTGGCAGCGGCGATCCAGGCTGGTGCTGACAGCATCTACTTCGGTATTGAGAAGTTGAATATGCGGGCGCATTCGGCCTCGACATTCACCATCGACGACCTGAAGGAGATGGCTCAGACCTGTAATGCGCATGGTATCAAGAGCTATCTGACGGTGAATACGATCATCTATGGTGAGGATATCCCTCTGATGCATGAGATCATTGATGCCGCCAAGCAGGCAGGCATCTCTGCCGTCATCGCCTCGGATGTGGCTGTGATGACCTATTGTAATCAGGTGGGACAGGAGGTACACCTCTCTACCCAGCTTAATATCTCCAATATTGAGGCTTTGAAGTTCTATGCCCAGTTTGCCGATGTGGTGGTACTGGCGCGTGAGTTGAATATGGATCAGGTGGCGGAGATCTACCGTCAGGTGGAAGAAGCACATATTTGTGGCCCCTCGGGTGAACAGATTCGCATTGAGATGTTTTGTCACGGAGCCCTCTGTATGGCTATCAGCGGCAAATGCTATATGAGTCTGCATGCAGCCAATCGCAGTGCCAATCGGGGCGAGTGTATCCAGATCTGTCGTCGCAGTTATACGGCGACGGATAATGAGACGGGTTATCAGTTGGCTATCGACAACAAATATATCATGTCGCCGAAGGATCTGAAGACAGTCCGTTTCATCGATAAGATGATGAATGCGGGTGTACGTGTGTTTAAGATCGAGGGTAGGGCGCGTGGTCCTGAGTATGTCTATACGGTTGTGAAGTGTTATAAGGAAGCCATCCAGGCGGTGCTTGACGGTACGTTCACGGACGAGAAGAAAGATCAGTGGGATGAGCGTCTCGCCACCGTTTTCAACCGAGGCTTCTGGGACGGCTACTATCAGGGGCAGACCATGGGTGAGTGGAATAAGAACTACGGTTCGAATGCCACTGAGCGTAAGGTGTATATCGGCAAAGGGGTGAAATACTTTTCCAAGTTAGGTGTGGCTGAGTTTACTGTTGAGGCTAATACCTTTAAGGTGGGCGACAAGATGCTGATCACGGGACCAACCACTGGTGTGATGTATGTCACGGCCGATGAGATTCATGGCGATAACGGTCCTGTTGAGGTGGCAGAGCAAGGTACCCGTGTGTCGATTGCCGTAACAGGAAAAATCAGACAGAGCGACAAGCTCTTCAAACTAGAACGTGTAGAACCTGCAGATTAAAAATGGATATGGAAATGAACTGTTATAAGAAAATTTGGATGCTGGTTATCATCCTGACTTTAGGTTTAAACAGTCTACCGCTGACCGTGTCGGCGCAGGACGAAACGCTTGTGTTTACACCCCAGTGGACGGCGCAGGCACAGTTTGCCGGCTATTATGTGGCTGAGGTTAAGGGTTTTTACCGCGAGGCTGGTGTCAAGGTGCGTATAGAGCACCCCTCATCCACACAGCCCGCCATGAGTCGCTTACGTAATAATGAGTGTCAGGCCACGACGCTGCAAGTCTGTCAGGCCCTGGAGATCGTGGACGGCGGTGTCCCCTTGGTCAATATCCTGCAAACATCCATGAACAATGCGATGGTGATTGTGTCAGCCCGCAATCAGGACCCGCTCAAGCAGAAAGGTGCCCGTGTGGGTATCTGGAGTGTAGGGTTTGGTCAGCTGGCCATCTGCATGAGTATCAAGGATCACCTGGATTACAAATTTGTGCGGTTTGCCCAGAATGTCAACCTGTTTGTGGCTGGTGCACTCGACGCCACACTGGCTATGAGCTACAACGAGTACTACCAGTTGGTGCAGGCAGGTATGACGATAACCGACAAGAATGTATATCGTTTCTGTGACCACGGTTATAACGTGCAGGAGGATGGCGTGTATATGACGCGCGAATATTACCAGAAGCACCGCGATCAGGCTCGCCGCTTTGCCCAGGCCAGCCGTAAGGGGTGGGAGTGGGCTGCCCAGCATCCCGAGGAAACGCTCGAGATTGTGATGAAGTATGTAGATAGGGAGAAGATCCCAACCAACCGCGTTATTCAGGAGCTGATGCTCAAGGATATACTGCGCCTTCTGGTGGATCGTGAGTCGAAGAAACGCGAATTCCGTTTGCGTCCTGATATGGTGAAACTGGCCAGCCGCTTAATGGTGGAGAACCAGATGCTGGATCGTGAGATAACATACAGTGAGTTAGTTGATAATTGATAGTTGACAGTTATAGATTATGGGTATAGTAGATATTCGTCAGAAACTCTCCGTCAGAGTAAGCGTGTGGGTAGTCTTGTTTGCCGCCGTGATCTTCATTGCCGCCCTCAGTTTCCTGTTCTATCAGTCACGTGAGGCTGTGCGACAGGAGGCCATCAACCGTGCCACTACTATCCTGGATCGTACGTCACTTCAGGTAGAGGGCATCCTGAATCGTGTAGAGGTGGCCTCTCAGATGACCGAATGGTTGGTGCAGCGACACCCCGAGGTGGCCGACTCGATGTTTGTGTATAGCGAGGGTATGTTGCGTAACAATCCTGATTTCTATTCTTGTTCTATCGCCTTCGAGCCTTACTATTTCAAGGATTATGGTCGCTATTTCTCGGCCTACGCTAAGCACGATGGCGGCAGGATCCGTACTATACAGGGCGGCAGCGACCACTATCAGTATTTCTTTATGGACTGGTATCTCATGCCTACACTGCTCGGCCACCCTTGCTGGACTGAGCCATATATGGACTTGGATGCCCCTACCAATACCTACGAGATGGTGACCAGTTATTGCCAGACCATCAAGAATAAACAGGGTAATGTCATTGGCATCATCAACACCAGTCTCTCGCTGAACTGGCTCTCGCAGACCATCTCGGCTGTGAAGCCTTATCCCAACTCCTACAGTATTATGGTAGGCCGTGGCGGTACTTATTTTGTGCATCCCGACACGACGAAGATTACGCGCCAGACGATTTTTACCCAAACGCTGCTGAAGCCCGATACGGCTATGACTGCATTGGGTCATGCCATGCAGCGTGGGGAAGAGGGCATGCGCCACATGAATATGGATGGCAAGGACTGCTATGTGTTTTACAAGCCACTCGGGAAAACTGGCTGTTCGATGGCTATCGTGTGTCCTGAGAGCGATATCTTCAGTGGGTTCGACCGCCTGCGCCACACCGTAATGGCGATTGTTTGTGTGGGTCTGTTGGTGATGTTGTGCGTATTTATCCACATTATCACCCGTGAGCTCAAACCATTGCGACGTTTGGCCCATGAGGCCGAGACCATTGCTTCGGGTCAGTTTGATACGCAGTTACCTGACTTCCAGCGAACTGATGAGATTGGTCAGCTGAGCCACTCGTTCGGTAATATGCAGCAGTCGCTTGTGCGTTATATCGAGGAGCTGAAGCTTACCACAGCCCAGAAAGCCTCAATAGAGAGTGAGTTGAATGTGGCCAGCAATATTCAGATGAGTATGCTGCCCAGCGTGTTCCCCAACCGCGAGGGATTAGATATGTTTGCCTCTACGGCCCCTGCCAAGGAGGTAGGTGGTGATCTGTATGGTTATCTGCTCAAGGATCACAATCTGTACTTCTGTGTAGGTGACGTGAGTGGCAAAGGTGTACCTGCCTCACTGTTCATGGCTCAGGTAACACGACTGTTCCGTACATTGGCCAACCAGCAGTTGACACCTGCCGACATCTGTACACAAATGAATGAGGCTTTGTCGGGTGACGAGAACCCCACGAATATGTTTGTCACGCTATTTGTGGGTCTGGTCAACCTTCAGTCGGGTCACCTGATGTTCTGTAATGCCGGCCATAACCCGCCTGTCATTGGCGGTGGAGAGCATCATGGCGAGTTCCTGGAGATGTTGCCCAATTTTCCGATCGGTGTGCTGCCAGGTTTGGAGTTCCAAGGCGAGGAGATTGACAGTATCAAGGGCCGTGCACTGTTCCTCTATACCGACGGATTGAACGAGGCCGAAAACCGCCAGCACGAGGAGTTTGGCGATGACCGTCTGCTTTCTATTCTACGCGATACCCACTTCGAAACAGCCCAGCAGGTAGTAGAGACGCTGGCTGCAGAAGTTGAGAAACATCGCGACGGTGCAGACCCCAACGATGACCTCACCATGATGTGCCTGCGCATGCAATAATTTGATTAGTATAATAACTTTTTAGAGAAATATTTAAACGATGACAATAAACGAGATTCAAGACGGGATTATCGAGGAGTTCTCTGGACTTGACGACTGGATGGATAAGTACCAGTTGCTCATTGACCTGGGTAACGAACTGACGCCCCTCGATGAACGCTATAAGACAGAGCAGAACCTGATTGACGGTTGCCAGAGTCGTGTGTGGCTTCAAGCTGATTTAGTGGATGGGGTGATCCACTTCACGGCAGAGAGCGATGCTCTGATCGTGAAGGGGATCGTGAGTCTGCTCATCCGTGTGCTCTCTGACCATACACCACAGGAGATCCTTGATGCTGATCTCTATTTCATTGAGGAGATCGGTCTGAAGGAACACCTCTCGCCAACCCGTTCAAACGGTCTGGTAGCTATGGTGAAGCAGATACGTGCTTATGCACTGGCGTTTGGAGGAATGAAACATTAAACATTATAATAATAACCAACAAAATATGATTCAGACAGTAGTAAAGAGAGACGGCCGCATTGTGGGCTTTAATGAACAGAAGATTATGGCAGCCATCCGTAAGGCCATGCTTCACACCGACAAAGGTGAGGATGAGCGCCTGTTGTACCAGATCACTGACCACATTGCCCAATGTGGCGACAGTCAGATGACGGTGGAGCAGATACAGGATGCAGTCGAGGTGGAACTGATGAAGTCGAGCCGTAAGGATGTGGCTCAGAAGTACATCGCCTATCGTAATCAGCGTAGTATCGCCCGTAAGGCCAAGACCCGTGATGTATTCCTTGATATCGTGAACATCAAGAACAACGATGTGACACGTGAGAATGCGAACATGAATGCTGATACCCCTGCAGGCATGATGATGAAGTTCGCCTCAGAGACCACAAAGCCTTTTGTAGATGATTATCTCCTCTCTGAAGATAGTCGTGATGCGGTAGAACACAACTATCTCCACATCCACGATAAGGACTATTACCCCACCAAGTCGCTCACTTGTGTACAGCATCCGCTGGATAACATCCTGACCTGTGGCTTTATCGCTGGTCATGGTGCCTCACGCCCTGCCAAGCGTATCGAGACGGCTTCCGTGCTGGCTTGTATCTCGATGGAGTGTACACAGAATGAGATGCATGGCGGACAGGCTATCCCTGCCTTCGACTTCTATCTGGCTCCTTATGTGCGTCTGAGCTATATCGAGGAGCTGAAGGCCCTTGAGGATCTGACGGGCGAGGACTATAAGGATCTCTATGAGGAGCCGTTGATAGATTATATTAAGAAGCCGCTCGATGGTCTGACGGGTAAGGAACGTGCCCAACAGCATGCTATCAACAAGACCGTGGGACGTGTCCATCAGTCGATGGAGGCTTTCATCCACAATATGAACACCATCCACTCGCGTGGTGGTAACCAGGTGGTGTTCTCATCCATCAACTATGGTACGGATACCAGTGCTGAGGGCCGTTGTATCATGCGTGAGATCCTGCTCTCCACCTATGAGGGCGTGGGCAATGGCGAGACCGCCATCTTCCCCATTCAGATCTGGAAGAAGAAGCGTGGCGTGAACTACCTGCCTGAGGATCGTAACTTCGACCTCTATCAGTTGGCTTGTAAGGTGACGGCGCGTCGTTTCTTCCCCAACTTCCTGAACCTGGATGCTTCTTATAATCAGGACAGTGAGTGGCGTGCTGACGATCCGAAGCGATATATCCATGAGGTGGCTACGATGGGTTGTCGTACCCGTGTGTTTGAGAACCGTTTCGGACCTAAGACCAGTATCGGTCGTGGTAACTTGTCGTTCTCTACCATTAACATCGTGAAACTAGCGCTCGAGTGTCGTGAGGAACAGGATCAGCAGAAGCGTATCGATATGTTCTTCGCCAAGCTCGACCACATGCTTGAACTGACTGCCAAGCAGCTCGATGACCGTTTCCAGTTCCAGAAGACGGCCTTTGCCAAGCAGTTCCCCCTGCTGATGAAGAGTCTGTGGATCGGTGCCGACAAGCTGGGTGCTAATGATACCATTGAGAGTGTGATCAATCAGGGGACACTGGGTATCGGCTTTATCGGTCTGGCAGAGTGTCTGGTGGCTCTGACGGGTAAGCATCATGGTGAAAGCGAGGAAAGTCAGGCCCTCGGTCTGAAGATTGTCGGATATATGCGTCAGCGCATCAATGATTTCTGCGAGCAGTATCATCATAACTACTCTGTATTGGCTACACCGGCTGAGGGCCTGAGTGGTAAGTTCACGAAGAAAGACCGTAAGCAGTTTGGTGTCATCCCGGGTGTGACCGATCGCGACTACTATACCAACTCCAACCATGTGCCAGTGTATTACAAGTGTTCTGCCCGTCATAAGGCTGAGGTGGAGGCACCTTATCATGAGATGACGCGTGGTGGACATATCTTCTACGTGGAGATCGATGGTGATGCCACTCATAACCCACAGGTGATCATGAGTGTGGTGGATATGATGGATCAGCTTGATATGGGTTATGGCTCTGTGAATCACAACCGCAACCGCTGTATGGACTGTGGCTATGAGAATGCCGACGACCATCTGGAGAAATGTCCGAAGTGCGGCTCTACCAATATTGACAAGCTGCAGCGTATCACCGGTTATCTCGTGGGAACCACCGATCGTTGGAATAGTGGTAAACTGGCTGAGCTCAACGACCGTGTGACACACATCGATCACGGACAGCAAGACCTGTTTGGATGATTCGAGTACTCGATATCATAGAAGATACGATGGTGGATGGTCCGGGTTTCCGGACCTCCATCTATTGTGCCGGGTGCCGTCATAAGTGCCCGGGCTGTCATAATCCCCAGTCGTGGGATTTCAAAGGCGGGCGCGAGATGAGTACGGAGGAAATCATGAAAATCATCGTGGCCGATCCCTATGCCAACGTCACCTTCACGGGTGGTGATCCCATGTACCAGTGTGATGGCTTTGCGGAACTGGCACGGGCCATACATAGACAGACAAATAAGGATATCTGGTGCTACACAGGATTCTCCTTCGAATCGTTGATCACCCGTGCCCAGCGTGAGCTGTTGGAGCTGCTCGATGTGCTGGTGGATGGGCCGTATATCGAGAAACTGCGTGACCCGGACCTGTTGTTTCGAGGCTCTTCCAACCAGCGGCTGATCGATGTGCAGAAGTCGCTCTATAGTGGACAGACCGTACTATGGAATCCTGACGTCACCATTACCATCTGAAGCCTTTTCTTTCCCTATAGGAAACTTTTCTCGAAAGATTTTTCCCTTTTTCTGTGAAAGTATAGGAAAAAAGATGTATTTTTGCAGAAAATTAGTTGGTATTATGGCAAAGAACTCCAAATGGCAGGATGATTACTGGCTTTTGCTGATGCAGCTTTATCTGCAGAAACCTGTGGGACTGAAGCCGATGTACAGTCGGCGGATGGTCGAATTGAGTCTTGAAATCCATGTCTCTCCTGATACACTTTTCAACAAGATGTGCCAGTTGGCTAACTTAGAGACGCCTCGTGTGGAACATCTCTGGGAGACCTATGGCCAGAATCCTAAGAAACTGGCCCGTGCTGCCCGTCTGATGCGTGAGATGAAAGGCTTTAATAATGCCGGAGAGTTCTATAGTGGTGTAGAGGTGAACGAGAGTTTTGAGAAGGACTTCAAGCCTGTGGCCGAGGGCGAGACTGTGACACCTGTCATGTTGACGCTGATTCTCGATCTCTATTTCCGTTTGACACCGATTACGATGGTGGCTGCCACGCCTGAAGTCCAGGAGTTGGCCCGTCTCATAGGTATGCGATCTGCCGAGGTAGAAGAGGTGCTGAAGGTGTTCCAATGTTGCGATCCCTATCTGAAACGTAAAGCGGATCCATCTGCTCGTCTGTTGGCCCCCTGCAAGGAGATATGGCGTCGCTTTGGTAATGCCGATACCCAGATGCTGGCATCTTATGCCGCACAGTTGAAAGCGTATTTCAAATAATGTCACAAAGTCAGATACAAGAGCAATTACAGCAGCTGAAACAGGGACAGGCTTTCTCACATCAGCAGTTGTTACAGGCATCTCTGATAGAGTTGCCCATCACGCAGTTGATGGATCGTATCACCACGGAGATGAATGACAACCCCGCCCTTGAGACGGATGCTTCTTATGATGGTGCTGACGAGCCGGAATACCAGGACTATTCCGACCATCAGGATTTTGGCGATGCTGATGACTTTGAGTCGCGTAGTGAGCGTGAAGAGCGCCAGTCGGCTCTCGACGATGCCCTCAGTAATATGGGGCGCGATGACGATGAACTGCCCGTCTATCATGGTGGCAACTCGGTGGCTGAGGAGCGTGAGGAGATAGTCTATGGCGAGAGCGTGTCGTTCTACGATCAGCTGAAGGAGCAGATGGGTGAACTCGACATGACTGATACCCAACGCTATGTGATGGAGTATCTGATCGGTTCGTTAGAGGATGATGGTCTCTTGCGGAAGGATCTTGGGGCTATCTGCGATGAACTGGCTGTGTATCATAATATCGACGTGACAGAACAGGAGCTTCTACAGGTCCTTCATTGGTTACAGACGTTCGATCCTGCAGGTATCGGTGCCCGTTCGCTGCAGGAATGCCTCTTGTTGCAGATCGACCGCAGGGATCCTTCTCGTCTCAAGGACCTGATGACGAAGGTGGTGGAGAGCTTTTTCGATGAGTTTACCAAGAAACACTGGGATAAGATCCAGACCTCGCTGTCGTTGAACGATGCACAGGCTGAGGCTCTCTTCCGTGAACTGCGTAAGCTGAATCCCCGTCCAGGGGCTTCCTTAGGAGAGACCGTCGGACGTAATATGCAGCAGATCACCCCCGATTTCATCGTTGACACCTTAGACGATGGTACGGTCACCTTCACGCTCAATAATGGCGAAGTGCCTGAGCTGAAGGTGTCTCAGTCTTTTGTGGATTCCATGAAGGAATATCAGCAGAACAAGGAGCATCTGAGTCGTCAGACGAAGGAGGCTCTGCTCTATATCAAGAAAAAGGTCGATGCTGCCCAGGGCTTCATCGAAGCCATCAAGGTGCGTCGTCATACACTCACCGTCACCATGCGTGCCATCATCCAGTTGCAGCACCAGTTCTTTGTCGATGGTGATGAGGCTTCCCTGCGCCCAATGATTCTGCGTGATGTGGCAGAGAAGACAGGTCTCGATCCCTCGACGATCTCACGTGTCAGCAACTCCAAGTATGCCCAGACCCGTTGGGGCACTTTCCCCCTGCGTCATTTCTTCAGCGATGCCTATGTCACGGAGAGTGGTGAGGAACTGTCCACCCGTCAGATCAAGGCGGCCCTCCGTGATATCATCGACGGTGAAGACAAACGTCGTCCGTTGAGCGATGATGCCCTGAAGGAAGAACTGGCCCGTCGCGGTTTCCCTATAGCCCGTCGTACGGTAGCCAAATATCGTGAACAATTAGGTATCCCCATAGCCCGACTCCGACGATGATGCGATTGAATAGAGAGAGAAATATCATTTTGACGGCCAGGATCATAAGTTTGGTGTTCACGCCCTTCTATCTGCCGTTGGTGGGACTGATGGCACTGTTCGTGTTCAGCTATCTCGGTCTGATGCCTTGGGCCTATAAGCTCCAGTTGCTCACGCTGGTCTATGTGTTTACCATCCTCCTGCCCACGATTCTGATTCATATCTATCGTCGCTATAGAGGGTGGAACCTGATCGACTTGGGGCATAAGGAGCGCCGTATCGTGCCTTATGTCATCTCCATCCTATGCTATTTCTTTTGCGTCTATCTGATGGACTTGCTCCATGTTCCCCATTTCATGGGTACGATCCTTTCTGCGGCGCTGTTCATTCAGGTGGTTTGTGCGCTGATCAATGTGTGGTGGAAGATCTCCACCCATACGGCTGCTATCGGCGGTGTGGCTGGCGCCCTCTTCGTGTTTGGTGAGTTGTTCGGCTTTAACCCCGTGTGGTGGCTCTGTGTCGTGTTCATCCTGGCAGGTCTGCTTGGTACGAGTCGTATGATTCTCCGTCAGCACTCGCTGGCGCAGGTCGTCGCAGGCTTCTTGGTGGGCGTCGTCTGTTCGATATTAGGATTGATTTATTTATAAGTATATGAAACCATTAGTAAGTATCATCATGGGCAGCACCAGTGACCTGCCCGTTATGGAGAAAGCCTGCAAGCTGCTCGATGAGCTGCAGGTGCCTTTTGAAGTAAACGCCCTTTCTGCCCATCGCACCCCCGATGCCGTAGAGGCATTTGCCCGTACTGCAAAGGATCGTGGTATCAAGGTGATCATTGCCGGTGCCGGTATGGCAGCCGCCTTGCCAGGTGTCATCGCTGCCTCTACCACGTTGCCTGTTATCGGTGTACCCATCAAGGGTATGCTCGACGGCCTTGACGCCATGCTCTCTATCATCCAGATGCCCCCAGGTATTCCTGTGGCTACTGTCGGTGTCAATGGGGCTCAGAATGCTGCAATCCTTGCCGTTCAGATGATGGCCCTTTCCGATGCCGATCTGGCTCAGCGTCTGGCCGTCTATAAGGGAAACCTGCGTGTAAAGATTGAGAAAGCCAATCAGGAGTTGGCAGAGATTAAGTATCAGTTTAAGACCAATTAAATGTACCAGAGAAGACAATCCACAGAGGCCCGTGTCGGTGGTATCGGCATTGGCGGACAAAATCCCATCCGCATCCAGTCGATGGGAACGGTAGATACAAATAACACTGAAGGTTGTGTGGCTCAGGCCAAGCGTATCATCGACGCAGGTGGCGAACTCGTACGTTTCACCACCCAGGGTGTTCGTGAGGCAGAGAATATGAAAAATATCTCGGCTCAGTTGAAGGCCGACGGCTATCAGACCCCGCTCGTGGCCGATGTTCATTTCACGGCCCATACGGCCGATGTCGCTGCCCTCTACTGCGAGAAGGTGCGTATCAACCCAGGTAACTATGTGGATCCGGGTCGCACGTTCAAGCATCTCGAATACACGGATGAGGAATATGCAGAGGAGCTGAGGAAGATCGAGCGCCAGCTGGTGCCTTTCCTGAATATCTGTAAGGAGCATCATACGGCCGTCCGCATCGGTGTGAACCACGGTTCGCTCTCCGACCGCATCATGTCGCGCTATGGTGATACCCCAGAGGGTATCGTTGAGAGCTGCATGGAGTTCCTGCGTATCTTCAAGCGAGAGCACTTCAACGATGTGGTCATCTCCATCAAGGCTTCCAACACCGTGGTGATGGTCACCACCGTTCGCTTGCTTGTTCAGACGATGGACAAGGAGGATATGCACTATCCGCTTCACCTGGGCGTCACGGAGGCTGGTGAGGGCGAGGATGGCCGCGTCAAGTCGGCTGTCGGCATCGGTGCCCTGCTTACAGAGGGTATTGGCGACACTGTGCGCGTGTCGTTGTCAGAGGAGCCTGAGTTCGAGATTCCCGTGGCCCGCAAACTCGTTGACATGATTGCCGAGTGTGCTGAGTTAAGGGAAAAGGCAGAGGCCAGCATTCAGGATGATACCGTCACCCTCGCTGTCGATGCCCCCGACTGGGAAACACTCCAGTTGAAAGCTGCTATGGCCGTAGGTGCCCTCTTCATCGATAAGAAAGCCCACAAGCTCACCATTCTCAACTCTCAATTCCCATCTGAAAAGCTTGTAGAGCTTGCTGATGGTATCCTTCAGGCAGCCCGTATTAAGTTCACGAAGACGGAATATATCTCCTGTCCTGGTTGCGGTCGTACACTCTACAACCTTCAGGAGACCATCGCCAAGATCAAAGCTGCCACGAAGGATCTCGTGGGCTTGAAGATCGGTATCATGGGCTGTATTGTGAACGGCCCTGGCGAGATGGCCGATGCCGACTACGGCTATGTCGGTGCCGGCAGAGGTAAGATCTCCCTTTACAAGGCCAAGGAGTGTATCGAGAAGAATATCCCCGAAGAAGAAGCCGTAGAACGGCTCATCGAATTTATTCGGAAAGACAGAGAATAATCCACTTTTCTAAAGGATAAAGAGGACACTTGGAAAATACCAGGTGTCCTCTTTTTGCTTGTATTTCTTTCGGGTCGGTTATGACAAGAAATATAGCAGGAATTTAACACTTCTGCAAAGGCGCTTCTGGAGAATGAAGAAAAAGGGGAATCGTGATTCGTAGCGTTTTTTACTGCCACACGAGGGAGGTTTTACTGCTTGGCCTACGAAAAAATATTCCTACGTGAGGGAATAATTGCTACATTTAATAGTAAATTGTGCTGCAATTAATAGTGAAATGGGGCAAAAAAAGTAACTAAACGGACTCCATTTAGTTACTTTTCGAAACATCACGAAATGGTGATTTATATAAGTCTCAGACAGTCAACAGATTACAAAACACCTCATATTTCGCGTATTTGAGTCCCAATTCAGCATTGGTGAATTCCGCGCGATTTCTGAGCATCGGATTGTAAAAACTATTGCTGGCGTTTACTTCATCAGGATCTCACTCAGTTCCTTCATGCCTTCGGAGGCGCCCTTCTGGATCTGCTTCACACGACTGCCGGCATTGACGGGATTCGGGTCAATCAGATAGACGGGTACGTCAGGACGGGCATAGTGCAACAGGCCTGCAGCCGGATAGACCACCAATGAGGTGCCGATGATCACCAAGATGTCAGCTTCCTGTACTTCTTCCGCTGCCACGGATATGTTGGGCACCGCCTCTCCGAAGAAGACGATGAACGGACGGAGCAGTGAACCGTCGCCAGCCTTGGTGCCAGGCTCCACCTCGCAGTTGTCGGGGGTGAGTGTCTGCTGATAGCGTGGGTCATCGACATCACGGCTGGAGCAGACCTTCATCAGTTCACCATGCAGGTGGATGACCTTCGACGAACCAGCCATCTCGTGGAGGTTATCCACATTCTGCGTGACAACCGTCACGTCGTACTTCTCTTCCAGCTTAGCCACCAGCCGATGGCCTTCGTTGGGTTTCACACCCCAGCATTTCTTGCGGAGCATATTATAGAAATTGGTCACGAGCGTCGGGTCAGCCAACCAACCTTCGTGGGTGGCCACTTTCGACACGGGATAGTTCTCCCAGAGGCCGTCGGCATCGCGGAAAGTCTTCAGTCCACTCTCCACCGACATGCCTGCACCTGTTAATACAACAATCTTTTTCATAAGCATCAAGTCATTAATTCCTCTGCAAAGATAAAGATAAAAACAAAGATTAGCAGAATTAAAGGATTAAAAAAATAAAAAAAAGTAAGGCGGCAGCAAATTTTTCACTTTTCACACTTCAGTTTTCACTTATTTGTTGTAACTTTGCGCCCGATTTTAGAAGTTACACATTATTAATATAAAGAAAGAATGGATAAATTAAGCTATGCTTTGGGCCTGGGAATCGGTCAGCAGCTTGCCCAGATGGGTGCTGAGAACATCAGTGCCGACGACTTTGCACAGGCTATCAAGGATGTGCTGGAGGGTCAGGAGTTGAAGGTGAGTCACCGTGAGGCTCAGACGATTGTTCAGGAGTATTTCGCCAAGCAGAACGAGAAAATTCAGGCTGAGCGCGCCGAGCAGGGCAAGGTGCACAAGGAGGCCGGTGAGAAATATCTGGCTGAGAACGCCAAGAAGGATGGTGTGGTGACACTGCCCAGTGGTCTGCAGTATCAGGTGCTGAAGGAAGGTAACGGTAAGAAGCCTTCTGCTAAGGACACCGTGATGTGCCATTATGAGGGTACGCTGATCGACGGAACTGTGTTCGACAGCAGTTACCAGCGTGGTGAGCCTGCCACATTCCCTTTGCAGCAGGTGATCGCTGGTTGGACCGAAGGTCTGCAGCTGATGCAGGAGGGTGCTAAGTACCGCTTCTTCATCCCTTACCGTCTGGGTTACGGTGCAGGTGGCGCAGGTGCGCAGATTCCTCCGTTTGCAGCACTGATTTTCGATGTTGAGTTGATTCAAGTAGTATAAGTAATAAAGGTAATTATAAGAAATGAAGAAATTAATGTTTGTAGCCGTAATGGCTATCGTTGTTGCAGGCTTTACTGCATGTGGTAACTCGGCTCCAAAAGCCAATCTGAAGACTGATGTTGACACCATGAGTTATGCGCTTGGTATGGCTCAGACTCAGGGTCTGAAGGATTATCTCGTCAACAGCTTAGGTGTGGACACCGCTTATATGAGCGAGTTCATCAAAGGTTTGAACGAGGGTGTGAACGCTGGTGAGAATTCCAAGAAGGCTGCTTACTATGCTGGTATCCAGATTGGTCAGCAGATCTCTACCCGTATGGTCAAGGGTATCAACCGTGAGGTGTTTGGTGAAGACTCTACAAAGTCTATTTCAATGAAGAACTTCATGGCTGCCTTCATCGGTGCAACAACTGGTAAGAAGACGCTGATGACAATGGATCAGGCTCAGCTGATTGCCCAGAGCAAGATGCGTGAGATCAAGGCTCGCGAGATGATGAAGACTTATGGCCCCAATAAGGAGGCTGGTGAGAAGTTCCTGAAGGAGAATGCCAAGAAAGAGGGTGTGAAGACGCTCGATAACGGCATCCAGTACAAGGTGCTCACCGAGGGTACAGGTGCGATTCCTGCTGACACTTCACTCGTGAAGGTGAACTATGAGGGTCGTCTGATCGATGGTACCGTGTTCGACAGCTCTTACAAGCGCGGTGAGCCTGCTATCTTCCGTGCTAATCAGGTAATCAAAGGTTGGACAGAGGCTCTCTGCCACATGCCTGCAGGTTCTGTCTGGGAGGTTTACATCCCTCAGGATCAGGCTTATGGTGAGCGTGAGCAGGGCGACATCAAGCCTTTCTCTGCACTGATCTTCAAGATTGAACTGGTGGAAGCAAACACTAAGAGATAATGAAGAAGACAATATTATTGGCACTCGCCCTCGTGGTGAGTGCTTCTTTTTCACCCGTTGAGGCGATCAAGAAAAAGAATAAGGAGGTGGTGTTTCCAGCTCAGCCCGTTGTGTTGAACAACAGCTCTGACTCTTTGAGCTATGCAGCTGGTGTGGCACTCACCAATGGTTTGGTGACTTATCTGCTTCAGCAGAAGATGGACACGACCCTGATGGCCGATTTCGCCCGTGGTCTGCGTGAGGGTGTTCGTAGTGCGGACGATCCGAAGCAGAAGGCTTATATGATCGGTCTTGATATCGCCCGTCAGGTCAATGAGCGTATGCTGCCTGGTATCACCGAGGAGTTTAAGGACTCTCCTGACTCTATCATAGGCGATCTGCTCTGCAAGGGCTTTATCGATGCCATTGAGGGTGACTCTACCGTTTTCACTTACGCTGCTGCCGAGAAGCTGTTCACTGAGAAACGTGCTGCCGATAAGCTGGCTAAGGAGAATAAGCTTTATGGTCCGAACCGTGATGCTGGTGAGAATTTCCTGAAGGAGAATGCCAAGAATGACAGTGTGATCGTGTTGCCCAGCGGCCTGCAGTATAAGGTGCTGGTGAAAGGTGATGGCGAGGTGCCCTTAAGTAATCAGAAGGTACAGGTGAACTACGAGGGTCGTCTGATCGACGGTACCGTGTTCGACGCTTCATCAAAACATGGTGATAAACCTGCAGAGTTTACTCCCGCCCAGGTGATCAAGGGTTGGACGGAAGCGCTCACCATGATGCCTGTAGGTTCGAAATGGCAGTTGTACATTCCCTACTATCTGGCTTATGGCGAACGAAGTGCCGGAGAGATTAAACCTTTCAGTGCCCTGATTTTCGACGTAGAATTGGTCGGTATTGTCAAGAATTAAGTAAGTGTGTCACGAAAGTGGCACACTTTTTTGTTTTTTTTCTAAAAAAAGTTGCATTGTTCGATTAAATTCGTTACTTTTGCTTTCAAAATGTAACATAATGAATGAACAATGGAAAAAATTGATCTCTTAGACAAGAAGATTCTGAGCATCCTGTCAAAGAATGCCCGAATCCCCTTTAAGGATGTCGCAGCCGAGTGTAATGTGTCACGTGCTGCCATCCATCAGCGTGTGCAACACCTTATCGATGCCGATGTCATCACTGGTAGCGGTTTCGATGTCAACCCGAAGAGTCTGGGCTATTCCACCTGTACCTATGTAGGCATCACCCTTGAGAAGGGTTCGATGTATAAGGATGTGGTGGAGCGCCTTAAACATATCCCAGAGGTGGTGGAGTGTCATTTCACGACAGGTCCTTACACGATGCTGGTGAAACTCTATGCGCGTGACAACGAACAGCTGATGGACCTGCTGAATGGTAAGCTGCAGGGCATCCCTGGTGTGACGGCTACTGAGACCCTGATCTCACTGGAGCAGAGTCTGAAGCGTGAGATACCGATCACCATTGAAGAAGAGGAAAAGAAATGAGCCATACCTTTGACTTGCAACAGCATCTTGATGCTGTCTATGCACGTTTCCCAGAGACCGACCGTCAGCCTGTCATCGGCATCACAGGCAACTATGAGGATCTGACCTGCAAACTCGGACAGGGCTACTATCAATCCGTGGTGGCTGCTGGTGGTGTACCGGTGATTATCCCTCCTGTGGCTGATACCGACACCATCGTGAACACCCTGTCGCGTATCGACGGACTGATTCTCAGTGGTGGAGGCGACTTCAACCCTTTATGGACGGGTGAGGAGCCTTCTGTGAAGTTGGGCGGTATCAACAAAGAGCGCGACCTGCCGGAGCTGTTGATCACCCGTCTGGCCTACAACCGTCAGATACCGATGCTGGGTATCTGCCGAGGTATCCAGACGCTTGCCATCGCCCTTGGTGGAGAGGTTGATCAGGACATCAGCGACAAGGGCACTGTGAAACATTCGCAGAATGCTGATCGTTCAGAGCCCACGCATAGCGTGACCATCGCGCACGACTCGATACTGGCGCAGTTATATAATCATGAGCGGATAGCAGTCAACTCCTTCCATCATCAGGCCGTGAAGGCAGCTGGCAATCAGTTCCGTGTGGTGGCAAAGGCAGCTGATGGCATCATCGAGGCGATAGAGAGTACCGCGTTTAAGTCGATCCTTGGTGTGCAGTGGCATCCCGAGTGCTTAGAGACCGGACTTCCCTTGTTCCAGTGGTTGGTGGGTGAGGCCTCTGCCTATCGTCAGGCCCATCAGACGCATGACCGTATCCTGACACTCGACACCCATTGCGACACGCCGATGTTTTTCCCTCAGGGTATCCATTTTGACCAGCGCGATCCCAAGATACTTGTTGATCTGCAGAAAATGACTGAAGGTCGTCAGGATGCGACGATCATGGTGGCTTATCTGCCACAGCCCAAGGCTGGGGAGACGTTTACCGATAACGTGAGCTTCGATGTATCAGGGCCTAAAGCCTATGCCGACCTGATCTTCGATAAGATTGAGGAGATCGTCCGTCAGAATAAAGACTATATCGCGATTGCCCGTACCCCCAACGACCTCTGGATGCATAAGCACCAGGGACTGAAGAGTATCATGCTGGGTATTGAGAACGGTCTGGCACTTGAGGGGAAACTTGAGAACCTGCAGCACTTTGCCGATCGGGGTGTGGTGTATGTCACCCTTTGCCATAACGGCGACAACGATATCTGCGACTCTGCCCGTGGAAATAATACCCACAACGGTGTGAGTGCCTTCGGTGAACAGGTCATCCGCGAGATGAACCGTCTGGGTATCCTTGTCGATCTCAGTCATGGAGGCGAGAAGAGTTTCTACGACGCCCTCGACATCAGCAGTCAGCCCATCGTGTGCAGCCACAGCAGCAGTCGTGCCCTCTGCGATCATCCCCGTAACCTCACCGACGATCAGATGCGGGCGTTGGCAGCCAAGGGTGGTGTGGCTCAGACCACCATCTATCACGGTTTCCTTAAGAAAGACGGTGAGGCCACGATCCTCGACGTGATGGCTCATCTCGACCATGCTATCGACGTGATGGGCATCGACCATGTGGGACTCGGCACCGACTTTGACGGTGACGGTGGCGTGCGTGGGTTGGCCGACTCCTCCGAACTGATCAACTTCACCCGTCAGTTGCTGGCCCGTCGCTATAGCGAACAGGACATCCAGAAAATCTGGGGTGGCAACTTCCTGCGCGTGATGGCTCAGGTACAAAACAGTAAAA